>JAABUV010006784.1_pt1 | contig 12300 bp, 8 predicted proteins | sample 5559971 | NCBI WGS metagenome assembly JAABUV01 (sample SAMN10711881, study PRJNA513362) | rock metagenome | isolation source: Antarctica rocks | place: Antarctica: Victoria Land, Knobhead nord | collected 2015-12-19
TCTTGCTCTGTCTCACACTCGAGCATACGTGCGCTGGGCTCCTGGCTGCAGCGCTGCCGCTCATGTCCACCATCCGCATGTTGTGCATGCGTGTCGGCATGGCGACAGCGTGGCAGGCGCCTGTCGCGTGCGGCGCGCCGCGCGCCGTCGCCCGGCGCCCACCCGCGCGCGCCTGCGCGCAGGCGAGCTGCGAGGGCCGCGAGTGGCGCCTGGACAGGCTGAGCGCGGTCTGCGGCTTCTTCCGCGCGCGCGCGCGCTGCCGGTGCGCCGCCCCCGCGCCCACTCTTGCGGACGCGGTCGGCCAGAAACTCTGGTCGCGCGAGGCAATAAGGTCAGCCTGCTCCTTCAAACTCTGTGCTCTGGTAAGGTGTGCCGCTACTGCAGGCGCCGCGCCGCCTTGCGGCGCGGGCTGCAAGGCGGCACAGCCTGCACGCGCTTCCTCGACAGGCGCAGCCCGTCCGACTGCCGCCTGTTTTGCGGCGCGCTTGCGCGACCCCGCACACCGCAGCCTGACATGAAGTGGCATGCGCAGGGCGGCCTGGCATGACCTGGGCCCGTGGCTAGGCGAAGGCGACAATTCGTACGCTGCGCGCCTCAGGCTGCTCTTCCCGTTCAGTCACGCCACGCTGCGGGCTGGCGCCGCATCGCCCAGCACTGTGGCCAATCCAGGGTGCGGCGCCGCGGCGGCGGCCGCACACGAGACGCCTGGGCCCGGCAGCACGCACGCGCGCGTCGCGGATGCGAGCGCCGCGGCACCGGGCGGCACCCCGTCCGGGGCCACGGCGGCAGGCCCGGCTGTCCTCGGGCAGCCTGCGGCGGGGTCGCCTGCGCGCGCAGCGCGCGCGGACGCGGGCGGCGCCCAGGCAGAGGGCTCTGGCGGCGGCGGCGGCGCGCATGCCTGCTGCGGAGAGCGCACGCGAGCGCGGGCGGCAGACGCGCGCCCGGCGGGCCGGCGCGAGCCCGAGCCTGCAGCGCACGCGCTGCCGCTGGCTGCGGCGCATGAGCAGCAGGGCGGCGCGGGCGAAGAGCGCATGCGCGCCGACAGTGCAGGCCTTGGCGGCATGGAAACCGGCACCGGCGCAGCGGCTGCGGCGGAGGAGGCTGCGGGTGCAGCTGCGGCGCCTGCGCCTACCGGGGACACGAGCGAGACGGCGGCGCATGCCGGCCGCCGCCTTGGCCCTGCTCCTGGACCCCACCCTGACCCCGACCCTGACCCTGTCCCTGGCCCGGGGAGCAGCGCGGCCGCTGAGGAGAGGGGAGTGCAGCCTGCCAGGGCTGGCAGCGCGCGGCGGCCGCAAGGCCTCGCGGGCGTGGAACCCTGCCCCAACCCTGACCCGGACGGCAAGCGCGCGCCGCCCCGCGGGGCACGGCTGCAGGGCGCCGCAGCGGCAGCGCAGGCAGGGGCAGGGCCCCCGAGTGAGCCCGGCCCGCGCTGCAGCCCGCTCGGACCTGCTATGGAGCCCGCGCATGCTCAGGGTCTGCCAGGGCTGGCGCAGGCGCCGGCTGCCGCCCCCGGCTTGGCGCCCGTGTGCGGCCCCGCGCGGGGCCGCCCTGCGGGGCTCTCCGGAGAGGGCAGCCGAGCGCCTGAGCTGCTGCCGGGGGCTGAGGCGGAGGCATGGGCCCTGTCCTGCCCTGCCGAGGCTGGCGCCGCAGGCATGGCCGCCCGGCCGACGCCGTCTGCGGCCGCGGCCAGCCCCGCGCCGGCGGCGGGAGGGCGCGCGCCCCGCCCCGCAGCGGCCAGCGCTCCAGGCGAGGGCGCTCAGCAGGCGCCGCCCGCGGCGGGCCCAGCACGTGCGGTGGAGCAGGCGACCGCATGCCTGCAGGCGCCGGCGGCCGGCGGCCGGGTGGTCCTGGAGTCTGGCGGCCCGCGGCTGCTGCCAGCGCTGTACGACTCGGACTGCTCGGACGGCGACCCGGATGAGGGCGACCCGAATGAGGGCGATCCGGATGAGGGCGACCCCGCCTGCGGCGACGCTGCGGCGGCCTGGCTGGACGCAGCCCTGGCGAGCGCGGCCGGGGCGCAGCCTGGAGGCGTCGAGCAGGGCAGCGCGCGGGACGGCCTGCGCGGTCCGGGCAGCCCCGCATCGGCGCACGCCGCCGGCGCCCGCGGCTCGCCTCTGGCGGGCCGGGCGCGCATAAGCGCGCACTCTCCACTGCTTAGTCCAGCCCCGCCCGCCAGCCCAGAGCGGGATGCAGGCATTGGCACGCCCGGTCGCGGGCGGCCCCTGAACCTGACCCACGCAGCGTCTGGCTCGCCAGCAGCGCTGCCTGAGCCATGGCTGCCGCAGCCCGCATGCGCGCCGGCGGGAGAGGCAGCCGCAGGCTTCGCGGTCGACATGGCCGCATGGCCAGCGTGCGGCAGCCCGCCGCGCGACGCATGGGGGCTCAGCTCCCCTGGCGGCAGCGCGGGCTGGGACAACTGGGGCCCTGCTGATATGCCCGGGGCTGACAGCTCGCCGCGGGCGGCGCTGGTGCGCGCCTCGCTGCTCAGCATGGCGTGCATGCATGCGCAGCAAGGGCGCTGCGCTGACGTTGGTCAGCCCTCACCTAAAGAGACGTTGACCCGCCCTCACCTGTCAAGGCCTCGCACGCCCGTGCACGAGCTGCACGTGCGCCACAATGACTTCCATGCATGTGGCATCCGGCAGTGCCCTGAGCGGACAGCTATGCGCGGCCCAAGCCATGCGGCGCGCTCGGCATGCCCCGATCTCCGCGCTGCAGCCACCAGCTGGCTTCAGGCCACTGGCTGGACGCACGGGCTGCCGGAGCGCGCAGGTGCAGGAGCCTGGCATGCCCCAGGCACCCCCTGATGCTGAGGCGCTCGCGGGGCAGCGCTCGCCGCCGCGCTCGCCGCTGCTGCCGCCGCCGCTGCCGCCCCCGGCGGGCACGCATGCCTCGCCGCCGCCGCTGCCGCCGCCGCCGCCGCCGCAGCTGGCAGGCACGCATGCCTTGCCGCCGCCGCTGCCGCTGCCGCCGCCCTCGGTGCCTCCAGTAGAGTCGCAGCCTCCAGACGGGTGTGCCTCGGTACCGCCGCCACCGCCGCCGCCGCCGTCGCCGCCGCCGCCGAGCAGCTTCGCGACGCCGTCGCGCGCCGCGTGCAGCGTCGGCACCAGCCTGGCGAGCAGCCGCGCGAGCGGCCTCGCCAGCGACGCAAGCGCGGCGGGTGCGACCCGTGCCGGAGACGGGCGTCCGGGGTTTGGTGCACAGCGGTCCGACGTCGCCGTCCCTGAGCGAGTTCAGCGCATGCGCGCAGATCGCCGCAGCGCAGCAGCCACCGTCTCCCAACCAAAACCCCGTTTCCAAGAGACAAGAGAAAAAGAAAAGGCTTGGAGGCATACAAGCGAGCAGCATGTGACAGAGGGTGCGGGCGCGCAGGCACCGGCAAGCAGCGGCCGCGGCGGCCCTCTACGGCGGGCCCGCCGCCCTGGCCGTTCCCCGCGCGCGGCGACGTGCTGCTGCTCGTCAAGCACGGCGCGCCGGCCGAGTACAAGGTCCGCCAGAAGCCGCGGCCCGCCGCGGGCGGCGCCTGTGATGTCTGGTGCGGCCCTTCACAACGCCCGATCCTACATGTACCCCATCAGCCTGAGGCTTGTGCAGTGCAGCGCTGCCTAGCGCATCGCCAGCAGGAGCACCCGCGGTCATGCCAGCATGCGGGCAGGCACCGAGGGCGCTTTCCAGGGAACACATTGCGCTTTGGGAACACCCCTGCCCTACCCTACCATACACTACCCTACTCCTACCCACGTCCTGCTAGCTGCCGCAAACCGAAGAGAGGTTGGTGTGGCAGGCGGTGCAAGGCGCTGCCGCTGTTCGCGGAGGAGCTGGGCGACACGCTGGGCCGCGGCGCCGACCCCGAGTCGGGCCACGCGCTGCTGCTGGCGGCCGCGCGCTTCCGCCCGGGCCCCGCCGCGCTCGCCGCCGACGGCGACTGGTGCTACAAAGCCGGCGCACCCGCCGGCGCGCCACCCTACCCTACCCTAAACATAGCCCGCACCTGCCAGGTTCACCCGTGGTGGCCCCATTGGGCGCTGGAAGCTTGTTGCTGGCAGTCATGGGTGGGTGCATGCCGCCGGCTGGCAGGACGACTGGCCAGGAGGTGAGGCTGACCTGGCCTGACTGTGCAAGGCTGCGGGCGCAGGTGATGCGGAGAACATCGCTCCCAACCTCCTGGGGCCCATTGCAGAGTGAGCCGAGCTATGAGTCTCGCATCCTATGAACAGATGTAAATGACGGGGTTAGACGGCAAGGGTTGGGGTTTCGCCAGCTTCCCAGTCATGGCCCAACGCCGCGCGGGCGGCGCTCGTGCTGGCCGCCTGGCCTGCCTGCAGTGCGTCATGGGTGCTCCTTGTGACGCGCGCAACCGCATGCTGAAATATTCCTTGTGTAGGCTGTGATCATGCTGTATGTACATACACATGTGTGCGCTGTCGGGCATGCTGCATGCCATGTTGTGAGGCTGCTGCGGTGCTGCTGTCCCTATCCGGGATGTCTGAAACTCCTGCTGTAGCTGGAAATGCCCTGCCAAGCCTGTGTGACATGGCGGGGGATCCTGAGCACCCCAAGCTGGCAGTGGTGGAGGCTTTTAATGCCCACTCGGACACTATCGCCCAGGCACATAGGTGCATGGCAGCTTGCTGTCAATCAATGAGTCATGACGAGAAGAAAAGTGCGTGCATGTGTAAGCATGCCGAGTGAGAGTGTGCGTGAAGGCATGACAGCGGCGGAAATGACATTTCAACAGCACATGCATTCCTCGTCGGGACCCCCACAGCCAGCACAATGGGTGCTTGGCATGTCTCATTACAAACATACAGGCGAGCAGCGCGCCCGCGCTCGCCAACCCCCGCAGCTAGAGATGCGCACGATCATCAGGGCGTGAACCTGCGCGTGCACATGGCGGCCCTCAAGACCCGCGGCACAGGGATGCCGATGCCCCACCCACGCCATGCAGATGCTGGGCGCCACGGCGCCCTGCAGTGCAGCCAAAACCGAACCCTGACGTTAGACGGCGGCAGGGCTGCGCACTTGGTGGCCGACGCGAACTTGAAGCCGTTGTTCACGCCCGGGTTGTCCAGGTGCTCGACTGGCGCCCCGCACAGGCCGCAGTCAGTAGGTGCCTTGCGTTACTCTACAGCAGCCTCTCACGCTGGTGGTCCTTGTGTCTGCCACATGTCCGTAGCGTTGTTACCCCCTACTAGGCGCTGACGCGTCCGATGCAATTGCTGAAAGGGGTACGCGACGTTGCGCAGACACAGCGCGCGCCCAACCCCCGCAGCCCGGAGCGCAAGGGCGCCGGGCCAGTGGCGGTCGGGCCGGGGGCGCACGGAGGCCTTCATAGGGGTCCCTTGTTTATGGGAAGAAAAGGCTTTTTGACGCACCCTTCGGTGCACCCAGGCGCCCACGCACCCCTTGGCAGTGACCATGGTCTGCACTGAAAAAGCCAGACATGTAAGGAGCGGATCAGAGTCAGGGCCGGGGGCGCACTCAGGTTCTCAATGGGGCCCTTGCCGGTGACGATGGCCTGCACGAAGAAGCCGAACATGGAGAACATGGCCAGGCGGCCGTTCTTGATCTCCTTCACCTTGAGCTCCGCGAAGGTGTCGGGGTCGTCCGCCAGACCGAGCGGGTCAAAGTAGTCGCCGCCGGGGTACCTGGGGTGCGCGCCAACGTCATCTCGGGCGGCCGCGGCTGCTCACAGAATGTGGCATGTGGCGTCCCTGTCTTCCTCAGCAGCTTGAAACACCGTGTGCGGACGCATCCCATGATGCTACACTGCGCGAGACATTGCCTACCAGTCCTACACGGGCACTTATTCACGGCCGCATCAGGCATTCACTCACAGCCGCATACGCCAATGGCAGGCAGCCTCCAGGGACAGCGAGTCGCCGCCCAGCCCGCACACGGCGCGCAGACGGGCCAGCCCGAAGCGGGCCTGTGACACGCATGTGGGCCAGTGAGCGGCGGGCGGCACGCAGCTGCGTCCGCACGGGGGCACCAGGTCAGGGCCAGGAGTAGGGCAGGGCCCGCACAGCTTGTCCAGGCCCTCGCCGCCCGGGCCGCCGTTCACGCGGTAGCCCTCAATCAGGCCCATGAGCACCACCTGCGCGCGCGCCGGCCGCCACGCGTCACGGCCGCCTCGCCGCGCCGCGCCGCCGCCTGGCACGCGCGCCTCTTGCCTAGGCTGCACGCAGGCGCGCCGCGCGGCGCTGCTGCCAGGCCGCTGACGCTCGCCGGCCGTCTGCCGCCGGCCCCGCGCGCCTCTGTGCGCTGGCATGCGCAGGGCGCCGCCTCCTCTCACGCGCACCCCACACGCCTGTGCAGCGCTCGCCGCGCACCGCCACCGCCTCGTCTGGCACCTTCTTGGCTACGGGAGGGCTGCAAAAGCGCCGGCCACGCGACGTCGGCGGCCGGGACTGCGCGCCTGGACGGCCAGCGTCGCGATGATGCTCTGCGCGTGCACGATGGACGGGTTGCCCAGGTAGTCCAGGCCGCCCTCCTGGAAGATCTGCGCGCCGGCCTTGAACCAGACCGGCTCCTGGAACTTGGTGCCTTGCAGCGCGAGCAGCTCGGGCGTGATGCAGCCGAGCGCGCCCAGCATCGCCCAGCGCGCGTGGATGACCTCGATCTCGCGGTACCTGGGGCGCCCCCGGCACTGCCTGAGCCCTGCGGTGCCCTCCTTGGCCGCGCAACAGTCAGTGCAGTGCGCCTCTGAAGCGCAGTGGGTGCACAGCGCAACCTCCCCGCTTCGCCAGGTCCGGCGTGAGCGTGGCGGCCGGCCGTGCTTTGTCATGTGCTTGCCGAGGCCGGCGCAGACAGCTGCGCCATGGGGCAGTGCGCTCGTGGCCCGCAGCAGCAGCGGCGAGGCCGCGCACTTCGCGAACGTCTCGGGGTCGGCGGAGAGGCCGGCCGTGTCCCAGCCGTAGTCGCCTGCGCGGCATTTGGCGGACCCATCAAGTGAGCTGGGCCACGCTCGCTGAGCAGGAGCCTCAGCGGCGCTGCGGGCGTGCTCTGGACCTCGCCAACTCGAGCAGTCCCAGCCCGAGCAAGCGTGCTGGCGGCGCACGCCGCTGAGCAGCAGGCACCAGCGGGGCGGAAGGAGGCTCAGTCAGCCTGCGGCGGGTCGGCCACGCACCAGCGTACTCGCCGTTGAGGTAGCTGGGCACCGAGCCCTCTGACAGCGGGCCGAGCCACTTGGGGCGGTCAGCGCCTGCGCAGGCCAGCAACCACCCCACTTTTTGCTCCCTGTGCGCATAGCACAGCCTGTGCAAGCAAACACCTGCTGGTATGCAGTACCAGAGCCGGGAGCGGCAGCGGAGCTGCGCCGGGGGCCGCGCTCACCATACCAGGTGCTCGTGGGAGCCTTGGACTTGATCGTGCGGCGCATGACCGTCGCGGTCTTCTGCGCTCGCCCCCAGGGCAACCACACTGATCAGCACTGGGATGTTGGGCTCGGTAACAGGCTCCCTGGTCCCCTCCATCGGCTGCACTTGCATTGGCCCTCGCACAGGCACGTCAGGCTTGGCAAAGCGTGTCTCCCCAGCCCTCAGCGGCGCTCACCGTGCCCTTGGTCGCGGGCCCCTTGGCCGCGAACGGCTTGGCGGAGCCGACAAAGGTCGACAGCATGGTGGACGCCATTGTCACGATGCGCGATGAGGCAGAGACGCTGCGATCGACGAGAGAGGCTCGAAGCCGGGCAGTTTTCGGAGGATGAGATCTCGAGCCAGGGCTCCTGGGGTTGCAGCAGGGCTGCCCTCTTCAGAGCCCGTTTGCAGAGGAGAGCAGGACAAGGAGCTTGCCTGCGGAGTGCCAGTCCGAGTACGCGCAGCTGCCCTGCTGCCTTGGCACTACCGCAGGGCGCTGGGCGCGTTGCACGCCTGCAATGGGTGGCGGGGCTGGGGGCCATGGCGTACCGGAGTACCCGCGCGGCGTCTGGAGTCCCTCTGGAGGTGCGCCAAGGCTGCCGCGGCGACCCCCAGTGCACTGCACATGTGCAGTGAGCTGCTGTGGCGTGCGTGCGTGCCGGGTGCTCTACTTGCTCAGCACCAGCTTGTCAAGAGCCTTGCGACAGCTGTGCTGCATGGCCTGACGCCAGCGGGCTTGCTGGTGCCCTCGAGCGGCACCGAGTCCCGAGGCGCCTGAGCTCCGGCCGCGCGCGCCCCTGCCAGGCTGGTACGCGGACCCCAAGCTCTGGCGGCGCAACACGGCCATCGCCTTTGCGGCCATGTTCGTGATAGCGGTGCCCGTGTTCATGCACTCGGCAAAGATCGAGCAGCACCACCAGGCGCCCGTGCGGCCCATCCCCTCGCAGCGCTGGTGCAAGAACTTCCCGCCGGCGGCCGCGGACAGGATAGGCGGCGCCGCCTGAGGCGCTGCCGCTGCGGCCCGGCTTGCCCAGCAGTCGCGCGGGGCGCGCCGGGGCTGCGCGTGTACCCTGTGCAGCGGTGGGCCTCTGTGCCGCAGGGCTAGTGCAAGCTGCTTGCGAGAAGGCTGTCACAGACTGTCTATGTTGCTTCTGCAGTTCTGCTGCTTCTGCAATTCTGTGAAGGCTCAGTCCACGGCAGCGCAAGTGCACACTAGGGCAGCGTCAGGCCCATACATTTACAATCGTATTCAAGTCTCATGCAAACGACGCGCGCCCAAGGCTTGCAGGAACTCTACATAGGCGCCAGACCCTGCACTCCAGCGACGGCCTCGGCTGCCTGAGTGTACACGCCTAGAGGCGAAAAGGGTCTAACAGCCGCCCAACATGTACAAGAGCGTGTCAAGGCTGCCCGCTGCCATGCAGCCCACGGCTGCAGGCACACGCGGGCGCATCTACTGTACACTTGCTCGCCCCACACTTTGAGCTGGATCGTCAATATTACCCTCGCCGCGCTCGCGGGCCGCAGCACACACAGCCTCCATGCCCTGGCCCCTAAGGGCGAAATGCAGCCAGGCGCCGTGCCTGCAGCACGCGCACCCGCCCGCCCGTACAACAGGACCAGGCTCTGTTTGCTGCACCAAGAGACTGCTCTCCAGGCCCCAAGAGGTCGCTCGGCACATCACACCATCACTGGTGTGCACCTCGCGGCAAACACGGCAGACCTTGAGCAGCACCCAGCTGCTCGGCGCATGCAACCTGCTCAGGAAGGCAGCCCGACTCTCCACCCGTAACAGCCGTCAAAGCCCACCATGACAAGCCACCTTAGGGCCGGCAACAAGACCGCACAGGCTCAGTCAGGGTGCCTGCGCCGCATGGCTCCAAGCTTGCTGGTGCCCTGTGCACGCCGGGCAGCGCACATGGGCAGCCGGACCGCTGCGCCGTGCGTTGCCGGCCGACCCTTGCTTGGCCAGACGGCTGCAATGCAGTGCGCACACACGCGCCTGGGCCGCGGGCCGCAGCGTCCATCCATGCCCACTCCCAGTCAGGTCGAAAAGGCTTTGCGCCCTCTGGAGGACACATTTGACCCCAGGCCAGAACCGCGCGCTATGCACCATGCGAGCCTCGGGCGCCCTCCCTCACGTGGCCAGCCCGCGCCCCAGCCCGCAGGCGCCCCGCTGCGCGCCGTCGCGGGAGGCGGCGCGCGGCGGGCACGCGAGCGCGCGCGGTCAGCAGCCAAACGTGTTCTCGCCGCTGTAGGTGATGTACAGGAAGCCGTCCTCGTCCTTGTGGTCTTCGTACACGTCGGACATGAGCGCGGCTGCGGGCGAGCCGCTCGCGTCAACATTCTCATTGCAAACCGAGCCACTTGCGTCAGGCCTCCTCTTTGCCCGTAAGTAATACATTTTGCGCAGCGCCACACCGCCGACACAAGGTGCGCACGCCCGCTGAGAGGCAGACGGCGCCGCTTTGCAGCACTGCAACGGCAGCACACAGCCTGCACAGCAGCAGCTTGCGCCCAGCGGCAGCCGGCCGAGGCAGTGTGGCGCCGGTGTGCCCGGCTGGGAAGCTTCTGTCTGGGCGCAGTCCGAGCCAGGTGAGGCGCGCGCAGGCGCGGTGCGGCGCACCCGTGGGCGGAAGGACGTTCTTGACGAACATGAAGATGGCTTTCTCTGGGCTGACCTTTATCCGCTTGCGGATGACGTACACAAACTGGCCCACGGTCAGGTCCGCAGGCACCAGGTACCTGCGCACAGGCAGCAGCTTGGTGCGTGAGGCGCAGCGCCGTGCAGTGTCACTGCCAGAGCCGCACTGCCATGCAGTGCAAAAGCAGCACGCTGTGATGGCATGGCGGGCAGGCCCACTTCTTCTTGTCGATGTCCGGGATGTCGCTCTTCTCCGCCTTCTCGACAATGACCTGCACACGACCACCGTCAGCTGCGAGTGCCGGGGCCCACGGGCAGCCCAGAGCAAGCAGCGGCCATGGCACGGAGCTCACCGGAATCCTGTCCGGGTACTTGTCCCGGATACGCGCGGCCTCAGCCTGCCGCTTCTCTGCGCGCACGGCGGCGCCGACGCGTCAGAGGCCCGCCGGCAAGCCCGGGCGCCGCGCTCAGTAGGCCGGGCGGATGGCGCACCAAGGGGATGCTCCTCCTTGAAGGTCCTGTTGCGCAGCGCCATTGCGCGGCCGCTCAGCGTCTGTGGTGCCTCGGGCGCGCGGCCTGCCGCACGAGTCGTGCGCAGGGAGAACGCGCTTGCACAGCCTCGGCCGGACTGAGCGGTGCCAACACTGACGCAGGGCTGAGCGCCGACTGTCAGCTCTCTGTCGTTCTGGAACTCTGGCTAGTCCCACTCTGACGGAGCATCAGGCGGGGCTCCCTAGGGTTGCTGAGGAGGGTGGCCGTTTCAGCATGTCGCGACCAAGTGCCTCCTGCCTGCACCGGACTGGAGCTGGCTGGTTTTACAGGGCCGTGCTGCACAGTGCAGAATGCTCAGCTGCAGAGCCCGGGGCCCATAACACAAAAGCTGTGCCGGCCAGGCGCCTGCCGCAACCGCGGCGAGTGCCGACCAACACCAAAAACGCCGCGCAGTGCCGCGCAATGTGCGCCGCGACTTGCTCCTGGCTGGGCCAGGCCGCCGATGCAGCCGGTCCGCCGGCTCACCGCTCACGGCAAACTCTCTCGCCCGCTCCCCGCCCGGCCTGCAGCCCCCGCCCGCCCCAGGCCGCACGTGCTGCAGCGCCCGCCTCGGCTGCGGCGCCGGGGTCGCCGTGCGCCGCGACCGCGGCCGCCCTGCCCACGCCCCGGCCGCCGCCCCAGGCCGGGCGCTGGCCGGCGGAGGGGCTCCACGCGCGCTCGCCTGCGCGCAGCGCGCCCGCGGCCGCGCCCGGCGCGCCGCGGCCCCGCCCGGCGGCGAGCTCCGCGGGCGGGCTGCGCGCCGCGGCGGGCGCGGGCGGCAACGGCGGCCGCACGGGCGACGTGCCGGCCAGCGGCGTGGCCGGCGCCGACACGGAGCCAGCGGCCTGCCGCTGCGCGCCGCGCGCGCCCGGCCAGCCGCCCGCCCGCGCCGCGCCGTCCTCGCCGGGGCCCGCCTCGTCGCCGCGCGGGCGCGGCGCGCTGCGCGGCGGCGAGTCGCAGGGGCCGCTGCCAGGCGCCCCGCCCACCGCCCAGCTCCGGCGCGGCACCGCCAGCGGCGCCAGGCCCGCGGCCTCCCCTGGCGCGCCAACCCTAGGGTCGCTGTCCACGCTGCCGCGGCTGCGGCGGCCCTTGCGCCCGGCGCTGAGCGCGGGGAAGTCCTCCTCGGCCAGCCAGAAGTTGTTGGGCGCGTCATGCGGGGGCGCGCCCGCGGGTAGCCTCCGCGGGCTGTCCCCCGCGGCGGGCCCCCTCCCGGGCGCGCCGGCCCTGTCGGCGCGCGCCCGCCCGCGCGCATCGGCCGCCGCGCCCAGATCCAGCCCGGCCCCGGCCGCCGCCGCCGCCGCGGCCGGCGGCGGCACGCCGCTCGGCGAGGCGGCCGACGTGGCCGAGCCCGTCCCGTGCGGCGACCCGCACCGCTCCGACGACGCGCTCGCCACAGACGCGCCGGGCTCGGGGCTCACGTTTTCGCTCGCGCCGCCCGCCGCCACGTCCCTGCCCCGCTCGCCCGGCAGCCACGCAGCGTTGCGCTCCTCCGCACGCGGCGGTGGCCAGTCCGCCGGCGGCCGCGCCGGCGCGAGCGCCGCGCCGTCGCCGCCCGCATGCGGCCGCGCGCCGCCCCCGGCGTCACCCGCCGCCGACCCCGCCGCGCCTTGCGGCGCCCCGGGCGCCAGCGGCGGCCACTCGGCCGGCGGCGCCGCGCCCGCGCCGCCCGCGCCTGGCGCGCGGGGATCCAGCGCAGGCGCGTCCGCATGGCCGCCCGCGCTGGCGGCCGCCGCCGCCGCGGGCCGCGGCGCCGCCGGCGCAAAG
>JAABUV010006785.1_pt1 | contig 12299 bp, 15 predicted proteins | sample 5559971 | NCBI WGS metagenome assembly JAABUV01 (sample SAMN10711881, study PRJNA513362) | rock metagenome | isolation source: Antarctica rocks | place: Antarctica: Victoria Land, Knobhead nord | collected 2015-12-19
CGCCGCGCGCGCGCGCGCGCCCCGCGTCCTCGTCCAGCAGCCCGCGCGCGTGCCTGAGCACGACCCAGGCCTCGACCGCGGCCGCGACCAGCCGCCCCGCGCCCAGCGCGGCGCCGAGCGGCGCCGCCGCGTACGCCGAGCCGGGCAGGTGCCGGCGCGCCCACAGCCACAGCGGCGCGCCGAACAGGCCGGCCACCGCGGCGGCGCCGGCCGGCGTGCGGAAGCCGTCGGCCATCACCGCGCGCACCCAGGTGGGCGCGTCCATGAAGCAGCCGGTCCGCCAGGCCGCGCCGCCGGCCTGCCGCGGCCGGGCCCCGCGCATTTTGGACCTGCATGACCACCCCTGCGCGAGGCTGCCGCGGACCAGGCGCGCCTGCCGAAGGAGTGGATGCGCTCCCACAGGGCCTGCACCCTTTTCTTTCATGTAAAGCAGCGCGCATCGCTGTGCAGCCCTGGATTGTGCTCAGAAGCAGCTTTGAAAGACTAGACTGCCTCCCGGGTGGGCGGCAGAGCGCGCGAGCTCTCAAGGGCCAGGAGGCGCGCCTTGTGCGTGCACACAAAAGTGAGCAGCTCCAGGGTGATGGGCACGGCCGCCGCGGGGCCCACCGCCCACACCCAGACGCACGTGCGGGAGAAGCAGTCGACGGCGACGTCCAGGAACGCGCCAAAAGCGGTGGCCTGCAGATGAGATAGGTCGCAGCTCAGGCGCAGCAGAGCGCTGTGCTAAATAATCTGTCACTGACCGCCAGCACGCCAAAGCGATCACGTGCGAATCCTGACCAGGAGGTGTGCGGGAGGCTCACAGCTGAACTGCCATGTGCGAGGGCGGCGGTCGCAGACCTGGCACAGCCGGCGGGCCAGGACGCCGTCGAGCCCATCCAAAGCAAAGCTCAGCAGGAGCACCCAGTATGTGACGAGCGCCGCGCGCTGCGTCTGTGCGCCGACGCACGCCGCGACCCCGAGCAATGCGAGGCGCGCATACCCGACCAGGTTGGGCGCAAAAAGGAGTACCTGCCGCAGCATACCTTAAGAATCCGGGCCGGTTCTGGGCGTGTTCACCGCACTCTTTGTAGCACGGATGGCCTGGGGCAGACCTGGCCCCTGGTGGGCGCGCGCACGGCTGCGCACAGCGTCACGCGCCGCCGCGCCATGGCCCGCGGAGCCCGCTTGCGCACCTCCAGGCCCTGCGCGGGCGGGGAGTGTGCCCAATCGCTGCCATGCACGACAGAGGAGCGCACAGTGCCACACAATGCGTCGCCCTTTGCTTCTTTGCAGCGTGACAACAGGCGTGCGACTAGATATGAGCGATGAATGTTTGCGTTCATTCAAGACTTTGAGCACATTGTGCTGCCAGCCACTGCCATGTGCGCACACGACCCTGCGGGGTGTATATGCAAGATATACACCAAAGAACACTACTGCTGGCAGTGGTCCGCCATGGACCACTTGGTATGCAAACCGTTCGCCGTCCGGTCTTGGTGCGGCATCCCGTGGTAAAGACAGCTTCATGGTGCCCCGGAGCGACCAGGCGTGCATAGGGCGCATGAGCCGCCCGAGTAGCTGAGGTGATCACAGGCGGATGCAAGCAGCATTATCGAGCGTGACCCCTGTGAATATGTGTTGCAACAACTGCATGTAGCGCACGACGAAAGGAGAGCGGGCACTCAGGCTATTCCAGTCTTATCAGACCGCTTCAACAAGAGCCTAGCAACACCACAAGGCACAGGCGCTTGACAGCGCTCGCACCCAAGCAAAGCAAGAGCTTAGTACTGGCAATGCACCCAAGCAGGACACACACTCAGACCCCGCCGCGCGCAAGCCTTACACATCAGCAATTGTCACCTCCACCTCCACGCCGGGCTCGATGCTGCGCAGACAACGCGCTCCAAATCACTTGCTTTGTCCACACCATACTGCCTTTGCCAGCTCGCTGAGGCAGGCGCCCAAGGCTTTGCTGATACGAGCAGCTTGCAAGAGGATATGCACGAGTACGTCTTCGGAGCGACCACATACGACACCAGCGCAGACAAGTGAAGCTGAGGGTCACCTGATGGACGTGATCTGCTTCACCACGTCCGCGGGGCTGTGCAGGTCGATCAGCCTCTTGTGGATGCTGCGCGGGTGCCACGTAACGCCCGTCAGCGCCCCCACCTCGTCTGCTCGTGCCTGCCAGCAGCACGCAGGCTGACAGAGGCTGGCCGCAAGCAGGGCGGGCGGCGGTTGGCAGGCGGCGGTTGGCGGCGGCCGGGCGCGCACCGCATCTCAAAGCGGTCCCAGGTGTTGGTGCCCTCACCGCACGGCGACTTGCGCGTCGTGATGTGCAGCACCTTGGTCGGCATGCGCACCGGGCCCTTCACCTTGAGGTGCTTCTCCTTGGCGCCGCGGATGAGGTCCGCGCACACTGCAGCGCCCGCACACGTCCTTGCGTCAGGGCGCAGCCCGTCGACAGGCATCAAAGCACACTCAGTGCACACGACAGGCGCTGCTGCACTCGGCCAGGACGCCTCGAGCACCAGGCCGTCAGCGCTGCCTGTGCAGCCCGCAGCGTGACGGCGTGCGCTCGCACCCTTCTCCAGGTTCTTCACGTTGCGCGACGTGAGCGTGATGCGGATACGGTGGATGGGCGACGAGTCGTCCTCCAGGCCAGGCTTGCCGACAGGCTTCATCGCCATGCTGGCCTACCTGCCAGGCGAGTGTCTACCACTGATATTTACACTTACAGCGGCGCTTCCACTCGCGCAGCGCCGAGAGCCAACGCACCTGTGTCTGCTGCTTAGTGCACCGCGGCCAGACGCTGGTCCCCAAGTCTGCACCTATGAGTAATAGGCGCAAGCTCACTGAGGGACTGAGCCTCAGGTCGCGCCGCCCGGCAGCAAGACTCGCGCAGCCGCCGTCGAGGTCCTTAATCCCGCCTCGGGGTGCAAGGTCTTCAAATATGAAACTGATCAAAGTCTGAGCCTGGGCTCGTGGACGCGCAGAGTAAAGGACGCCCAGATCAGCGCAACACCATCTTCGCCAAACACAGCAACAATGGATGAGGTCAGAGAGGTGCGCATGGGAGCGTGCTGCCCGACTCTTGCGTCAGTGGCAGCCCACTGACCCACCGCTGCGACCAAAACAGGTGGTGACAAGCGCCCTTGAGAAGCAGGGCGTGCTTGATAGCCTGCGGGTGCGGGCGGCCGCTGCTGTGCAGTTGCGCACCAGTGGTGCCGCACCAGTGCGATGTCCAGGAAAGTCTTTACAACCACAGCGGCGTCGCAGGCGCAGCTGCGGGCCTGTGTGTTCTCGGCACTCGACGAGCAGGAGGTGTCCACCAACGGCTGCGGTGGGGCCCCATCACGTACCTTTTCTGAAGCTGATGCTGTCCTGCGGACGGAAGGAAGACGCATGGGGCCTGCCCCTGCGCGCAGGCCTGACGCAGCGCGTCGCCAACCCTCTGCGGGAGCAGCTCCTGGCGAGCGATGAGGGGGCGCTGCTCGCGGCGCTCGTGAAGGACTTCCTCGCGTCCGTGCGCCTGGGCTTCACGCTCAAGGTGTACGAGCCAGAGGTCCGGCTGGCCGCCGACGACAACCTCAGCCGCGAGCAGCTTGCGGGCATCCTGGCGCGCCCCTGCGCTGGGCTCTGACCCGCCACGGGCGCCTGCGGCACGCGCAGCGTGCCAGCGCACAGCGGCTGACACCGCGGCCATTGCTCCTGGGCTCTTGTGGCTCATGGCTCATGGCTGCATGGAACGCCTGGCACCTCGGTACCTGCTCAGAGCTCTGGGCCGTCTGAGCTTGTCAGCTCACCCAGCTTGTCTGCCGCCCTCATCGTGTGCTGGGGACACGCAGACGGGCGAGTTGTGTTCGTGCATGCTTTCAACACAGGGCTGCGCACACTCGGCGGTGCCCTACCAAGGCGTCCTGCCATGTGACCGCCGCTGCGGCAGGGCCTGACCCCAGGCGAGGGGGAGCCGCTGCTGCTGGCGGTGCTGCGGGAGCACCTGCACGCCTACCTGCCCGGCAGCGCGCCAGCAGCGAGCCCCACGCCCGCCCCCGACACGCCTACAAGCGCCAGCGCGTCGTCGCCAGTGCCGGGTGCCCCGCCTGGCCTCGCTTTTTGCAAAAGCTCCGCTGTGCAGCAAGGCGGGCGACCTGGTCGACGCCCTCGCTCTGGCGCGCGCAGAGCCGCGCGCCCGCGGCACCACGAGCGGGGGCCTGGCACGCAGCGCGGAAGAGCTGGGCGCGCCCGCGGACGGGCCCGCGGGCCTGGCGCACGCGAGCGTGGCAGTCACCCTGTCGCCGTCGCCGCCCGCAACGGTGAGCGCAGGAGGGGCGCCCGTCGCTTGCGTCCTGTGACCCGGCCCGGCTGAGCGGCTGGCGCTCGCGGCAGGCGAGCGACACGGCCGCAAGCGGCAGCAGCCCCGAGGCCGCTCCGCCGCTGCGTAGCCCAAGCGCGCTCGCGGTCGGCGAGGGGCCTGAGCCGGAAGCAGGCGGGCTGCCGGGCGCTGCAGATGGGCGCGCGGGCCCGACACCCCTGGAGGCCGCCCCGCAGCCCCGCCTGCCGCCCCTCGACGGGGCGCCGTCTGCCGGCTGGGTGGCCACGACGCTGCCGCCGCTGCCAACTTTACCTGCATGGCTTGGGCGGGACGCCGTCGACTGGGTGCGCACTGGCGAGTTAGGAAGCCCGTGTACACCGTTGCGCGCGCCGCTGACCTCTGCAAACCCGTGCGCCACAGGGCCCAGACTCTGACGCGCACATCTATCTTGAACAAGGGAAAGTTTCCTCCAGCTTGGCCGAGGTGCGCTCCATCTGCACGTTGCCCCACAGTGTGCACGGCGCATGCCCGGCTGATGGGCGCGGTCGCAGGACAATGGCACGCGCTCTACAAGCGTCGTGAGGCAGGCTGATGGCGTCTGATACAACAGGCGGTGGCACACTGCCAGAGGCCTTGAGAGAGAATGAGTTACAACCGACTTGGCTTATATTTAATCATTTAGATAAATGGATCACCCAAACCAGGGTAGATAACGGGTTGGCAGGGCCATGCCTTATTAGGCTTGTAAGCCAGAAGTCTCTGCACGGCAGATTCTGCCTGCTGGCGAAGGAGCACGTCCAGGCTGCACCTCGCGCCACCTGGAGCCGCAGAGGCCGCTCTCTGTGGCTGGCTTGAACCCGAAGTAGCGTTCGGACGTCGTGCTGCCCGCATGGCGGTCGCGCCCGAAAAGTGGGCGGCCGGAGACAGCCATGCGACCAGCGTGGATGCAGTGATCAGCGCAGTGGCCGCAGCGCTGATTTTGTGGCTGCTCGGAGGATTTTTCGTGGGATTTTTGTGAGTCCCGTCCCCGGAGCCGCTGTCTGTGCCGACTTCTCTTGAAGGCTGCCAGGCGCAGTGGCTCTGACTGGCAGCTGGCTGCGTAGGCTGCCACGGCCAAAGTTTCTCACAGCGGCGCGCTGGGGCTGGGCGTTCTCCAGCCCGCTCGGGCTGCTGGTCGGGCGCCTGGCGCTGCTGACGCAGGGCGCCTTCATGGTCAGGCGCGCGGCGCGGCGCCTGCTGTGACCGACTGTCGCTGCTTGTGTGCGCGCGCGCGAAATTCGGGAAGGCACCTGGGCGGGCTGCGCGCTGTGCGCCTGCTCGGGACTGCCAGGGCGGGCAGGCGCTGCTGCGCGCGGGGCGCCGGGGCTAGCCGTGCACTTCCCGCTGCCCCGAGCAGCCTGTGGCGCTCGTCGCCCGGTGCTGACAACCTGGGAGCGCCAACGCGCAGGGAGATCTGGTTCTACTTTACGTCCCCGGGCACGTTCCATGCGCTGGCCAGCGCGGCGTGGACCTGGCTGTGCGGCGGCGGATGGCGCCTGCAGCTGGCGTCGCGCCGGCCCGCGCGCAAGCTGCGCAAGAAGGGCAGCGGCGAGCGCAGCGGCGGCGGCGAGGTCGACTGGTGAGCGCCGCACCGCGCTGCCCCAGGCCGTGCTGGATGTCAGGACGTGCACGGCCTGTGTGTCCCTCGGCGGGGTGACACGTCAGGAAGCTTCCGTGCTGGGTTTCTCTTCCGTGCGCGAAGCAGCCGCGCCGCGCTCGTTGGGTCTGCATGGGCATATGCTGCGGGCGCTGACAAGTCCCAAGGGTAGTGCACGTTGCATCGGCGGTCCTGGTACACACAGAGCCGCGCAACGCGCAGGTATGTGAACGAGGAGGACCTGGAGGTATTCAAGCACCGCATCGAGCGCAATGGCGCCGTGCCCGGCGCGGGGCTGTGGGAGGCCATGATGTCGCGGGACTTTGGCGGCCTGGCGTACGAGGCCTGGCGGCGCACGCTGCCGGTGCGCGCCCCCCTGCTGGCTCCGGCAGCGGCGCGCGGCTCTGCTGGCAGACGCGGGAGGGGCGGCACTGAGCGGGAGGAGTGGGCGCAGGGCAACAAGACAGAGTACAAGAGCGTCACGGTGGCGAGCGATGCGACGGCCGAGGAGTTCATGGACTTCTACCTGGACGACCCCACGCGGCCCAAGTGGGTGCGCGCCCCCGTGGGCTGCCGCCGCTGCCGGCCGTGTGGGCCGCCGCATGTGCCGGCCGCGCGGGCCTTGCGCTGTGGGTGAGCGCGCGCGGCCGCCAGGCTCGGCCAGCAGCGGTCCGCTAGCGTGCGCCTGCCTAGCGAGCGGGCAAGCGTCACATCGCGTGGAATCGCTCCGCGTCGCTTTTACTGCGCTGGCTGGCCTGACCTGCGGGGGCCGCGGCGGCCGACAGGACTCCATGATCTCGGAGACCGAGGTGCTGGAGAACGGCGACGGTCGGCACCGCTGCCAGGTGGTGCGCTGGATGCGCACCTTCCCCTTCTCCTTCATCTCCAAGCGCGAGTACGTGATCGCGCGGCGCATGTGGCGCGGCGACGACGGCGCGCTGTACGGCATCACCAAGGTGCGCGCGGCGCGGGAGAGCGCGTGCAGGGAGGGACTGCGTGTTGATTGGTGCCTTCTGGTGGACATTTGCAGCTGAGGAGCTGAGCGAGTGGCGGGGCAGGCTTTGCCTTTCCCTGAGCTGGAAACACCTGGTGCCTGCTTGCTGATGTGGCCACGGATTGCTTTGCATGCGATCCTTTGCATGCAAATGAGGTGTGGTCGACGTACTTGCGCGTGCTCTGCTGCTACTTCTCTTCTGTTGTATGTCCAGGGAGACGGATGCGGGCGTGTGTCATATTCTGCTGGCAGTGCGAGGCTTGTGTAGTCGCGCGGAGCTGAGGGCGCGCGGGGCGCCAGGCGATCGAGCACCCGCGTGCGCCCGTCGCGCGCGGCATCGTGCGCATGGACGTCTACTACTCCATGTGGCGCTCGCGCACGGTGCCCAGCCCCGACGGCAGCGGGCGGCCGTCGTGCGAGACGGTGCTGCTGCACCACGAGGGCTTCAAGATCCCGGAGAACCTGGCGCGCTTCGCCGTGCGCCACGGCATGACCGGCTTCGTGAAGAAGATGGGCCCGGCGGTGGTTGCGTTTGTCGCCGAGCGCCGCGCGCGCGTGGGGCCGGTGCGCGCCCTTCTTATGAACTCCTCTGAATCCGTTCCGTTCTGTGCCGTGCACCTGTCTGCTGTGCGCATGCTGCACTCCTGCTCTTGCAAGTCTCGCGGAAAACACGCGGTGCCCAGTACAGAAGTGCCAGGGCTGAGGGCACGAGAGGTGCATAGACTGATAACCTGGTATCAAGCGCCGCTCGTGTGTCATCATGAAATTGTGTGCGGTCACTGCCAGCAGCGCGCTTGGAACTCCTGTGGTCACCGCTGACGGCCTTGCGGGTCTCGCGCGCAGTTCCAGCCGGACCCGGACGCGTTTGGCTCCAAGGCCACGCCCAACCCGCCGGCGCTGCGCTGCGACTCGGCGGCGTCGCTGCTGTCGCTGGCGGGCTCAGAGACGTCCGCGACGGACACCGACCCCAGCGCCGAGCCCGTGCCGGCGGCCGGCCGGCGGCGACGCGGCGCTGCGCGCGGCCCGCTGCGCCGCGCGCAGCAGCTGAGCCTGGCGCTGGTGGCCACGACGCTTGCACTGGCGCTGTCGCGCTCGGGCAGCAGCCGCCGCCTCGCAGCGTAGCGGCGCGCCGAGCGCGGCGCGGCGGCGGCGGCGGTGTTCTGAGCGCTGTCTGTGGCCTGCCGCTCGAGTATGAGAGGGTGCGATGAGCTTGTCCACCGTGCAGCGGGGAGCAAGCAAGCTTAACGGGGATACGCGGCGCGGGGACAGAGTGTGATTTGCGCCGCGAGGGTGGAGGCAAGCCTGCAGCAGGTCAGGCGTTGAGCTCGTGCTCGCTTGGCGTCAAGGCGCCTCCAGCCTTCAAGCTCTGGTTTAGCTACCCTGCAAGCGTGGGCGCTCTGGCGGGCTGTCTGGCTGCCTGTGCGCCTCGCGCCATTGCAGCGATACGGACATCTGGCGCTTGACATAGTTTGTATGGCTTCTGTGGCCGCTCCGCGTGCGCGCGCTTGTGGTGGGCCTCCGGGCAGGCCGCTCCCTGTGGGGCTTGGCGCCTGCCGGCTGAGAACGGGTCACGTGGGTACATTGTTCGCAGCCTCCTTTAGGAACAGGTGTCAGAACGTGCCGGCAGGCGATGCGTGTGCGCCCAGACGAGCTCGTCTGCAGCGGAGCGGGCTGGGCGCGGCGCCTCTTGGCGGCCGCTGCCTGTTTTGCCAGCTCCGGGCGGCACAGGCGCGCTGCGGGCTCGTAGTGCGCACACCAGGGTTTTTGACATGGTGGGGACCGCGCCCCTGCGCAGCCGCCGGTGTGCGATCTCGCCGGGGTGTGGGTTCAGCCGGGTGCATAGAAGCGTTTTGAGCAGGTTTTTCCAGGTGCCCTTGCAGGCGGGGTGCGAGCACCCTGCCGGCAAGGCGTCACCACCTGAGCTCTGTGGAACCGTTTAGGACTGTGTTTAGGCCGCTACAGCGCGTTTTCCTAGCGGGGCATGTGCAGCAGGAGGGTCCTGCGCGGGGTGTATGTCAAAATGTGACCGCCACCAAGACGACGGACGGTGAAACAGGCGTGGGGTGGCGCGTCGGGGCTGCAAGGAATATGCAAATGCAAGCTGGCAGGCCAGCAGGGCGTGCTGCATGCCAGGAATTCATTCTGGGACGCGGGTGTGCGTGGGGGTCCTGCGCGGCGGGGGGTACTCGGGACCCCTATGCAAGGCGTCGTCCCGACCCTGGGTCAAGGCTTGGCCCCATTCTTGCGCTTGCGCCAGCGGTGTGCTATGTGCAGTTGTTTGCAGAAGTGGCTGGTCAGTCAGGCGGTCAAGGCCTCAGCGGGGGTGCCTGTCAGTGAGGGCGCCTGTGTCGGGGGGCTGGTGGGTCGGCTGTCTATGAGTGTGCGAGCGAGTGTAGGCAGATGCGATTGAGCTTGTTTTTCCGCTAGAGACGCCGTGCTGGCCCAGCGTGCGTGACTGTCTGGGGTCGTCCACCTGGCGCCAGCGAAAGGGGTGCTGTGGCTGGAGTGTCCAGCCACGCCGTTCCCAGGCGTGTGTAAAATTCGACCTCACCTACGGCTCAGGCGCACCGCATGTGTATTGAGCTCGCATGTGAAAGCACTTTAGCCGTGCCTGAATCCAGTGAAGCCGTGTTGCACTCATCCTGCTTGCATGGGCGCTTGCCCACACCTGCAGAACCAAAGCAGGAATGACGAACACAGCGCTCTCTCCTGGGACCCAAAAATCTCTGCACAGCCCGCAAGGCATGCGCACGCTGCCTCAGCAGCTCACACATGTGCGCCAACCAGGCAGCAGCCTACGACCTCCTTGAACAAGGTGATCAGCATGCGCGTCTCTGTGTAGGGACTGCACATGTGTATCTGTACAGACGGCCACGTTCACGCCATGGCCCAGCTGCTACTATGCCAAAAAGTGTCTGAAAGTCACCTCACAGGGCAGCGCTCTCACTGTCGACGACAGTCACGAAAGGCCGTCATTCTTCTGCATCGCTATGCATGCTCTCCCTGCACATGCCAGGGTGATCCATGCTGGGAGGGAGCCCGCCGCCTTAGCCTATGCCAGTCATTCCCAGCACAGCGACGCGCACCAGCCAACATCGGTCGCATGGTCTGCACACAGCAGCCCGAGGGTGCCACGTGCGCGCACTGGCCGGCTGACCCAAAGAGCACAGCTCCTTGAGAAGCTGAGGACAGACTCCTGTCAGGGCAGCCAGGCGCGCCCTGCAGACGGGCAGCTGAGCGGCCTCACATCCGGCCTGCTCAGTTCAAGCCAGCTTTCACTCCACCGAGCGCAGGCTGCCCACGCGGCCTAGTCCAAGTCTGCAATAAAATCCGCCAGGGCGTCCAGGAAGCGGTCGGGCGCCTCCTCCATGGGCATGTGGCCGCACACGCCCAGCTCGACCAGGCGCGCGCCCGGCAGCCGCGCCGCCAGGCGCCGGCTGTTCCAGGCGGGCACCAGCGCGTCCGCCGTGCCGTGCACGACCAGCACCTGCGCGCGCGCGCGTTCGCACGTGCGGGGCGCAGCCAGGGCGGCGCGGACGCAGGCGGGCGGGGGCCGCTGCCGGGCGCTCTGTGTCTGTGTGCCAGCGTTTCACGCGGGCGCATGCAAGCACATCATGCGGTCGCACACACTCTCTCCACCACCCTCTCCCCAGGAGAGACGCGCCGCGCTGCCCGGCGCGGGCGGCCGGGCGCGCGCCTTGATGCCGTGCTCGGCCACGACGCGCGCGAGCTCGGCCGCCTGCCCGCCGCGCTCATCGTCCGCGCCGCGGCTGCGCAGCGACGCGGCCAGGCCGCCGCCGCCGGCCACACGCGCGGCGATGAAGCGCAGCAGCCCGCGCTCCCAGCCGCGCACCAGCTGCGGCGTCCGGTACGCGTCCACCAGCGCCGCGGTGACGCCGCCGCGCTCATACCTGTTGCGCGTGCGCTGCGGGTAAAACTCTAAACCCAAACGTGGCAGGATTCGCTTGGCCGCGCCCGTCACACCTGCGCACGCTGGGCACAGAAACGGCGGCCTGGCGCTGCTGGGCGCCTCGCGCCCCACACACTGGACGCAGCAGGGTCGGCTGTGCTGCAACGCGCGGGGCATCTGATGCAGCTTCCAGCCTGTGCACCCTGCTTTGCTGGGGCGGTTGGGCCAAGCCAACTGGGGCCAAGCCAAGGGCTAAGGCCCAAGGCTGGGCCAAGCGCACCAGGCGCTGGCGAGGCCGCGCTCCCAGAACGCGCGCGAGCGCACGGCGCAGCGCAGTGCCAGGATGAGCACGGGCGTCAGGAGCCACAGGACCGCGCGCGCGGCTGCGGCCGCCGCCTCTGTCGCCAACGCCGCCGCCACGCGCGCTACGCGCCGCCACGGCGGCCGCCGCCCCGCCGGCGGCCCCCTGGGGCTGCCCGGTGCGGGCTCCCCGGCGCCGCTGCCTCGCGCGGTGCCGCGGGGCTGCGGCCCGCGAGGATCGCGGGCGCCACCAGGACCAGGCCCGCCAGCCCCTGCGGCGGGCGCGCTGGGTCGGCGCGCTGCCCGTGGCGCCTTGAGAGCTCCGGCCCGACCCGCCAGCTTGTTGGTGAAAGGCACTCAGCCTGGCTGGCACGCATGCATGCCCGCCACTGTGCTGCACTCGAGACCGGCAAGCCGCGGCGTCGTGCTCTAAGTGAGGTTTGCAACAGCAGTCGGCGACCGATGCAGACTTGCGCAGGAGGGTGGGACGCAGCGGTATCCACTCCGACATCCTCTTCACCACCCAGTAGCAGGCGACATGCAAGCACCTTGCAGCCGGGCCCCGCAGGTGCCGCAGGCCCCGGCGCCGGCCGCTCTCACCTTGGGGTTGGCGATCGCCTCCGCCGCGGCGCCTGCCGCGCCCAGGGAGTGGCCGACCAGCACGCGGCGCACGCCCCGCCCCGGCCCCGCAGCGCTCGCTCCGCTGGCAGCGGCGTCGCCCGCGCCCTCGGCCCCGCCCGAGGCCGGCCGGCCCTGCAGCCCGGGCGCGAAGCCGGCGCCTGCAGCAGAGAGCGCGCGCGCACGTCAGTTGCCGCGCGCCGTCACCACGACAGCGTGGCAGGGTAGCCCATCATGCGCGCGCGCGCGCCGTCCTCTCGCCTGTGAGCCGCTCTGTGGGGCACTCGCAGACACTACAGCCGTTCAGGAGCCTCCTAAGGACCTCCTTGAAATGAATCGGAGCATGGCCCACAAAGGTCCGACCTGGAGCGCCTGCGCTCGCAGCACGCACAGCAAGCGCATGGCGGCGCGCCTGCTGCCGGCGCGTCCCGGGCGAGCTCGTGGTCCATGATGCGGCGCGCGATGTGGCCGTTGAAGCGCAGCGAGTACTTGTCCAGGTCGGCGTGCCTGCGCGGGCTTGCACCGTGGCGGTGCGTGCATGCGG
>JAABUV010006788.1_pt1 | contig 12297 bp, 13 predicted proteins | sample 5559971 | NCBI WGS metagenome assembly JAABUV01 (sample SAMN10711881, study PRJNA513362) | rock metagenome | isolation source: Antarctica rocks | place: Antarctica: Victoria Land, Knobhead nord | collected 2015-12-19
CGCCTGGCGACACCCCGCCGTCCGGCAACGCCGCGATGTCGACGGCGCCGGCCTGGTCCTCATGCCCAGCGCTTTCACCTGGCCCCAGCCCATCGCCGTTCTCGACCCGCCATGGCAGCCCACCATCGTCTACCCAGCCCGCGGTGTCGCAGAGCTGTGGCACCGACCGGCCGCGGCCCCCGCGACGGCACTCGCTGCTGTCCTGGGCCCCACCCGGGCGCGACTCCTGATCGACCTCGAGGAACCGGACGACACCACCCGCCTTGCCGCGCGCTATAACATGGCTCCCAGCAGCGTGTCCCGGCACCTGCAGGCGCTGCACGCCGCAGGGCTACTGAGTGCCCGGCGCCAGCAACGGCGCGTGCTGTACCAGCGAACAACACTAGGAACAGCCCTTACCCGAGCAACCCCACCGAACGGCCCAGCACAGGACCGGTAGACGATCGTGCAGCGCAACGCCTTTAACCGCCGGTTCTCGGTACCGTCAGCGAGTGGACCTAGCCACCTGCCCCTTCGACTCGACCATGCTCCTCGTCCAAGATCGGCGCAAGGGCCACGAGCGCGGCCCGCTGATGCAATGCCCCTCGTGTGAGGGCTACTTCAACTTTGGCAGTAGGGGACTGGAGCAGGTGCCGGCGGAGCCGGACCGTCCCGCCTAACGATCGTCTTTGACTCAAGATCACGGACGGGGAGTGCGACCCCTCAGGCGTCCGGTAGTCCCCTGGTTCCGGTCAGGCGCCGACACCGGTTGCTACCGCAGCTTGCTGTTGCAGATCGCCCCCGCCCTGCTCGGCGACCACTGATCCTCAGTCAGCCGCCAGACCTCGTCCTGGCCCGTCTCGCCGGGTGCCTGCCGATCTCGACCGTGCGTCTCAGCATGCGTGTAGCCCAGTTTTGCCGGCACCGTACGGCTCGGCGCGTTCGCTTGATCGACGTGAATCTCGAGGTGCGTGACATCGGGGAGGCTGAAGCCAGCGGAGGTCAAAGCGGCTGCGGCTGCCGTCGCGAGTCCTTGCCCGGTGTGGTCGACGTGCACCCAGTAGCCGGTCTCCAGGCCACCCTCGTAGATGCGGCGCATCAGGCCGCAGGACCCAAGAACGGCTGAGCTGGCAAGGGCGCCGACGATCGCGTACTGGAACGCATAACCGGCGTCCCACTGCTTCTCCGCCGTCCAGGTAGGGCAGCGTTGACTGCTCGTCCGGCTCGTGCTGCGCCCAAGGCATCCACGGCTGCAGGTGCCGCCACGAGGCCCTCGACGCGGAGACCAGCGCCTCAAGGTCCGACCGTCGCCACCGCCGCAAGTGCGCGCGCCCGCACGACAACTGTTCCTGAGGCACCGTCACCATTCCTGAAAAGGGCTATCCGGATCACGGCAGTGACAGGGGCTACGCCTGCCAGATGTGGTGGCGCCCGGGCAGCATCACCACAAGATCGTGGGTCAGGAAGTCACTTACTGCCGTCATCCGGATAGCCCTCTTCCTGAATACTCACCGAGGAGGGAGCCCGCTGCCACTGACCAGAGCACTGCCGCACCAGGCCGAGCTACCGGGTGGACGATGGTCTCTCGGGACTGCGACGTCGTGGAGGATGTGAGAGGACCAGTCATAGGGAGGCCTGATGTATGTGCCGGCGCACTTCGCGGCGGAGGGCGCCGAGGTGCGCGAGCTGCTGCAACATCACGGGGCAGCCGATCTGGTGACCGCGGCGGCGTCTGGACTGACGGCGACGCTGCTTCCGTTTGTGTTCGACCCGACGGTCGGTGAGCATGGCGCTCTGCTCGGCCATCTGGCTCGCAGCAATGACCAGTGGCGCCAGCACGTGATCGGCGAGGCGCTTGTCATCGTCCGCGGCCCGGACGCCTACGTCTCCCCGAGTTGGTATGCCTCCAAGGCCGAGCACGGCCGGGTTGTCCCGACGTGGAACTACGTCACGGCGCACGTCTACGGCCAGCTGGTGATCCACGATGACCCGGACTGGGTCGACGCGCTGGTCCGCCGACTGACTGACCGGCATGAGGCGGACAGCCCGCGCCCGTGGTCGGTCGACGACGCCCCCGCGTCCTTCATCGCCGGGCAGCTGCGTGCGATCGTCGGGGTCGAGCTGGTGATCAGCCGCGTGGACGAGGCCAAGCTCAGCCAGAACCGGTCGGCCGCCGACATCTACGGGGTGATCGCGGGCCTTGAGGCGCGCGGCGACAGGACGACCGCCGACGCGGTACGAGGTGAGCGAGCCTGATTTGCCGCCCACCCCGCGGTGCAGCCATCGGCTGCCGGGGGACCTCACGGACCGGGAGGCCGGCCGGCGCCGATCGCATCGTCGTGGTCCGGGAGGACCAGGGGTCGACCCTGGTCCTCACCCAGGTCCTCACCGGGGCCGGCATCAGTGCCAACGGTGTCGCGGGCTGACACGCACGACCAGCGATCGTTCCTTTCGGTGCGCTGGCGACGCTATGCGTGCACTGGCCACGACTCGCCGATCTTTAGCGGGTCCCGGTCAGCTTCGCGATGCTGCCCAGGATGTCTCGTGCGCAGTTGGACGGCGTCCGGTCTGTCGTGTCGATCTCGAGGTCGTACGTGACGCCGCGGTGAACAGCACTGGCCTGCGACGCCGCCATGCCCGTACTCCGGTCAGGTCGGTTGGCCTCCCGGTTGACTGCGACTTCGAGCCGGCAGTGCACGCCGATCCACAGGGTCGGCACGTCTCCGAGCGCGTTGGCAAGTCGTTGCTGGGAGGTTTGGCCGGTGAGGAAGACCTCGTCGATGATCAGCCCGGCGCCGCAGGACGCCATCGCGGCGAGACCGGCGTACCAGGCCAGTTCGAGCCGCCGGAAGTCGCCAGCGACGGCTACTGACCCGTCGTCGCCCACGGCGATGCCGGCGGAGCTGGGGGGCATTGCGGCGAGCAGCGTGTCGACACCGACGTGCAGGAACGGCTTGGGCAGCAGGTCCTGCAATGCCACAGCCAGCGTTGACTTCCCGACACTGGACGCGCCGTTGAGCACGATCACTGTGGGCAGCGCCTCGGTCGCCATGGGCGCCACGATGCTCCACCCCGTTTTTGTCGGCCCCGGTCGGCGGTGGCCCGGCGATGTGCTGGGCGGCCAGGTACGCCCGGATCGTTTCGCGGTCATGGCTCAGGCGACGGGCGATCGCCGACACCGTCGCCCTGGCGGCTTCACAGCGTGCACGTCCACGTCCACGACTCGCTGACGATCCCGGCCGGGATCCTGCGGGTGTCGCCTGACAGCGACGGGCCTCCTGCCGCAGGATGACCGCTTCAAGCAGAAACCGGAGCAGCAAGATATCCGCTACGCTTAGCAGATGTTGGATCGCCTGCGGCGCCCACGCTTCCCGGTCGGCGCTGGGGCGCCGGTTGGGGTGGCCGGTTGGCCGCGCTGGGGCGCGGCTCGGGTGGCCCTGGGGGGCCGCACGGGAGGCCGGGCGGGTGGCTGACGTCCAGCCCGCGCAGGCGGGGGAGGTCGGGCGGGTGGCTGAGGTGCAGCCCGGGCGGGCGCTGGAGTGTGGGTCGGCGGCGGACCGGGCTGGTCGTGCTGGCGGCGACGCCACGGGCGGGGTGGCACCGGCCGCGGACGCTGCAGTGGTGGGTTCGGGGTCTCGGCGGCGGCGGCGTCGGCAGGTGGTGGCGCGGCCGCATGCGGTGTTCGCGCGGTTCTCGGTTGAGGAGTTCGAGGTTGTGGGTGTGGCGGCGGCGGCGGCTGGGTTGACGCCGACGTCGTTTGTGGCGGCGCGGGCGGTGGCGGTGGCCCGGGGGGTGGTGCGGCCGGTGCCGTCGGGGACTGCTGAGGTGGTGCGGGAGCTGGTCGAGGCTCGGACGCAGCTGGTGCGTTTCGGGGTGTTGTTGAACCAGGCGGTCGCGAAGCTGAACGCAACCGGTCAGGTCGATGGCGCTTTGGTCGCGGCGGTGCAGCGGTGCGACGCGGCGACTGCGTCGCTGCGGGCCGCGACCGAGCGGCTGGGTCGGCAGCGATGACGTTCCGGCCGGTGGCGGCCAGCCGGCTGGCGTGGGCCGCCGGGCAGGGGCGCGCCGCCGGCAGGATGCGCTGGTGGGGCGGGTGATCGGCCGGGTGTACCGGGGGCGCAAGGTCGGTGGCCTGGTGCGGTATCTGTACGGGCCGGGTCGGCACAACGAGCACCAGAACCCGCATCTGGTGGCGTCGTGGTCGGGGTGCGCGCGGCGGGAGCTGGCGGTGGTGGAACCGGAGTGGGCCGGGGTGGGGGAGCGGGACTACCGGGGGTTGGTCGCGGAGTTGGAGGCGCCGGCGCGGTACGCCGAGCGGGGAGAGCGGAACCCGGTGTGGCACTGCCCGCTGCGCACGGCCCCGGCCGATCGGGTGCTGACCGACGGTGAGTGGGCTGAGGTTGCGACCGACTTGATGCACCGGACCGGGATCGCGCCGCGCGGGGATGACGGCGGCTGCCGGTGGGTCGCGGTGCGGCACGACGAGGTGAGCATTCATCTGGTGGCGGTGTTGGCGCGGCAGGACGGCGCCCGGGCGCACCCGGCGAATGACTGGCACCAGGTCCGCGCGACCTGCTTGGCGGCCGAGGCCAGGTACGGCCTGCAGGTGACGGCGCCGGCGGACAAGACCGCCGCCCGGCACACCAGCCGGGCCGAGACGGAGAAGGCGACCCGGAGCGGGCAGGCGGTGCCGGCGCGGGACTGGCTGCGCGGGCAGGTCCAGTACGCCGCTGCCGGGGCGCGGGAGCCGGCCGCGTTTCTGGACCGGCTCCGGGTCGCGGGCGTCGTTGTGCGGGAGCGGCGCGAGCCGGACGGCCGGCTGTCGGGTTATGCCGTCGGGCGCCCGGAACCAGCCGGGGAGACCGTGCTGTTCGGTGGCGGGAAGCTCGCAGCCGACCTGAGCCTGCCCAAGCTGCTGGCGCGCTGGCACGCGACCGGCGATGGTGACGAAGCAGCCGAGCCGGTGGTGGCGGTGGTGGAGCCGGCAGCGAGGGCGGCGCTGTGGGAGCAGGCCTCCGCGGCCGCGGCGCAGGCCGCGGAGGACGTCCGCCTGTTGATCGACTCTGCCACCGAGGGCGCGTCGGTGGATTCAGGTGACGCCGCGGCTGCGGTCGCGGAGGTGCTGGTGGCGGCGGGACGGCTGATCGAGGGCGACGCCGATGGCCCGCTGACGCAGGCCGTCCGGGACTACGACCGGGCCGCTCGGGAGAGCCGGGGACGGCCAGTCACCGGGACGGTGGCTGGGTCGGCGCTACGGGCCGCTGCGCTGCAGATGGCCCAGGGCGGCCGCCGACCAGGGCGGTCGGAGGCGGCGCAAGTCGCGCTCCTGGTCGCCCAGATCGGGCGGCTGTCCGTCTCGATCGCACGGCTACGCCAGGCCCAAGACCGCCAGGCACAAGCCGCAGCGGCTAGGCGGGCGGCGCGTGCGATAGGCCAGGCCAACGACCACTGGACCAACCAGGGCCACGCCGCGGCGGCCGAGCTCGAGCAGCACAGGCTCGCATCCACGTCGAGCAAGGGTGCGTCAACGACGACCACGGCCGCTCGCAGGCCACCGCCGAACGGCCGGGAGCCACGCGGCCGCGGCCGCTGACGCCTCGTCGCGCTCGCCCCACCGCGTCATGGCTACTTGACCCCACCTGAGCAGTAATGGGCAGTAACCCGGCTGACCGGGGTCGGCAGATAGGCGGCGTTGTACACGGCCGCCTGCGGGGGCCCGGACTGGCCCACAAACGAGCGATTGTGGGACGTCTCCTTGACGCGCGACGCGCGAAACCGGCATCAGCCGCACCGCTTGTAGGCGTACGGTGCTGCAATGCGAGGCCGCCTGCAGCGGCGTTGGGATGCCCGGATGGCGGCCCGTCCGAGCCCGCTGCACAACATGACGCCCGAGCAGGCGCGCGCCTACGCGCGGCCCAGTGCGTTCCTCATGCTCAGAGCTTTGGCTTTCGTGGTCCTGGCCTTCGGGCTAGCTCGCATCGCGACTCAGTACGCGGGGTTGCCTGCGTACCTCGACGTGCCCCTTGTCATCGCGGCACAGGCGGCGTGGTGGGCGCTCAAGCGGAAGTGCCGTTCCTGATCGTGAGGAAGCAGCGTTATCCCGCTCGCATGGGGCGAGATCGGCGGACTCGGCCGGCTGCTGGCTTCACCGCGTTGCTGCCGCTGCGAGGCATCTTGCTGGGTGGCCGAGCGATAGGGGCTGCAATAACCAAGGCGGCGAACGGCCAGGACATTAAGCCTGCCGGTCTGCTTGGGTGTTGGAGTCGCGGTTGGGCTGTCCCTGGCTTGTCAATGGGGAGTTGTTGCGGCACTCAGACGCCTCCGCGCCCGAGGTGTCTTTGCCTGCAGCCAGCGGCCTTACCCTGGCCAACATGATCGTCGATGACGTCGCTGGATTGGTCTTCGGGATCCTAGGAACCTTAGCTGGCGCCGTTCTCCTTACTGACTTCAGAGGCATCGCAACGGCCCACGTGCGGGGCTCGATACGATCCGGTGAGCGGTTTTGCAAATACCGCCGTGGCGCTGGCTGCCAGCCCTCTCCGACGCTGGGACGTTTCGCTTCGTCTTGCTTGTCGAACGCCTCGTAGGGGCCATGTTCGTCGTCACCGGGCTGACCGTCGCGGTCTCATCCTTCGGGCGTCTGCGAGGGTGAGGGGAGCAGGAGCCACTCGAGTCCTTGCGAGAGTACGGTCGAGGAATGCGTTTTCCAAGCGCGAAGTCGTGCTGATAACAAGAGCCAGGCGGCGCTAGCCTCGGTGATGTCGAATCGCGCCAGCGACGTCTATGTACTCAGGTTGCAGGTCGGCAGGCGGCTAAGAGGCCCGTTATTGACCCTTGTGGTGTTCCTCCGGGAACTTCCACTGATGTTGATCGACCCCTTCGGTTCCGGCGCAGGAGCGCCCGCCTGGGTGCATGTCGAGGACAGGGCGACGAAGGAGTTGAAGTGGCGAGTCGCCGCCGGCCGGCAGCTCGGCGCGGGGGAACAGGTCCTGGGCTCGATGCAGGAGGATCTGGAGGGGATGACGCCGGCCGGGTTTGAAGGGCAGTGGCACCGATAACGTTCAAACGCTCCCTTGGGGGAGGCCCGTCGTCATTCGCGCCCGCCGAAGGCTGCACGCCGCGGCTGTAATCTCTCACGGCACTTGGTGCGGGTAGGTGCCGTTTCCGAGCGCGAGAAGGCGGCGCTATCACTGATTGGTTTCGAGTGGGTCGGTACCGCGCGCCCCGTGACTCTCACCTTTGCCGTGACTTACCCATAAGTCGGGCAATCGTTCGTGGAGTCACAGAACGACCCTGCCACGTCGACGGGTGGCAGCCCGGTCCTAGCGCGACACTCGATGACCAGCGCGCAGCGACCGAGGGGAGCATGCTGTCAGCAGCACAAGGAGGAGAGCGTGGGCGGATCGGCAGCGCGGCGGCGGCCGGAGCAGCGTTGGGTGCAGGCCTTGGCGATCCCGGGCGGCGGTGGGGGACCCACGGGCTCAACGACGCAACCGCAACCGGCGGCTGGTCGTGTTTCTTGCCGCGCTGGTGCTGCTGACGGCCGCCACGGCAGCGGTCGGGTTCTTCCTGTCGATGCACGCCGATGGTCCTGCTGCCCTTCACCACGACCCGCGTGACGTCTCGCAGGTCCGCCAGGTCGGGGCTCTGGCAGCGATCCTGGTCGGCCTGGTCGTCGAGCTGGTCGGCCTAGTGCAGCTGGTGCGTTCCAAGCATCGGCTGCCGCTGTGGCGGGTGCCGACCCTGGCCTTGACCTCCGGGCAGCGACGTCAGTTGATGCATCAAATCCGCGGCCGCGCGCCGGTGCAGCCTGACCGGCTTCGCCTGCTGCGTGACCTGGCCCGACGTATGCAGGGTCAATACCAAGGGCCGTTCGGCCCATACGGGCTGCTGTTCGGTGGCTTGAGCCTGCTGCTGGCCGGTCAGGCCGTGGCCAGCACCAGGATGTGGATGCTGTGGCTCAGTGTCCCCCTCGTAGGTCTGTATCCGTTCGCGATGACCTTGATGCGGCGCGATGCGCGGCGCGCGGCAGGGTTCCTCACCCAGTACCCCGAACCCAGTCCGGCGAGCTGAACTCATCGGTCACGACGCAGGACCCGGACCTGACGTCGGCTCGTCAGGTTCGCGTGTGAAGGACTCAACGTCGGGTCCTCAGGGTCTGCCCGGTGACCTTCAAGCCCGCGGCGCAGGACCTGGTGCCGCATCGGGTCAGTGGCCGGCGGAGCGCCGGGTCCCTGGGGTGGGCGGGAGTGCTGGGTGGGCGGGCCGGGCGGGGTTCGGCAGCTGGTGCTGGGGTCGGTTGTGCAGGGCCTCGCGTAGCTCGCTGAAGGCGGCGCTGGCGTGGGACGCGGCCTGGCGGGTCACGCCGCGGACCCGGTCTGCGGCGGTGGGGGTGCCGGTGATCGCGCTGAGCGGTCCGGTGGCTGCGGCCAGGGCGGTGGTGCTGCGGGTTGCGGCGTCCAGGACGGGGTGCGGGCCGTTGACGGGGGCGGTGAGGGGCAGCCACAGCAGGGCGGAGCCGCGGCCGCGTGGAATGTCTTGTCGGGGGGCCAGGAGCCGGTTGGTCGTGGTGGCGGCGTGCAGGCCGTCCCGGACCGCGCTCGCTACGGGCACAGTCTCCAGGGCCCAGCGGCTCAGTGGCTGGGCGACCCGGGCGAGGTCGGTCGGCCGGTGCTCGCGTTCGAGCCGGTCGACCAGGGCGGTGAGCGTGGCCATCCGTTCCCGGATCTGGCGGGCGAGCAGCAGCACGCTAGGGGCTGGTGGGGTCAGGGTCGCGACCTGGCCGTGGGCGAGGTGCTGCAGGTGCGGCAGGGCCGCCTGCAGGTGCTGGGCGGCGAGCGCGGCCGGCCCCTGGGGGTCGGTCTCGCTGCTGTGGTGGGTGGCCGTGAGGACCTGGGCGGTGAGTTGGACGCCGTCGAGTAGGGCGCGGGTGACGGCGCGGGCCTCGGTGACGGTGAGCGCGGCGCCCCGCTGGGACAGCAGCGCGCCCAGGTGAGCGGTGGCGTCGGGCAGGTCGGCCAGGGTCCGTGTCGGCGGGAGGGGGCGTCTGGGCGGGAGCTGGGTGTCGGCGCCCCCGGGCGGCAGGCCCGCGGTGTGGGCGCGCGTCTGCTCGGCGGCCAGGCGTAGCAGGCCGTGCGGTCCGGGTTGGAGCAGCACGGCGCCAGCCGGGTGGCCGGGAGGCAGCGCGGTGGCCAGGTCGGCGTCCAGGGTGGGCAGGGCGGCGGCGAGCTCGGCGACGTCCCGGGCCAGGCTCCAGGCGTTCGGGCCGGTGAGCTCGGCGGCGACGTCGTGGTAGCGCTCCAACGCGGCGGCGGAGCGGGCCGCGTCCTGCCAGGCCTGGGTGAGCGGGCCGCCGGCGACGGCCAGCGCCTGACTCAGCGGCCGGCCGGCGTCGGCGGCGGGCGGCAGGTCGACCAGCGCGCCGTGCAGCGCGTGCGGTGGGCTGGTGGCCAGTAGCTGCGGGTCCGCTCCGGTGCCGTCTGGTCCGGCCTGCAGTACGGCCCGGGTCAGGTCCCGTAGCTCGCCGGCGACGGTGTCCCGGCACACAAGTGCCGCCTGCTGCTCGTCACCGGGCAGCGCGCCGGGCGGTGGTGGGCCGGACGCGACCAGGAGCGCGGCGGCCCGGGCCAGCTCGGCGATGTCGTCGCTGTACCTCATTGGCGTGGCCGGGTCTGGTTTCGGTCCAGGGCGGCTAGGGCCCCGCCGAGCTCACGGCTGGCCCGGGCGCAGGCCATCGCGGTGGCCACGGTAGGGGCGTGCTGGGACGCGGTGAGTAGCCGGGCGCGGGTGGCGACCAGCACCGCGCGCAGGTCAGCGGTCGCGGTGTCCGGGATGGCGATGAGCTCGGGTGGGTGCAGCGGGTCGATGAGCTCATCGATAGCTGCGGACAGGCAGGTGCTGGCCCGGATCGGCAGCACGTCCAGGTGTCGGCGGCCGGTTGCTGCGAGCAGCTCCCGGTCCAGGTCCAGGTCCGTCGTCATGGGTGCCTTCTCTCTGTCCGGGGGCGGGTGGTCAGGGTGTGGCTGCGGCGGCCCGTGGTCAGCGGCTGGCCGGCCATCTGTGGACAGTGGGCGCGGCGCCAGCTCAGCGGTGCCGGGCCGTGCGCCCGGGGGGTTGGGTCGCCGGGGTTCGGGTTGCTGCCCGGCCGGCGTTGGCGGTACCCCGGTCGCTGGCGGCCGGGTGTTTGCCCTCGGTCGCGGGGGCGTCGGTGAGGGCGGTCGGGAAGCTGCTGGCGACGACGTCAGCGGCGGTCGGGGTTCGCGAGCCGGTGGCCGCGGGTGTGGCGGTGCGGTGGGCGAGGCGGTGGTTCAGGACCTGCGCCGGGTTCTTGGCGCTGCCCAGCTCACGTTCGCCAGCGACGGCAAGTAGCAGCTGTCCGGGTTCGGTGCCGGCCTGGTGGGCCTGCGCCAAGGCGGCGGCCAGCTCCGGCCAGGCCGGGTCGTCCAGGACGGCTTGGCTGATCTGCTCGGGCAGCGCCGCGAGAACCAGGGGGGCGTAGCGAACCTGGGGTGGGTCCTGCGGGCCGGTCGGCAGGCCGGGGTGGTGCGCGACCACGTCTGGAGTCATCAGGTTCGCCGGGGCCAACGCGTCGGGGCCGGCGACGTCCTGGCCGGTGCCGTCCTGGTCGGCGGTGGCGGCCAGGGTGTCGGTCCGGCGGTTGGTGCGTGCGGTCCGCCAGTCCGTGGCTTTCTGTGCGGCGGCCAGCGCCGCGGTGAGGTAGGACGAGGCGTGGCGGGTGGCGTCGCCGGTGACGTCCTCGTGTTGGGTGTGCAGCTCATCCATCGGGTCCTCCGAAACCGTCGGCGGTCGGCCGGCCGGGCACGTCGACAGGTCGGGGTGTGGGCGTGGGGGTGGGTGGCCACCAGTCGGCTGGGGCGGGCTGGACGGGCAGGTGGGGCTGTTCGGCGTCGAAGTGCCGGGTCGGGTCGCAGTCGGCGAACGGGCCGGCCGGGCCGGTGAGGATCGGTAGCTGCTGGTCCAGGTGGCTGGCGTACCAGCTGGCGATGCCCAGCAGCGGGTCGGTGCGCAGCGCCTCCCAGGACCGCCACAACGCCTCCAGCCGGGCGATCGCCTCCGGGTGGCGCCACCACTGGGCGCACCAGCGGAACGTCGGGGTGGACCGGCGGGCGTAGGTGGCGGCGAACACGTCGGCGACCCACGCCTCCAGGGAGCCAAAGCACGGCAAGAAGGCCTGCTCGTCGCCTGGCGCGGGTGGTGGCTGGTGTTGCAGCAGGGCGTGGCTTTCGGCGGCGCTGCCGGCGAACTGCCGGTCCAGCTCGGCGAGCCCGTCGTCGTCGACGGTCATGTGCTCGCCGGCCGGGCGGTGGCAGTCACTGTCGGAGCGGCCGCTGTCGTGGTGGGTGCCGCACGGGTGGGTGGGGCGGCGGCGGCGGCGAGGGCCCGTTGGGTGATCAGCTTGGTGGCGGTGGCCGCGGCGGCGGTGATCTGGGTGGCGTGCGGGCCGGTGTACCAGGGCTGCAAGGTGATCAGCGCTGGTTTGGCGCCGGTGGCCAGCAACAGCGCCTGGCCTTTGCCGAGCTCGCGGACGGCGCTGGCCGGCAGGATCCGCTGCTGCCGGGTGGCGTGGGTCCGGCTCGCCCCGCCCCGCCCGCCGCCGCTGCTGCGGGACACGGTGAGCACGTCATGGTCCCCGACCAGGCGGGAGAGGTCTTCAGCGAAGGCAGGGTCGTCCATGCCGGGGCCGATGAGCTTGACGGTCGCGGCGCCCCACAGCGCTTTGGTGCCGGTCTCGCCCCACACCCCGACGGCTTGGCTGTAGGACTGCAGGATCGTCAGCGGCACGATCCCGCGGCTACCCAGGTGGGAGTACAGGGCGGGCAGGTCGGCGATCCGGCAGATGTTCGCGGCCTCGTCCAGGACCACGACCATGGGTGGGTCCAGCCGGCCGCCGCGGTGTTCGGCGGCGGTGACGCCGCAGCGCAGCACCCGGTCGGTCAGGGCGGCGACCAGCGGCCCGGCGCTGCCGCCCTCGTCCTTGCTCAGCAGGTACAGGGTCTGCCGGGAGCCGGGGAACGCCTCCGGCCGGAACTCCACCAGCGGCCCAGCCACCCCACCCGGGTCGTCGGTCCCATCTGGGTTATCGGGGCGGTGGTGGGCGTTGCTGCAGGCTGGTGGGGTGACCCAGGCGGTGATCTGGCCGTCGCGCAGGCAGGCGGTGGCGGCGCGGGCGGTGAAGTAGACGCTGCCGCGGGTCTCCGGGGGGCTGTCCTGGGTGCCGCGCAGGGTCCGGGCCAGCAGGTCGTAGCCGTGTTCGCGGAGCAGGCCGCCGGGGATGGGGGTGGCTTCGTCGGCGAGCCA
>JAABUV010006790.1_pt1 | contig 12293 bp, 9 predicted proteins | sample 5559971 | NCBI WGS metagenome assembly JAABUV01 (sample SAMN10711881, study PRJNA513362) | rock metagenome | isolation source: Antarctica rocks | place: Antarctica: Victoria Land, Knobhead nord | collected 2015-12-19
ATCGGCTCCGACTCGGGCAGCCTGGACGGCGCGGCCGGCGGCGGCGACGGCTTCAGCGACAGCCCGACCAAGGTCTCGCCCGAGGCGGCGGTCGGCGAGCGCCAGGTGGGCGCGCCGACGCCGGGGCCCGGGCCGGCGGGGCCGGCGGGCGGGGACGGGCGCGGCCGGGCGCGAGGCCCGGGCGGCGACAGGGCGCCCGGCGGCGCGCGCGAGCCGCTGCCGGCGGCCGCCGCGGCGGCCGAGGCGGCCGCGCGGCTGAACGCGACGCTGCGCACGCCGTCGTTGCTGCGGCGCGCCGCGCGCGACCGCGCGGCGGCCGTCGCGGAGGCCGCGCCCGAACCCGCCGGCCCCGGGCCCGGCCCGGAGCGCGCGCCCGCTGCGCCCTCCGCTGCGTCCTCCGGCACCCCATTTGCCGCGCCCGTCGTCCAGGCGGCGGCGGGCGACGCCGCGGGCGCGGGCGCGGGCACGGGCGCTGCCGCGGCTGCGGGTGCGGCCGCCGGCGACAAGCCAGTGACGCCGGCCACGCCGGCCAGCGCCGCGGCCAGCCCATTCCAGAGCGCGGCGCGCCTGGGCAGCTTTGGCAGCGGCGCGCTGGAGGCGGACGCCGGCACGGCCGCGCCGGCGCCCGCCCCGGACCCGCCCTCGCCCAAGCCAAAACCCTGGTGCGGCTCGTGCCATGCGAGCGTGGCTGACCGCGCGTCCGTACGGCGCTCCGCGTCGCTGCCGCGCGCGCTGCCGCCGGTCGTCGAGGCGCCCGGCTGCGAGGCCAGCGCGGCCGCGCACGAGGCGCAGGCGCGCGCCCCGCCCGTGCGCCAGCCCACTCGCAGCCAAGCGCAGTTAAGCGCGCGCGGTGGTGATGGCACCGCAGCGCCGGGGTCATGGTGTGGCGGCAGGGGCGCTGGCGCCCGGGTGCGCCAAAGGTCGGATGCGAAAACCTTGGTGAGGGTGTCTGGCGATGACGGAGCCTGCGGCGCGGCTGCGCAGGAGGCGGGCAGCGGCAGGTCGGAACACGGGAACAGCGGCGGTGGCAACGGCAGCAGCGACAGCAGCGGCGGCGACGAGCGGCTGCGGCAGCTGTCGCCGGTGCACGAGGCCACGTCCAGCATCGAGCGCGGCAGCGCGAGCGACGCGGGCTCTAACTACAGCCTGGCCAGCGGGCCATCGGGGCATCCGGGCGGCGGCGGCGGCCGCGGCGCGCCGGTCGACGTGCCGCAGGCGCGCCGCAGCGAATATTTGTTGCGGTGCTGCAGCATGGTGCAGGGCGGTGGGTGTCAAGCAGGCACCAGATGAAGAGTCAGCAGCTTACGACGGGCTGCGAGTGTGGCTGCATCCTGTGCACTGTGCGGTCTCCCTCCAGCGGTACCAGCCTGCAGACCCGCCTGTCCAGCGATGCGGAGGAGCGCCGCAACGCGCGTCCGGGGTTCCCACCCTCGCAAGCCGGCGTCGCCCGGTCTGGCGGGTGCGCGACGGCGCCCCGGCTGACACCCGGCCTGCGGCGCGCAGCGCGTGTCGGAGGAGTCGGAGCGCACCGCCGTGCTGCCGGCCCTGGGCGGCTCGGGCGCCTGGGCGTCCGCGGAGTCGAACACGTCTGGCACCCACCCGTCCGGCTCCGAGCGCTCGGACGGGTCGTCGATCGCGCCCGAGGCCGTGCCGGTGGCCACAGAGCCGCCGCCGCGGCGCGGCTTTCGTGAGGCGCTGCGCGCGATGCTGCCTGCGGCGCTGGCGGGCGGCCGGGCGAGCGACGCGTGAGCGCGACTTGCGCTAGGGCCCACTCGCTCTGAAGGCAGGGCTCTTGGCTGGGAGGTAGATGCTGCTCTAGTGTGCTTGGTTTGTCCATGTTAGGTGTAACGCCGTGGGCCCGCCAGGGTTTGGCGGAGCGCTGCATAGGGCGCTTTAGGGTGGCTGTGCATGCAGCCGTAATGAGGCTGTTTGGGTGAGCAGCGTGCGAAGCGCGCTTGCACTTGCATGCTGATGTGTGGCATATTGTCTTTTCACTGCGTGCATTAGATGGCGTTGCGTTGCTAGCGGATAACGATGTCGTGTTCAAGGACGCGGTGAGGCTGTGGTGTTCAAGGCTGGACAGCCGCCCGCCGCGGGATTTATTTGGCTGCGCTACGGTTGTATGATCAGCTGTGCATGTGGGCGCGGCGTTGTTGCTGCACCGCGGGACGGCTTCAGCAGCCGGCTGGTTGCGGCGCGACCTGCATTTGAACACTTGATGACCTGCTATTTTTTACCGCCATGCTCCTGGCGAATCGCGTCTGGGCGGGAAGTTTGGGGCGGAGAAGCTAGAGGCGTGCCGCCGCGATAGCCAGCGCGGGTTGAATTTTGCAACCTGGCTCGGGCTGGTGGGGGCCGAGCGGCCTTGTATGACAGATGGGGTAGGGCAGGCAGAGCGTGGAGCGTGTGGCACGCGGGTCGGCCCTGCTCGCTCGGCCGGGTGGTGGCGGAGAGCGGGCGCGGGCGCGGCCTCGGTGGAGCGCGTGTCAGCAGGGTGTACAGACTGTGGGAGGCAAGGTTTTTGCTCGCTGCCTGGCTGGCGTTGTGTGCAGCTTGTTCGACCAAGCGGCCGTCGCTGCATGGCAGCGCATGGCCTTGGTCCGGCTGGGTGACCGGGGTGGCTCTGGTATTTGACATCAGGAGCCTGCTCGGGCATGTTTGCTTGTCTACTTATGGCCTATTAGGGCATGACAGCCTGTAACCAAGCCTGAGCTGCCATCTCTGAATGAAGTGCAACCTGTACTGATGGCAAAGGACGGCGATGCGCCAGCAGCTGCAGCAGTGCGCGTCTCCGGGACGGTGCTGCGCGACGGCCTGGAGCTGCGCTGCTCCCTCAGCAGGGGCCATCACCTGGCAGCCAAGCGGGAGCTGCTTGCCGGCTCTGTCGTGCTAGAGGTACGCCGCTTGTCTGTTGCTCCGACCGCAAGCTGAAGGCACTGCTGTTAATGGCTGGCGTGCTGACTCGCAGGAGGCGCCGCTCGCCTGGGCGCCGGCGACAGACGCTCTGCAGCGCCAGTGCCGCACCTGCCTGGCCAAGTTGTCAGCCAGAGCGCTCGCGTCGCCGATATGGTGCTCCAGGCGCGCATCCAAGCATCGAGCCGCTTGCCTTGTGCACCATCTTGTTGCCTTGCCCACTGCGCGCCGACGCTGCGCGGCTCGCAGGTGCAAGTACGCCTGGTACTGCAGCACATACTGCCAGAAGAGAGACGCCGAGCAGCACGCGGCGAGCGGCGAGTGCGAGCTGCTGCTCAGCGCGGACGCGCGGTGCGCCCTGCCGTGTCGGGCCCCCCAGGCGGGAGGTTAGGGGTGACAGTTGCAGCTTCCCACGAGCATCCCACAAGCAGACCCCGCTGCGCCCAGAGCACAGGCGAAGCGCGCCTGCGGCCGGCAGGAGGAAGGACCTGGGGCCGCTCTTGCGGGAGGCGTGCCTCGCCGCGCGCCTGCTCCACCGCGGGCCGTGCGCCCCGCCGCTGCTGGCCGGCCGCTGCAGCGCCGGAGAGTGCGCCCCGGCGGGCCGGTCAGGGCCCAGCGGCTGCTGCGGCCCGAACAGGCCCTCGAGCGCCAAGACGTGGGGGCGCCGTTTGCAGGGCCCGGCAGGCAGCGCCCTACAGCATGGTGTGGGTAGACCTGCTTTGTCAGTGGAGGGGCAGGGCAGGCCTGTCTGCTCCCCTGTGCACCCGCGGGCGCCGGCAGGCAGACCCGCGCCCGCGCGGGAGCAGGGACCCGCACACGCTGCAGCGCGCCGCGCATCTGGTGGCGGCGAGCTGCTGCGCCGCCTCCGCGGCCGGCGTCGCGAGCGCGCGGCCGCGCGCTGAGGACGAGGCGGCCCGCGCCGTGCACCAGGTGGGTGGGGCGCGGGCCGCGCGCGCGCACGGGCTTGCACCTGGGGAGCGGACGGGTGGCGGCGGCGTATTGGAGAGGCAGCAAAGCACACCCGCATGCAACCGCGCCTGCGCATGAGCGCATGCGTCTGCCCCACGACGTGTGCGCGTGCAGGCCCGTAGCCTCGCCTGTGCCGAGCCGAAGCCAGCAGGCTGGCGTACGCGCCAGGCATGCATGTGACCCATGCGCTGCCGTGCATGGGACCCATGCGCGCGCGCCCCGGCCGCAGGTGCTGACAAACGCGCTGGACGTCGTCTCGCCGCTGCCCGTCATGTGCGCGAGCGCGGGCGCCGGCGGCGGGGCGGCGCCCGGCGCGAGCCTCGGTGCGCGGCCGCCCTCTGCTGCTGCCGGCGCGGCCATGCAGCGGCCGCGGTCCTGGCTGCCTGGCGAGGAGCGAGACATGCTGGGTGTTGTCCATGTGCATGGCAGTGGCGCAGCGGATGAGACAGCTGGGCAGTACGCCGCCACGCCAAGCGGCGGCAGGCCCTGCCGCAGGCCGTCCCGCGTCTCCCAGCTGCTGGACCGCGCAGGTCCGGCGGCCGCGGTCTACCAGCTCGCCTCCCGCTTCAACCACAGCTGCCGCGCCAACTGCATGTGCGCCTGCCCGCGCGCGCCCGAGCAGACTGCCTCGCTGTCATCGCACGCATGCTCGACTTCAGCGAGAGCGTTGACTGGCTCAAACAACGTCTTCGCTCAGTGAGATATGGTGCTGCGGCTCTCCATGCTGCTGCGGCTCTCCATGCCGAATCCCCTCCCTGGTGAGCGCAGGGGTATGGCCATCGATGACACGTGCATGGCGAATTGTTTGCACTCCATGACCTTTATGGGCCTGCAGGTACGCCTTCAAGCCGCGCGGGCGCGTGGCGGTGCGCACGCTGGTGGCGGTGGCCCCGGGCGAGGAGCTCACGCTGGCCTACATCAACCTCGCGCAGCCCCGGAGCCAGTGCGGCAGCCTCCTGCAACAAATGCCCCCTTTGCACACGGCAAGGCTCAGAGTGTTGTCAGCCCGATGAGGCGCCTTGCCTTCATCTCGTTTGGCCATGACCTGGTGCTGGGCAGAGCCGGCACGCTGACTGCGCGCATCCCGAAAGGGCCCAGTGGCTGCATCGCGCCAGCGCCGGGCGCTCACGCCGGCGCCAGCGAGCAGCGCTTGTGCTGGCATGCCGTTGCCAGGGCAGTGCATGGCGCACCCCAGCTCCCTGCCCTGCACCGCTGGCCAGTGGCTGCCCTGGCCGGCTCGCGCTGAGGCGCCCCAGGGCGCGCGCAGGCGGCGCGCGCAGCTGCGGGAGCGGTTCGGCTTTGCCTGCGACTGCGAGCGCTGCGGGCCAGTCCCGCCGCCGGCGCCGCAGCCCGGCGCGGCCGCCGCGCCCGCGCCCGCGCGCGCGGGCGCGCCGGCAGCTGGCGGCGCCGCGCCGGCGTCGGGCCCGCTGGGCGCCCGGGACGGCGCGCCGGGCGCCTGCGGGCCGGCCGCCCTGGAGGCGGACTGGTTCCTGACGGCGGTGGGGCCGGGCAGCTGGGGTGCGCTGCCGTGGGGCGGTGGCGGGCCCCGTGGTCGGCCGTTCGCCGCGCCCGTCCCCGAAGAGCTCGCCGGCGGGGGCGCAGCCGCCGGGGCGTGGTCGGCCGCCGGGGCGCGCGGCGCGGGCGCGGAGGCAGCGCTCAAGCGCGCGGTGGCCGCGGGCGCCGCGGCGCTGCTGGAGCGCGAGGACGCGGAGGCCGCGTGCGCGCGCCTGGAGGCCGGGCTGCTGCAGGCGCGGCTGCGCCCGCGAAGCCGCACTGCATGCGGGGCACGTCAGGATGCGCTAGGCTGTATCGCATGCCTCTGGACAGTACGCTCACCCCATTGCGCTCACAGATACGGTGCCAGCAATGTCCGGGTTTGGCGCCCGCCTGTGCAGCCGTGCCAGACCAGGAACCGCCCGCTCCCATCATGCCAGTCGCCAGTCACAGGCGTCGGTCAGGCCAGGGGAAGGGAGCTGCCGCGGCACCGCGATGCGCACATGCGGTGTCCGCCTGCATGTGTGCCTGCATCTCGGGCACGCAGGCCAGAGCGCGTGGCGCACACGCGCTGCGGATGGGCGGCCGCAGGCGCTGCGCGCCGGCGTGCACCCGTACCACCACCGCTGCCTGGGCCTGTACGGCTGCCTGGCGAGCGCGGCGCGCGTGGCGTGCCGGCGCGGCGGAGGCGGCGCGCGCGCCGCGCGCTGGGCCGCGTGCGCGCGCCTGCTGCTCGCGGGCGCCGCCGAGTCGCTGCTGGCCGCGGGTGCGGCCGCGCCTGGCGCCCTGCCGTGGCGCGATGGGCGGCGCGGAGCGATGCTCGCCCTGGGTCGGCCGTGGCAGCCGGGCTGGGGCAGCTGGGCCGCGCCCGCCGACCAGACGCGCGTGACCGGTCGCCCCGCTGATCGCAGCCAGCGTGCACGAAAGTATGTGCGGAGCTGGCCTGTGTGCGGTCTCATCGCCAATGTTCATGCGCACATCCTGGGCGCTTCTGCGGCCGTGCAGCGCATGCCGTGGCCTGCGCGCGCGCAGGCGAGCACGGCTGCATGGCGCTGGCCGCGCTGCACTGGGCGGAGGCGGGCGCGCTGCTGTGCGAGTGCCTGGCCGCCCAGCTGGCCGCGGCCCCTCCCGCCGCGCATGCCGCGCCCACTGCCGAGGAGCCCCCTGGCCCGCCGCGCGGCTGGCCGGCCGCAGCGGCGTGCGCCGGCGCGCCAGCCCGCGAGGGGCGCGCGCACGCGCCCGACTTGGAGCCGGGGCCGCCACCTGTGGACGGCGGAGGCGCGGCGCATCCGAAGCGGCGGCGCGTCGCGAGCGCGGATGATGGGCAGGTGCCGCCAGGCAAGCGCCTTGATGCGGGCGCCGGGCGCGGCACGTCCGGTGCGGCGACGCCCGGCGAGTCTGGCGAGGCCCGGCAGGATCGCGGCTGCGGGGGCGCCGTAGCGTGGGGAGGTGCGCCGCACGCTGCTCCACTGTGTGGCGGCGGGGTGGGCGGAGGGCTGGGCGGGGCTGAGGGCTTGGCGCACGGCCAGGCGCCAGCGGTCAGTGGCGCCACCAAGGCCATGCCGGTGCAGCCGCCCGGGTTTGCGCATGCCCTGCAGGCCGCCTGGAGCGAGCTGGTCTCGGGCTTGGCCGGCTCAGGCCCCTGCTCGGGCAGCCCTCGGGGCGACCCTCCCTCGGACCAGGCGGCCTGCAAGGAGGATGGTGCCCTCGTGTGGCTGCCCGGCGACGTCTGCTGCCTGGGGCGGCGGGCGGGCTTTCTGTCGCTGCATCCGGCGGAGCGCGCGCCGGGTGCGCAGCAAGCCCGTGCCGCACTGGTTGACATGCCGACTCAGCAGGCTATTGGCTGGCCTGCAGGCTTGCTAGCCCCCTAGCTCAGGCCCACACAGACCTGCCATGCACGGTCGATCATGCTTGTATGTATCAATGCTGTGGACGGTCGCAGTCCTGATGGCCATACATGGCGTGACTGTAGGAGGCGTCCCGGCGCAGAGCTTGGACAAAGCATGCGTGATGCGGGTGTGCTGAGGTAGCAAACGCGCACCATCTCTCGCACACAGCGGCCAGCAGCAAGCTGGCGATGCCACCACACGCGTGCTTGCGTGGCAGATGCGGCGGCGTTGGAGGGGCGCCTGCGGGCCGCCCTGTGCAGTGGCGGCAGCGCCGACGAGGGATGCGAGAGCGCGGCGCCGCTGGCGGCCGGCGCGGTGCACTGCATCACGCGCGCGGCCGCGCAGGCGCGCGTGGCGCTGGGCGCCGCACACCCGCTGGCCGAGAGCAACGCCTTTGCTGCTTTCTTCGCCGGGCTGCCGTACCCTGTGGCGGCGGCCATCTCGCAGGCGGCCTCCGAGCTGGGCAGCCGCTGTGACCCAGGATGATGAGCATGCGAGCCAGATAGAGCTGATATGCGGTGAGCGCTGCATGCCAGTTCAGCTCCCGTGACAACACCGCTTTAGATTTGTTCCAGAGCTGCTGGCCGGCGAGCTCCCGGTCGCTTACAGCTAGGTGGGCTGCTAATACAATGTGCATATGGCATACACGCGTACGCCTCTACCCTGCCACCAATGATCACCACATGCTCATGCTAGCAGTGCACCGTGCAAATTACCACACGCTCTTCATGCAGGCTGGCACACATCCCTCTAGCTCTGGACATCTCTGTTGCAAAGCCACACAACTCAAGGCTGGGTCAGGCACACTGCTTGCTCATGTGCCACACTCGCTCACGAGCCCTCAATAATGGCAGCCACTCGCAGCACGCCGCGCAAGCGCAAATGACACAGAATGACGGCGAGGCGAACACTACCAATTGCGAGTTGAACGAGCAGAGACACATGAGCGAGAACAAGCAGGGATGCTGCCAACATGGTATGCGAATGCGAACGAAACTCGGCCAGACTGCAGCAGCACACAGGCACTCGACACAGCAACGTAAACACATAGCCATGCATGCCCTTTGTCTGGGCAAGGGCGCCGCTCATATGCAAAAACAGTATTTTGAATACTCAATATATGGAAATACCGATGCCAACAGTACTGCATGCGCAGACCAAACCACGGCACCTTTTCTCCCGCAACACGATGACATTTGTTCTCATCTATGCAGAGCTTCCGTTGCAGGGGCAGTGCGAGGGTTCTTCCACGGCATGGCGACAATGGCACGACGGGCTGAAAGTGCCAAGGCTGGAACATGCACATGCGAAGCAGTGACACGCGGACCGGCAGCGGCGGTCCTGGGCCCGAGCGGTCGCTCAGCCGCCGCTCTGCACCGCGGGCGGGCTGCCCCAAAAGTCGTTGGTGAAGGACACGCCCGCGCGCGTCAGGTCGTCCGCCACCGCGCGCAGCACGAGCGTGCGCCCCGCGTTGATCGCGCCCATGTCCCAGCCTGCGCACCAGATGGTCACAGGTCGCACCATACCCTACCCTGCAGGTTGCACTCTCCCTGTGCAGGGCGCGCAGCAGGCCAGGCCGCGCCGCCGCCGCGCCGCCAGCAGTGCAGGCAGTCGGCCTGCAGCGTAGCCCGGGAGCAGGCTGCATAGCGCCAGCCAGGCCTACAGGCAATAGGATGCAGGCGCTGGCTGCGTCCAACGTGCACTGGAGCAAGCTTGGTGCTCGTTGCGTCCAGCAGTACATGGGGATCTGTAGGCTGGGACATTGCAATTAGCACGGTCTGCCTTGTCTCACAACCGAGGTGCGCAAGTTGGCAGGAAGTTAGCACGGGCTACCTCGTTGCACAGTGAGGTGCGCAGGTTGGCAGGAAGACAGGCAGTGGGCCGGTGACTCATTGCTCCAAGCTGTGCGCACCTTCGCCCTGCATCGCAGCGTGTGTAATCCTCCCAGCAGCAGACATCTGTGACAGCGCTTGCCAGTATGTACGGCACAGCAGTACGGAGGAGGTGGGTCAGCTCACGCTCATCCAGTCTCTCCTGGGATACTGAGAAATTACATGGTGTGTCTTAAGGAGCACCTGCCACCGGGTGCCTGAAATCCTGGAAATGAAACCCGTGCATGCTCCACATGGTGCGCCAGGCAATTGTCAGGCTGTGCACCACGCGGCTGGCAGCGCGCAAGGGCGCAAGACCTTGAGCTACTTACTGCGCCAGGATACAACGGGCTCTTGGAGTATTGGGATCTGGCACAAAGACCGCTCACTCAGGAGACGTGAACGGGACATGCAGCAAAGTGCCGCTTGCCGCCTGGGCCGACCGGTAACACCGGTCCGGTGTCACATCTCCATGACATGTGGAGCCATACTCACAGGAGCAAGCCGAGTATGTAGCATGTATGCAGCCTGGGAATGATGTGCCACTGGCTGCCGCTGCTGCAATGAGCAGCACTGAAACGAACCCGATCTCTGCAACAGTTCCGTTGCATGCCATGATCTCAATGTGCATATCGCCTGGCATGCCTGGCACTGTATAGAATGGCTGCTCGCGTGTTGATTGGCGTCTAGGAGCTTTGATTACAAAGAAACCGTTGGAATCAAAGCAAAGACCGCCTGCAAGGCAACAACCTCCAACCCACAAGCTGACTCTTGGCGACGCCGCCGTGCTACAACGGCACTACAACAGTCTCTAGCGCATGAACCTGCGCCCACGCTGACTTGCGCAGCTTTTGCGGGGTCAAATAAAGCAGGAATACCCACTTGCAGTGCACATCAACCCTCTCATTGCGGATATCATGCACCCCAGCCCCCACCAGCAGCCGGGTGTGTGCGACCTTGCTCGCCGGCCCCACTCTAGCAGACCCAAAGCTGCCACATGTGGCAACCATGGCTGAGCACGCACATCATGTGCCCCAGCTCCACAGAAGAGCCCGCAAGGGCGCACATCGAAGCGCTCATAACCACGCAGTGCGCCCTTGCTGCCCAAAAACCAACACATAGGCGATAGCCCTCACCATAAAATAACACATGTAGCGTGACAAGTAATTAAATGTAGGCACATGATTAGCAGAACATATACGTGCTTCAAAATTCAGACACAAGTGCTAGCAGCAATATAACGGGCTCAGTATGAGCATTATAAATAAGTATACTGACATAAGCGCTAGAGGCAGTATAGCAGTAGCATGCAAAATAGTGTCAGTATGCGCAATCTAATCCCCCTGAGCAGTGAGCTCAGTATGAGCACATGCTGCACTGGGGAGGGGGCCAGTAATCAGGTACCCAGAGCTAAGTTGATTAATTCATACCAGTTTGCAAGCGCAGGACTCTACAGTTATGTGACCCAAGGATGAAACCCCTCAAAACTTGTGTCCTCATTGCGAGGGCTCTCGAGACGCGTACGGACACGGGCGCGCCCGCAAAAAACATAAAACCGCCCGGCCGCTTGAACCCGGGTCGGCGCCGGCCACAGCCGAGATGGGTCTGGCCAAACCACATGTTTGGCACATCAGCGGGCAGCAAGGCGCATGTGCTGCACGCTATACGCTAGCATGTTTTGACGGTACTGTGTGCTTCCCCTGGGGTGCCTGAAACCGAGCCTGGTTAGGCTCCCGGGGCACCCCGACGCACATCTAAACAGACTCCCTCCGCGCGTGCACCCTCACGAACCGGGTCTCTTATAGGCGGCCGCAAGGGTGCGGGGTGCTGGCGCGCGGGCGCGCCCGGCGACGCGCCCGCGCGCCGACCGCCGCAGCGCTGCCGGCCCTTTCCAGAAACCTCTCAACGGTGTAGTGGACGCTATGCGAGCGCGGCATGCGGCCCCGCGGCCGGTCACCGCAGCAGCTTGCGCCCGCCGGTGGCCGCGTACACGCTGGAGGACTGTACTCTCCTCTGCGCGCGCGGGGGTTATAGGGTCAGTGTGGCCGGGGGATATAGGTCAGCCAGGGTCAGCCAGGTGCGCACGCGCAGCGCACACCGGGCCGTGCTGGCGGGACATGGCAACCCGGAGGACAGGCGCGCGTGCGCCGCGGCGCAGCGACGCTGCCTGCCAGCGCGGCCGCGGCGCGCAGAGCCCGCGCCCTCGCCGCGGCCATGGCCGCCTGAGGCGCAGCGGGCGCACTTCTGACAACGGCAGGCCAGCGCAGCGTTGCGAGCGTGCTGGCCTCGCAGACACTGCAAGCTGCACCGCAAGGCTGGGCGACTGGACCCCGCGCCGCACCTCGTCGCTCTCGTTGCTGCGGCCGCGGCCCTCGTCGCGGTCGTCCCTGCGGTCGTCCCTGCGGTCGTCCCTGCGGCTGCGCTCGTCCTCGCGGCGGCGCTCGTCCTCCCTGTGGCCACGGTCGCCCTCGCCTGCGCAGCGCGTGTGAGCAAGCGTGAGACAGGCCAATCGCAGTCTTACCTCAGGTTGCAGCAGCTTGTGGGGCATGCATAAGTCCTGGTTGTTCCAGGTACACAAACAGTCAAGGAATGGGCGGTTGTTTGTCGACACACAGGCAGACATTTGCAGCCGCACAGCATCAAGATGGCAACCCTCACAGCTTCCCTGCAACCAGTCATGTTGTGGATCAACACGACACACTGCGCCGTGAGGGCGGCCAAGTCTGCTCATGCATTGCTGGCGCGCACCGCGGCTCCACGACGGCGTCGTGGTCTGCGGCCGCGTGGTCTGGCTCCAGCTGTAGCCGGTCTGGGTGGGCGTGGGCGTCGGCCCCTTGCTCCAGCTCGTCGTGGTGGGTGTCGGCGTCTGGCTCCAGGTCGTGGTGGGAGTCGGCGTCGGCGACGTGGTGGGCGCGGTGGTCGGGGGCGACGTGGGCGCCGTGGTCGGCGGCGTCGTGGGCGCAGTCGTCGGCGGCGTCGTGGGCGCCGTGGTCGGCGGCGTCGTGGGCGCCGTGGTCGGCGGCGTCGTGGGCGTCCAGGTCGGCGGCGTGGTGGGTGCCGTGGTGGGCGGCGACGTGGGTGCCGTGGTCGGCGGCGACGTGGGCGTCCAGGTGGGCGGCGTCGTGGGCGCGTAGGTGGGCGGCGTGGTGGGTGCCGT
>JAABUV010006791.1_pt1 | contig 12291 bp, 16 predicted proteins | sample 5559971 | NCBI WGS metagenome assembly JAABUV01 (sample SAMN10711881, study PRJNA513362) | rock metagenome | isolation source: Antarctica rocks | place: Antarctica: Victoria Land, Knobhead nord | collected 2015-12-19
TATCGAAGACGGCGTCCGCACCGTTCAGTCGGAGGGTGAGGATCCGGTTCAGATCCGTCTCACCTTTCTCCATCAACACGCAAAGCTCTTGCTTCTCTTCGTTCAGCTCCCAATCGAAAAGCCGCACCACCCTCTCGACTTCAGTGAGCTTCTTCAACAAATCGATCTCACCCTTGTACCCTCTGACAGCACCCTCATCACAATTGTCGAGCTTCACTCGCTTCAGCGCAAACGTCTTGAAATTCTCCGCCATCACGCAGTACACGTCACTGCTGCCTCCCTTCCCAATCTTGCCCATTTGCGTGAAGATCTTGCCGTTCACCACGATATGTGTGCGCTTCTTCTTCGACTTCGTGACGCTAGCGCCGGCTGTTGTGGTCGCCGTGTTAAGGACGGACATCTTAGGCGGCGGAGCGGGCGCTGCACGGTACGGCGTGTTTCCACTGATGCTCCCCAGCGCTTTGCGGTCTTGTTGCTGGATTGGGATCGGCACGGGCGTATCTTCTGCTGGCATGCGCGGTTTGGGATCCCAGGCTTGTCATCTTCCAAGAGGATAGCTATGGGCCGCTGGCCCAGGTACTTGAACTCCTGGTCCTTGTTACGCCGAAAGGTCGGCGGTGGCATGTTTTCCTGGTCCTCGGAGGCATCGGTATGGACTCTGGGCGGGGCGATGCGGTACTGCGGTTTGTTCAAGCTGGGGCCACGTTGGAGTGGCTTGCTCTCCAGGGCGGAGGTTGTGGGTTGACTTTGGCCAAGTGGTTTGAGTGCTGGCTGTTCGCTTTGTATCACCGGAGCATCTGCTGTTGTTATACTTGGCCTTCGCCGTTGCTGATAGCGCTCCGCACTCGACTGCCTGCTGTATTCATGGAAGCGATCACGGCTTGCTTGACGCGAAGGCGGTCTTGATCCGTCGCTCATTTGGCTCCGGGCAAGGCTCATATTTGACGGCCGCGACTCGGGCGCTGCGTTCCCGCGGCTAGCAAAGTCGTGAACAGCGACCGGCTCCACAGACGTAGCGCGCGTGTTGACACTTCCACTTCGGCTTCGAGCTCCGTCCATGGTCGACACGCTTCGCTCTTGTGGCGTGTGGTTCGTCGTGCTCGCTTGAGATGCGGAGCCAACCAGCGCATCATCTGTTGGTGAAACGTTGTCCTCGCTGTCTCGACGCTTGAATCGGCGTGCCTTGCCACCGAGCGACATGCCGGTACCGAGCCCAGCCCTCTTCACGCGCACAGAGCCCGATGGGAGAGGGACTTCCGCAGATGCATTTCGAGAGCGGCCGAGGGTAGACGAACCGTACCGTGCCACTGTTTCGGGCGCATGATGGAGTGAAGCGCTCCGGCTGAGGTCCGAGGCGTACCTCGTTTGGTCCTGGGAATGGGAGGTGGGATTGCAGCCGTTACGAGACCCGGGTCTACTATATGAAGAGGGTGAGTGAGCCTGTCCGTCTTGCGAAGCGTTACTGCCGGCTCGCGTTCTGGTGACTCTGAGGGCTCGTGGAGCGGGCGCAGGCGTGGCAAGTTCCAGCTTGCCGCTGGGTTCCGGTGTCGGCTCGTGCTTGACCGCAAAGCTTGGTCTCTGCGGATACGGGCCTGATATACTGATACTCCGCGCTCCGGAGCCGGGACCCTTGCCGCTGATCATGACGATTCTTGGTGGAGTGTTTCCGCGGTCGCGGCCAAGCACTGATGGCGAGCTATTGCGTATTACTTTTATATGTGGCGCCCTACTCGGCGTATCTAAGCCCGCCGTCTTCGCACTCACGGAGCGCTCGAAGCGTGGCGCTACCCTGGCTTGCTCTTGCTTTGGCGGAGAAGACGGTCCCCGCGTATCGGCCAGCAGATCCTGCGTCACCTTCGAGAAGTTGGGCGCAGGCGGTGCGTCGCCTTCCGAATCGCTGTCGTTGATGCCAAAGCTCTGCCATGCTGGCGCAGCGGTAGGAAATGCGAGGTGGCGGTGGATGGCGAGCGGGGAGTTGCGCCGGATCTGTGGGCGGCTGGGATGTGCGACAACGGCCATGATGCGGCGCACGCGGGTTCCAATGCCTTCGCGCTTGTGTGTGGTCGTATGCAAGGCGTCGCGGTCGTGATCGTATACGAGTGAGTGTGCTATCGGTCCGGGATCCGTATTGCTGTCGTGGCTGCGTTGTTGTTGTTGTCGTCGCTGTTGCTGCTCGTCGCAAGCGCCATATGGGCGGGCTAAGTATGCTGAATCGTCCAAGATGCGCGAAGGGAACACTCTCGCTATCCCACTGACATCTCACCGGGCCAGCGTACGGGTCGTCAACGAAGGGAAGCTAGTTCGTGTCCATCGCATGTCGAAGGCTCATGCTTCGAAGTCGCGTTGTGGCCGCGTCGGGCCGGTGGCGTCGGCTGTTGCCATGTGGACGAGCCAGATGGGGCTAGAACTACCCCGGACCTCCACCCTTCTTGAACCCTGAGATCACCGAAGACATCTCTACCCATTCTACGATTGTCTCGCCCACGACATGGCCGACACCGCCCCTGCAACCGACGCTCGCCCACCGAAGCACGTCGTCTACTGTGGTGTCTGCACCCTCCCGCCGGAAGTAGGTACGACGTCCAACAACTCCCCTACCATCCCCCAGGCCCACGACACCCTCTGACAAACGCCGACAGTACTGTGAGTATGGCGGCACAACCAAGAAATGCTCCGACTGGCTTCTCGCCAATCACCCGGACCTTCACTCCCATCTCTATTCCGAAGATGCTGCCACGAAAGGCATGAGCAACCTCTCTCTCGACGCCCAGAAGCGCGCGGACAAGGACGCTCAGAAGAAAGCCGCTAAGGCTGAGGCGGCGGAAGCACGCGAGAAGACTGCCCGCGCCGCTTCGAAAGTCTACATCAAACGCGTGGAGCGCAACAAGCGGAAATACGTCACCGAGGTCTCCGGGCTCGAAGCATTCGGGTTGGATCTGAAGAAGATTGCCAAGGAATTTGGCAAGAAGTTCGCGACGGGGAGCGCGTGACGAAGAACGCGGGCGGGACCGGTGATGAGATCACGGTGCAGGGTGATATGAGCGAGGACATCTTCGACTGGTTGCAGGAGCATCACGGGGAGATACCGGAGGACAACATTGAGTTGATCGAGGATAAGAAGAAGAAGGCCAGTGCTGGGCCGTAAAGGACAAGCGATCTCTCAAAGTACTCTGGCTGCAGAGTTGAGCTAAAGCAACTACATGCGCCTCACTTCATTACCTTTTCTCTCGTGAAAAGATCTCATCATACACAATACCCCGAACGTGTTGCTGAATTCACCGGCTGAATCCTTATCCTCTTGCTGTCAAGCTCACCGCTACAATAGCTCGTTCTCAGCTCCTCCAAGCGCCACACGCAGGCCATCACAATCTTGCTCCGTCACACCATATCCATCGCAGTCACGCGCAGCTCCTCCTGGAACTCACATGTCCACCTCCGTCTGGATTCGGCCTCCTCAAGAGTAACGTTGAGCTGCGGCGGCCGCTGTGTAGCGTGATACCGCTCGTAGACGTCCGTGAAGTCGTATTCGGCTGGCGATCGATGATCTGAGGAACTGGGCGTCGCTAAACGCGAGACGCTGGGTCGGTCGACTGGCGGTGATGGCGTGTCCGAGACTTCTGACAAGAACGGTGCGGCCTCTGAGGGTGTACACGAGTTGTATGGTGTCCGTGGCGTCTCTGGCAGTCGGAGCGTAGCCGGAGTTTGTGGCATCCCCGGCGTCTCGGCAATACCAGGCAGCATGAAGCTGACTCGCAACGTGCCACGAGTCGCTCTATTGCTACGATGCGAGTTTCTGGCAGCTGACTCGTTCACAATATCGGCGTCTCTCCTCGACCTGCGCGCGGAGCGCTGGAGTTCACGGTAGCGTGCATCGGTGCGTAGACCGTCCCATATACTCTCTGCCGAGCGACGAGCGGTTACGGTCAGGAGGACGAGCGCAGTGGGAATCAGGAACAGAAGCATGATGATGCCTGCGATTGCGAATGGGTCGTGGATAGAGAGGCCGGTGATTCGGGAGCTATTCGAGAGTCGGAAGTAGTTGATCCAGGCGTCGAGGAACATCCTGACTGGCTTGGGAGTGCGAGATTGCCGTAGCTGATGTCCTTGCTACTAGGAATCGTTTGGAATTGGCCTCCATCAGGCAAATCGACGGTCGGTGGACTATAGGTATGCTTTGGTCCCGTTACCATGTCTTAGACACGTGGAATCTTGCGGGTGGGTGAGACACTGATTGACTGCCACGATAGGTAAGACAAAGTCACTCAGACCCGGATGCTCGAGCCATGCCAGACCATCGACACCGGTAGGCAGAGATATATCGGAGCAAGGGTCCATCGTGAGTTCGATACAGACGAACAACATGGGTGCCTACGGCGGTCTCGTATACTTTGCTCTTTGTAGTGGTGTGAGAGCTGGGAGGAAATAGAAGGAAGAAAGGCGCACCGAGATCATACTCACGAGGCGTCAACTTGTTGAGCTGCGACTTCGACAGCGTGTCGAACCATACGTGCGCTGAGCGGCAACATTGCTGGCGGAGAGTGAGTGTCCATCGCCTTCGCCACCATCCCAGCGGTTTGTGATGTGATTTGAGGAGAGCAGAGAGTGGCACACGGGTTCCTATCGTCTGGGTATTGCAGTGGTTACTCGGCCCGCGAGAGAGACGATCAACGAGAGCCAAGACCATACCCGCAACGTAATACTGAGTAAACTGGGTACAGTGTACCATCTCCATCCACAAACGCTGCTCAAACCCATCGCGATATGAATGGATTTCATTTCTCCTGATCTCATAACACTTGGATACATGCGGAGGTAGACACCAAACCTCCTGGCTGCACTAGATTCTGCGAGCCAACCCTTCCACCGCCAATCAGCAGCAGCGACTTCACCTTGCCCGTTCTCAGCGCCCGGCCCACTCTACGACGCTTGGTTGACTGAGTTGCACACATCGTAGGAGGCATCATGTCGTGTGCTTCTACATCTTCGGCTCATGCATCTTCGCCTCAACCATAGCCAAGAGCTCCAGTCTTCCAGGGGGGTGGCCGACCGCCAAGTTATTCTACAGGATGTTTTAGGCCAAGATATCACCACCTTGGAAAGGGAATGACTCACGGCGCGGAGAAAGTCCTTCATCTCCTCCGTCGACCACTCCTGCGGGTCATCGAAGCTGGTGTTTCCCGGCTCATGCAGCTTGGACTCCACCATGGCTTGGAGCTCGTGCTTGGAGGCGTGCTCCAAGCCGACGCCGAGGTTGCGCTTTGCCACAGCGTTAGCTGCTGCTAGTCCTTGTTCGAGGTAGCGACAAAGAGGGCGTGTAAAACGCTCACCGAAGACAGGAACTTCTTCATGTCATCCTCTGACCAGTGCATCGGGTCTGTGTGAGACCGCATCAGTATCTCCGGAGCGAGTGTGGAAAGTCCAATCATCACATACCGCCCTTGGGCGTGAACTCGGGCTTCTTCGGGGTTGGCGTCGCCTTAGTGCTCGAAGGCCCCGAGTACGACTGCGAGCTTGTCGTGGTGTTGGAGCTCGCCGGCGTGGTGGCAGACATGGACATGTAGATCTGGTAGGCCGCGTAGCCGACCACGATGGCCGTGGCGCCGTAGATGAGAGTCTGGAGGTTGTCAGTGCCGTTTGCCATCCCACGTGAGCAGGCCACGTACCCTCTGCGTTGTTTGATCCATTGCTGCTGTCGTGGTGGTGGTGAGGTCGGCGAGGTAACTCTGTGGGTGAATGGGCGGTTGTCGATGTTTGAGCGAAGGTTGGTGTTTGGAAATGGTCGCCGCGAAAGCAGAATCATGGCCAAGTGGTCCCGTCGTGACGTCGGGTGTTGTCGTCGCACAAACAAACACGTGATCAGACCCCGCCACAGCGATGAGCGGCTGGCGAGTCATTGACCAGCCTCCCGCAATATGAATTCAACCTCACTCGTACATGTAAGTAAAGTAAGGTAGTAACGACGAAGAAGATGGGACGGCTGGTGATGCGAATACGGAAGACCGTCCAAGAAAGCCAATAGGGTGCAATGAGAGTTACATGCGTATCGTACAGGCTGGTCCATGTCGATTTCCTCTTTGGTCGACCATTTCCAACGCATCGACGACGGCTCGCGCGAGCTTGTATCCCAAACGGTGCGTCAAGCAATCGAATATCCCAATATTGAACGATTACAAGTATGTACACCTTCGGCGCGTCCTCATCGACCGCGTAGCATTAGCGAAGTATGCAGGCAAAGCATGTCATCGCAACGATATGCTACACCAAGCCCCTCACGGTGCCGACCGCGTATTGCACGCATGCAAGTGTCTGCTACCAACCCGGAAGCGTGGCGTTACTCAAAACCCGAAAGGATTCTGCGGAGCTGTTGGATCAAACAAGTCAGCAGGATCCTCGTAACACTCCCATGCCCAAATGCCATCGCGAACGTAGAAGTCAAGAGAGCGCCATCCCTTGCGGTAAAACCGTGCATAATAGGAGAGAGAAGTGAGGTGTGTACTTACTAGCCCTTCCCAGATTCGCCCTCCCCGTAGCCTGCGGCATCAATTGCTTCGCCACCGGCTGGACACCAAATCTCACAGGCGGCGGCGGACCCGTCTTCTGCGGCTGCAAAGGCGCGGCGATCGGTTGCGAGGGCCCGAAGACGCCTCCGGTTTGTTGGGGTGGAAGTTGAGGCATTGGTGGCATAGGCGGCGGCTGCTGCTGGGTGTACTGGCTGCCGAACCCGTTGACACCGGTGGGCTGTTGTTGGAACCCCGTCGGTTGTGACTGGAAGCCGGGTGGTGGCTGCTGCTGGAAATTCGGCTGCTGTGCACCCATGAAACCCATGGGCTGCGACTGGAAGGGCAGAGGTTGCTGCGCCTGGTAACCCGTTTGTTGTGGCGCGAATTGGTTCTGCAACCCGCTTGGCATGGCCTGGAATGGCTGTCTTGGCGGATCCGCAAATGGCGATCCAGCTTGCGAGCCGTTGACCATGGCTTGTTGGTAGTTCGAACCTTGCCCGAAACCTGTAGGCTGAGGTTGCTGCTGAAAGCCAGTTTGCTGGGCCTGCTGAAACCCACCTTGCTGCTGTGACGGATATTGCTGCGAAGCCTGCTGCTGCCCAAACTGGCTCTGCGGCTGGAACGCCATACCAGTGGGTTGCGGCTGCAAAGCCGGGAAGTTCTGTTGCATGGCTTGGACGCCGCTGATTTGCGGCAATTGTTGTGATTGCATGAAGCCAGTCGGCTGCGCATACATTCCTTGCCCGCCAAATCCGGTCTGCTGTGGGTACATCTGCTGTTGCTGACTCTGGGGTTGATATCCGGTCAACTGCGGTTGTAACGCCAATGGACCGAATTGCCCACCACTCTGCTGCGGATTGAAGCCCGGTGCACTCGCTGCTCGGGGTGGCGGAGCCAGTCCAGTCCCGGCTTGTTGTTGGATCTGCGATATAGCCGGAGGCTGCGGTCTCTGGCGTGGTGGAGCGAGGGCAGCGATCTTGTCAAAGAGGGCTTGATCAGCACCTTGAGCTTGCTGAGGCGCGGCAGCCAAAGGTGATGGAGCTTGCTGCTGTATGGGTAGGGGCGGAGGCGGTGGGGCAGCTGCACCAGTAGGCGCAGGCTGTAACGGCATTGCCAGCAACGAGAGATCATCATTCGCTTTCGGCACCTGCTGCACCACTGGTCTCGGAGGTTCGGCAGCACGTGGCGGCTCGGCGCTGAAGGTTTGACCTTGCGCAGCAGCCATTGCTTGTAGCCGTGCTGGCTTGACATCCCATGCGTCGTCCTCGAATCCAGTAGAGCTGGTCGGCTGCCTCGCGGGAGCATTGGCCAGTGGTGTCGCTCTCGACTCGGCTGGTGGCTCTCTTCTTGCCGGCTCCTCGCCCCTAGGCCTGAACGCCGCCTCGTCCACGACATCATTCGTCTGCACCGGCGGCGCCGGTCTGCCCTTCCGACCCGTATTATTCTTCAGTGTTCCGTCCTTACCCGAGAACAGTCCTCCACCGCCATTCATAGGCTGTATACTGTCATCCTGCTGCGGGCTTGGCGACAGTGGTGGCCCAGTAACGCTGTGACTGCGTTTGTACTTGGCATCCAAAAACTTCATAACCCGCAAGATATCCCCTTCCTTCAATCCCAGCGTACGCAGCAACTGCTGATTGACGTCCGGTAAGACTTCCGGCCCCATCTGGTCCCGCGAGAAAGCGCTGGCATAGCGCTCGCAGATCTGAGGGCCGACGCCGCATTGCAAGAAGAAATCAAACCAATCGTAGCCGTCCACTTTCTGGACACTCGCTCCAGCACCGGCTCGGGATCCACCGTTGGCAGCAGCCTGTTTCCTGGTATCCTCCTCCTTCTTCCTCTGGGTGTGACGCCGCTTAATATCCGAAAGCGGTTTGTCCTCGTCCAGACTATCACCCGTCGCATTTTCGACATACTCCAGATCTTCGACTGCCATCTTGTTCGCTGGCACAGCAATCTTGACTCCATTTGTCTTGTGCAGATGAATCTTGCCGTCTCGCAGACCTATGAACTCTGCCTCCACTTTGAAGGTGCCCGACCGATCGGTCCAAGTCCGGAGGCGTGAGGAATTGGGCTTGCTCTTCGAAGGTGGGGCGGCCACGGGCTCTTGACGTCGTACATCTCCGGCGCCAGATGCAGAGCCTCGGTTCTGTGATCGCCGGCCCTCGCCAGCCAAACTCGAGCCGCGTTCCGGTATGGCGCTTCCGTCACTTTTCCGAGTCGCCGCCTGCTTAGCCAACCTCTCCTCTTCCAGCCGATTCTGCTCAACGGTACTCCGCGCAGCATTCAACCCGGTCACGCTGTCCGAAGCTCGTTGAATGGTGCCCGTGATTTCGACGTAAGAGGAAGGCACCACGCCCTGTTTTCCGTTCTTCATCCTTCTGACCTTCCACCACTCTTCACTCGTCATATCATCTAGCACCAGCACCTCGTCGTCCACCGCAACAGTGACTTCATCATCGCCTTGCGCCATGAACTCATACAGCATCTTGCCCTTCTTCTGGCCTCCCGCTCCGGTACCCGCAGATGCAGCCAAGACCTCCTTCAGACCCTCGCCTCGCTGCCACCCCGCTAGTTCACCAAGCATGGCGACAATCTCCTGTGCCGTATCCTTCGCTCCAGCATGAAAGTCCACGCTCTTGCTCGGCCTCACCAGCTCCACGAAGACGTGTTTCCCTTCAATGCTGTAATGGGTCAACTTCTCGGCGGTCCACTCCTGACTGGGTCCGTCTCGTGATTTCTCGGGTGATATCATGACAACGCCGCGAGCAATGTTGATGCCCAGAGTAGTAGGCATCTTCTTGCTCTTGCCCATGTGTGAGATCATTTCATGGACGTTGTAAAGGTGGAAGCTGCCGCCAGGCGATCGAAGGGGTCGGGTATCGTGGGCACCTTCGTCGTCGGGTGGTGTGAAGCCGGCCGGGGCGTACGAGGAGATTTGCCGATTTGCGGGTGGTTCGGAGACGCGGGGGGAGGCATACTGGGTAGGCGCTGGGGACGGCACGGTCTGCGAGATTGGCCGCTTGGGCATTGGTGGAGGTGGACCCTCCTCTTCGCTTTCGTCGGGCGTGTATTGTGGTCTTGACTGCAGTGGAGGCGAGATCATCCCGCGGTCGACAGTAGATGAGGGCTGCCCGCCGCCTGTTCGTTGCGCGATAATTGCGGCCAGACCCGCCGCCGGGTTGTATTGCGTCGGCTCGGGAGAAGGGGTAGGCGCCAAGCCTGGATCCGGGTAGTCCGACTCACCCGGTATGGGCTCCTCGACAGCTCGTGGTCTGCTTGGCATGGGAGGTGGCGCGAGATCTCGCTGCATAGAGGGAAGCGCGAAGGGTGCGGCAGATGCTGCTGACGCTGACGACACTGCTGCTGTTGCCGACGCCTTTTCAATGTAGTTGGCCGGCGCGAAGCCATACTCCCCTTCACAGCCCACCAGCGTCCAGTCGGGATCGCTGTCATCATACACCTCCAGCCGCGCCTCCTCTTTGAAGCTCAATTCTCCTTCCGTCTGCCAGCTGTAGTCGTACAGTGCCTTGGCATGGTAGGCCGGCGCGAGATGCTCGACGTAGTTGTTCGGTACGAGTCCTTCCGGCTCATCCTCATCCTCCGACGCGGCCTTCTTCTTGCATCTCCACCAGTCGTCGTCGCTGCTCTTCTCGATGATGAAGAGGAGGTCGCCCTCCTTTATCTCGAGCTCCTCGTCGGATTGCGGCGCGTAGTCGTAGACGGCGCGACAGACGTCGACGTAGACCATGGTATGACACTGTCAATGGGCTATGGAGCAGGCATCCAGTGGTATGCGGATGGATGTGAGGTCCAACACGGGTAGCGGCCCAATGTGCTCCGCCGGGTGCGGAGGGGCGGGAGTGCGGTGGAAGGGTCTGGGGCAACGCGGCGAAGACGGGAGGCCACTCTGGTGCGCCGCGGGAGTGAAGACTTTGCTAGGGTGAAGAGAAGGGTGAGTAGGCAAGTGTAGTCGTACAGTCGTCACGTGGAACTCAGCTTCGCTACTGCACTGGACGCATGAGGAAGTTGGTGCTTTGGTGAGGTCCGGGTACTTCCATATTTGGGTTGCGGCTCCACGGCCGGCGACTTCCGCGTTGCCGAAAACCTCACATCGCTTCATCTTCTGATCTCTTCGACACACCTGGACCACACATTGGTCACCCTACGGTGACCCAAATGAATATAACACCAGTCTTGCTCAGCATCACCGTACTGCCGATGCGGTGATAGACTGACGAAGCGTCGTCTACGCAGCATATCGTCGTCCTCCTCGCTTTTGTCCGATGACTTGTTTGGCCCAACTGCTCCGGTATCAGTATGTATGCACTGAGAACGCTCGATTCATAGATGACGATGAAGATTTCTCTCTTGGCCAAGTGGGGGAAAGCATAAGCATCGCTCGCTGAGTAGTTGAGTGGGAGTAAACCCCCGAGATGCACAGAGCAACAGAATCTGATCGCTTCGCATGCCAGGCTCACCCCGACCGCGCAACGAGAGTAACTCCAGACCTACCTGTAGAACAAAGAACACGAACAGTACCATCCAATGATACCCTCTCCAACATTAATCACCATCCGTCGAGTTATCCGGCGCTTCCCAGGAACAACATGTCATGGACGCCTCGATGCGTGTTTACTGCTCTTTCCCCTTTCGTCAGTCCAGTGTCCATCGCACCTGCCTCCTGTGTTGTTGCTCAGCGACACTCACTTTTGATGGTATCTTCACACACCAATCTCAACACTTCCCTCTTGAACATATCAATCCAAACCCATCATCATTCACAACGCCATCGCAAGATGAATCCGCATCCGCCACCACGCATCTTGGGTTCGCCATTCAAATCGCCACCGCCACGCTCACGCCCACTGCCACCGCCGCTGCCATCGCCGTCGCCGCCGTCCTTGTTTTCATTGCTGCACACAGCAGTCACGTCACCACTCCGTACCACTACTGATCTCACCGCTTTCAGGGAAGCAGTCGAGTACCACCACGCAACCAACGTGCCAAGACTCCCCGATGTAGTCCCCAACCTCGATCCGGCCGTCCTCGCTCTCGATGATCTGTCGTACGTGCCGAGGCTCCCTGAAGCAGTCATCAACATTGATCAGGCCCTCCTCGCTCTCGACAATCCGTCTTACGTGCCCAGGCTCCCCGAAGCAGTCATCAACATTGATCCGGCCCTCCTCGCTCTCAGAAATCCGTCTCATGTGCCGAGACTTCCTGATACAGTCCCCAACTTCGATACAGCCCTCCTCGCTCTCGAAAATCCGCTTTACAAGCCGAGACTCCCCGAAGCAGTCACCAACATCGACCCGGCTCTCCTCGCCCTCGATAATCGGTCGTCCCACGCCCGCGCCGTCACCCTGACAATCGACTCGCACATTCATTTCGGAACCCTTCACCTCATCTCCGGCTACGAATACTATGTCAACCACTACCCCCGCTTTTTCGACAGCTGGCCTTCGGACTCCATCGGTTTCGACGACGTCCCCAGCGGCGAAGTCATGACGATGGTGCATAGTGTGCAGGGCGTGAGCTGGGGCCGGAGCTGGGATTTTCCTCCTTGGATCGCGATCGTGACTGAGGCAGAGGCGAAGGCTGAGGCCGAGAAGAAGGTCAAGAAGAGGGCAGAGACGGGCGAAGTATTGGATGGACGCGAGACCGCTGTCTCGCGGCTAGCGGACGGCTTTCTAGCCGTGACGGACGATAGGGGAGCTTGGCAGGATGCTAGGGACCTGGGAACATGCAGGTAAGTCTACTTACCCAAGCAAAGATCGCCGGTCATGTC
>JAABUV010006795.1_pt1 | contig 12285 bp, 13 predicted proteins | sample 5559971 | NCBI WGS metagenome assembly JAABUV01 (sample SAMN10711881, study PRJNA513362) | rock metagenome | isolation source: Antarctica rocks | place: Antarctica: Victoria Land, Knobhead nord | collected 2015-12-19
TAGGGCGCCGCCGATGCCCGGCCGGGAGGTCTGCTCATCGGTCGCGAGGGCGGGTCAAGCCTTGCCGCGAGCCTTGTCCCAGGCGTGGTGGACGGCGTCCTTGAACTCGGCCCAGGTCCCCTCGTTCTTGGTTTCCCAGTGCTTTCGAGCCTCGGGCTCGACGGTCGCCCAGTCGCCCGAGCGGTAGCGCTCGTCTGTGGCCAGGGTGTGGCCGAAGCGGTAGGCCGGGGTGAACTCCTCCAGGGTGACGCCGCCCTTCTTGGCGTAGTTGGTCTGGAAGTGCTTCTCGAAGGTCGGGCGGTGGGTCTCGAACCCCTGGTCGGTCACCACGGCCGGGGTGTCGACCTGGTGGACGTCGACGTTGGTCTTGCGGACCGTGTCGCGGACCTTGTGGGTCTTGTCCGAGCCCTGCTTGCTGATGACGACTTCCTCGATGACCCGGGCCCGCTTGGAGACGACGGCCTCCTCGACGGACTCCTTCATCTCGATCGTCCCTTCCTGGAAGGCGGCGACGTCGGCCCCGGTGACCGGCCGGTCGACGGCCCGGCGCTTGACGTTGACGTGCTCCTCGTGGAGGTGGACATCGGCCTCGACCGGGGTCTCGGTGACGGTGGTCTTGACCTGCACACCCCCCTTCTCGACCTTCCGCTTGCCGACCTGCAACTCCTCCTCGACGACCGGGACGACGGCCTCGCCGCCGGCCTGGGTCGAGTGCGACGTCCGGCGCTCCCAGGCGTTCTTGATGTAGGGCTCGAAGGCCGAATACTCGCCGTGGCCGGTCCACCCCTTCTTCAGATGCGAGCTGACCTGCGACCACGACTTGCCCTGGTACTCGGGCCGGTCGTGGCTCTCCCAGCCGTAGCGATAGGCGGGGGAGACTTCCTCCCACTTGTGCGAGCCCTTGGCCGCCGACGACTCGTACTCGGTCCGGAACGACGGCTCGTGCGCCTCGTAGTCGACCGCCGCACCGGTGGCCGAACCGGCGATGGCGCCAATCCCGGCACCGACGGCCGCGCCGACCGGGCCGCCAACCGCCGCGCCGATGCCCGCGCCCGCCAGGGCTCCCGCCGCCCCGCCGCCGGCCGTCCCTGCGACTCCCTTGCCCTCATCTTTGTGCTTGCTGGTGGCCATTTCGGTGCTCTCCTTCTTCGAATGGAGGTCGGAATTGGTGCCTGTCAACTCGCTCGGATGACGGATTTCGGAGTCTGCTTCCCGGCTTTCCCGGTGGCGTCCCCGGTCGTGGAGGCCGGCGTCCCCCAGGGCGGCGCGCGCCTCGGCCTCGCGACCATCGGGAACCCGGGCGCTCAGGAGGATCCCGCCGCGCTCGACGCCGGCCCGGTAGTGCTCGGTCTCGTCATCGGGGACGCCCGCCTCGGTCAGCACGCCGAGGATCCCGCCGGTGGCCGCCCCGAGGGCGCCCCCAGTCAGCATCGCGACGATCGGGCCGGCGGCGATAATCGGGCCGATCCCCGGGATTGCCAGCGCACCGGCACCCAGGACCAGGCCGGCGAACCCGCCGAGGAACCCACCCCCCAGCGCGCCCTTGGCCGCTGCGTCGCCCGAGGCGTCAGCGACTCCCGCGTCCACGGCGACCTCGGCCGCCTCGCCCCGGTCCCGCATCACCAGGCTCATGTCCCCGGCGGCGAAGCCGGCTTCCTTCAGGGCCTCGACCGCAGCCACGGCCTCGTCCCTGGTCTCGAACAGTCCGACGACCGTCCCCATCTCGCTCGCTCCTCGGAGCTGTCGGGCCTGTCGCTCGGGGTTGGTTTTTCCCCCGGTTCGATCGGGATTTAAGGCAAAGGACATGCCGTTCCGAAATGTTCCCAGATCGCGATTCATATGAAGCTCAATCGGTGGGCGAGGTCGCCCGGCCGTCGGCGTCGACTCGCTCGACGGTCGCCTCCTCGGTCCGGAGCGTCACCGTCTGGGAAGACCGTTGCTCGGACCGGCGGCGAGTGATCCGGATTTCCTCCTTGAGAACCAGCCGCTTCTCGACCACGAGGATTTCCTCCAGGAGCGGGACGATCAGCGTGTCCCCCTCCTGGCGGGGGCCAACCGGGGCGTCGATCGGCCGGTTGATCGCCACCCGCTCGACGTGGACTTCCTCACGGACGACCGGCTCGTCGACGACCTTCTCGGCCGTCCGGACCGTCTTGTGGACCCGGACCCGGCCCGACTCGACCCGGCGCTTGCCGATGACGGCCTCCTCGGCCACCACCGGGACGACGACCGCGTCCGCCCCGGCCTTGGCAGCCCCGAGGGCCCGCCCGGATTCCTCGATCGTGCCGGCCAGGGTGTAGCTCCCGTCGGTCTGCAAATTCAGAAGGCGGCGGAGGATCTGGATCCGCCGACCGTCCTCGAACAGGACATCGACCGACGCATCGGCCCCCTCGGGATCGGGCCCGTCGCGGTCGATGATCGTGCCGATCAGGCCGCCCCCCCTCACGATCGCGGGTGCCTTGGTCGCCATCCGAGGGCCTCTTTCCGGGTGTCGGGCTGGGGTCTCATGTCGACGGGACAGGGATGCGTCGCCGGCTTCCCGATGCACGAATCGTGCCGACCCGCCGGCCCCGGTTCGATCGCCCAGGCAGTTCGGCTTCGCGCGCCGGCAGGTTTCGTCTAGACTCCCCCGGAGCCCCGGAACGGCGGCCGGGGCCGGGGGACGAGGGGCCGCGTTTAGGGAAGGAACCCATCGATGCGACGGATCGCGGTACTGAATCAGAAAGGCGGGGTGGGCAAGACGACGACCACCGTGAACCTGGCCGCCGCCCTGGCGGCCGAGGGGAACAAGACGCTGGTCCTCGACCTCGACCCGCAGGCCCACGCCACGCTCCACCTGGGCCTCTTGCCCGGCCGGTCGGGGCCGTCGCTCTATGACGTCCTGACCCAGGGGATGTCGATGGCCCAGGTCCGCCGCGAGGTCGCGCCCAACCTCCACATCTGCGGGAGCCACATCGACCTGGCCGCCGCCGAGGTTGAGTTGATCGGGACCGTCGGCCGCGAGACCATCCTCCGCGACCAGCTCGATGCCGCGCTGGAGGAGGAGCCCTTCGACTACGTCTTGATGGACTGCCCCCCCTCGCTGGGGATCCTCACGCTCAACGCCCTCTGCGCGGCCCGCGAGGTCTTCATCCCGCTCCAGGCGCACTTCCTGGCCCTGCACGGGCTCTCCAAGCTGTTGGAGACGATCAACCTGGTCTGCAAGCGGGTCAACCGCGACCTCAAGGTCGGCGGCGTGGTCCTCTGCCTCTACGACGCCGGAACCCGGCTCGGCGGCGAGGTGATCGACGACCTCGACGGCTACTTCGACGGCCGGAAGCACCCCAACGCCCCCTGGGCCGAGGCCCGGGTCTTCCGGACCCGGATCCGCCGGAACATCCGGCTGGCCGAGTGCCCGAGCTTCGGCCAGTCGATCTTCCAGTACGCCCCGACCAGCCGGGGGGCCGAGGATTATGCCTCGCTCGCCGGCGAGGTCCAGGGCCGTCCCCCCGCCTCGATCTGGCTGGCCCCCGAGAAGCGCGTCGTCGACGAGCCGCACTCGCTGGCCTCCTGACCGGACCCTCCGCCGGGGAGGGAGTCGCGTTTGAAGGCCCCCGGGCTTGAGGTATCCCATGCTCCTGCTCCGGAAAATGCAGTTCTCGATGGCATTGGTGATGATGATGGTCGTCACCGCCGCAGCGGCCTCGGCGCTCTTCGCCAAGGTCCGGGCACACGTCCCGGCCAGCAATCAGCTTTACCTGAAGATCGACGCCCCGATCCTCTTCGTGCTCTCGATCGGCCTGACCGCGGTGGGCCTGGGAGCCCTGAAGGCGCACTCGGCGGGGCAGACGATGCTCCAGATCACCGTGGCGTGCCTGGGGTACGTCTCGCTGTTCGGGCTGGCCGAGTCGGGTCGGGAACGGCCGCTGCTCTACTGGTTCCAGGTCAGCTTCGGACTCCTGGTCACCGGGCCGCTCCTGGCCCGTCGGCTGGTCAAGACCGAGATGGAGCGCGGGCCGAGGCGGGATTGGTGGAAGCGAACGACCGAGGCCCTCTTCTTCGCGTTCCTGACGATGATCCTCGTCCTCTTCGGGGTCCTGCTCCAGTGGCTGACCGCCATGATCGGTGGCCAGGTGCTCAAGGGGACCTTCTGACCCGTGCGGTGGGTCGGGATCGACGAGGCGGGCTACGGGTCGAACCTGGGCCCGCTGGTGATGACGGCGGTCGTGGCCGAAGGGCCCGAGGACCGGCCGCCCGAGGTCTGGGCCGACCTCGCCCCGACCGTCGCCCGCGCCGGGGGCCCGCCGGGCCGGCTCTGGGTGGACGACTCGAAGCAGATTTACCAGGCCGGCCGGGGCCGCGACCGGCTTGATGCCGGGTGCCTGGCCGCGCTGGCGGCTTCGGGCCGGGCCGTCCCGACGACCCTGGGCGGGCTGATCGAGGCGCTGGGCGCGGGGACGCTCGGAGACGCCGAGCTCTCGCCCTGGCTCGGAGGCGTGGACCCGAGATATCCCGACCTCCGCTCTCGGTCGTTGACCGATCGGACCCTGGCCGCCCGGCCGCTGGAGGGGGCACGCTGGCGGGTCGTCGACGTCCGGTCGGTGGTGGTCGGGCCGGGGGCGTTCAACGCCGGGCTCGTCGCGACCGGCTCGAAGGCGCTGGTCCACTTCGCCGCGTTCGCCCGGCTGCTGGCCCACGTCCGGGCGACGACCCCCGGGAGCCAGGCCGTCGCGATCCGGTCGGACAAGCACGGGGGCCGGCACTTCTATGGCGGGCTCCTGGCCGGCGCCTTCCCCGAGGCCCGGGTCGATCGCGGCCCCGAGGGGCCGGACCTGAGCCGCTATGAGCTGGCCGGGCCCGGTTTTCGGATGACCCTGGACCTCGTCCCCCGCGCCGACGCCGACGACGGCCTGGTCGCGCTGGCGTCGATGGTCAGCAAGGCGGTCCGCGAGCGCTGGATGGACGCCTTCAACGCCCACTGGCTCGCGCGGATCCCCGGGCTCCGCCCAACCGCCGGCTACCCCGTCGACGCCGCCCGGTTTCGCCAGGCGATCGCGGCCGATTGCGCCGCGAGGGGACTGGACCCGGCGGGCTGGTGGCGGACGAAGTGAGCGGCGGTGCCTTGGCCCGCATCGCCGGGCCCGGCGCGAGGGGCGCGACGCGGCCCGGGCGGCTCCGCCGAGGGGCGGAGATCCGGGGGCGACGGCGCGACGCGGGGTGGCCGGGACGTTCGTCGTCGAGGGGCTCCGGTCCCCCGACCCGATCGCCTCGGTTCAGCGCTCGCGGTAGACGATCCGACCCTTGGTCAGGTCGTAGGGGGTGATCTCGATGGTCACCCGGTCGCCCGGGACGATCCGGATGAAGTTCTTCCGCATCTTGCCGGCGATGTGCGCCAGGATGCGGTGCCCGCTCTCCAGCTCGACCATGAACTGGGTGTTGGGCAGGGCCTCGACGATGCGGCCCTCGGTGCGAATCGGTTCCTCTTTGGCCACGCAAAACTCCCGATGACGACCCCGGGCCGGCCCGGGGTCGCTGGACGAAGATTTCAATTCTGGGGACCGCCGGCCCGCCCAAGGGCCGACGACCGGCGCCCGCCCCCCCGCGGGGATCCGGGTCGGCGTGGGCCCTCCCACTCGGCTATTTGTCCAACATACCCGAATCGCTCGGACAAGGCCAGCGCCGAAACCGGGGCGAGGTCGTTCAAGGTGAGCGTCTCGATTGTAGGTGGAAAATTTCGTACAACAAAGGAGGACATCGATACGTCGCCCAAATCCCTTAAGCTATTCTTCACGGAAGGCCATCCCTGGTGCCGCGGATCTCGCTCCCACTGACGCCTGAGCAACGCGACGAGGCCGACCGGATCAAGTATCGTCTGATGGCCGATGGCGAGGAGCGGGACCATGGCTCATCGGTCGCCTGACCTCCCAAGTCAAAAGGCAACCCTCATCCACAGGCGAAGGTGGCGAAAGCTTGTCGGGCTTGATATCACCTTGTACACGATCCGGACCGTTTCTTCACCCACCTCGATCCGATCGACCAACGTCCGGATCAGGTCCCGCTGGGTCGTGAAGTCGATCGAATCCAACCGCTCGCGGACTCCGGCGGCGAATTGCTCGATCGCCCCGATCACCTGCCTCACTTCTTCCTCGCTCCTCTCTTGTTTGGCCACCCCAGCCGCCGCCGCTTCCAATTGGGCCAGACGCTCTCGCAGGCCATGAATCCTCGGCTCGAATTCCCCTTTCTCCAGGTAGCCGTCCTGGTAGGAGTCGATCAGACGCTCGATGCTCCGACGCACCGCAGCGACCTTCTTCGTCGCCGACGTGGCCTTCGGGTCGGTCGGCTCGGCCGGGCCATCCAGCCGGCGGCGATGCTCGGCGGCCAGTCGGGTCGGGTCCAGCAGCAAGCTCTTGACATCCTCCCAAACCGCCGCGTCGAGCCGGCCTCGATTGAGCAGCTTGTTGGCGCAGATCGCCACGCCGCCGAATCGCGATGCGATCCCCCCGTCGCAGCGGTAGTAGCGGTACGGGCTCGGCTTCTTCTTGTGATTCGACCAGGCGCCGAGATACGCATATCCGCACTTCGAGCAGACCAGCAAGCCTTGAAGCAAGCACGTCGCCCCCAACACGCCGACCCGCCTCCGCTTGCGGTTCTCGGCCAATTGGGCCCGCGCCGCCTCGAACACCTCGGTCTCGACGATCGCCGGCACGACAATCGCCACCTGCTCCGACGCCTCGGTCCGATAGATCGATTCGGTCTTCCGAATGTGGCCGTCCTTCAGCCGCCGGGGCCGACGCAACTCCTGACGAGGCGGTCCGAGTCGGGTCCGGCCGAACATCGCCGTGCCGGCGTAGGTCGGGTTGGCCAGCATCGAGGCCAGCGTCGAGACGAGCCAGCGAGACCGCCCGCTCGGGCTGGTGACCTCTTGATTTTCCAGGCGGCGGCCGATCTCGGCCAGTGAGCAACCCTCATCAACAACCCACATGAAAATCTGACGAACCACTTCGGCCTGGTCGTCGGCGATCTCGAATCGGGCCGTCCCGCCCCCCGCCCGGCGATCGATGTAGCGATAGCCGAAGGGGGCCCGGCCGAACACGCTGACCGATCCCGAGCGGGCCGCGTGCAACGTCCCCCGGCGATTGCGTTCTTGAATCTTGGCGCGTTCATATTCCGCGATGACGCCCTGGACCTGGAGCAACAGGTTGCCCTCCGGCGTGGGATCGTGGGCATGGTCGAGGAAGATGAGCTCGACGCCGGCCCTTCGGAGTTCGTCGACCAGCAGGGCCTGATGGGCATAGCTCCGGGCCAAGCGATCCGGGCAGAGGACGTAGAGCCGGTCGATCCCGCCGGCGGCGGCCAGGTCGCGGAGCCGCTCCAACGCGGAACGGACCAGGACCGATCCGCTGACGCCCTGGTCGGCGAATGCGAACGACTCGTCGAGGACCAGACCATCGGCGGCGATCCGCTGACGGAGGGCATGAGTCTGACTGTCGATGGTCTCCTTGCGGACCTGCTGTTCGGAAGAGACGCGAGCATAGAAGGCCGGACGGACGCGATTTTTTTCTTTCATGATATTCCTTTCATGTCATTGAGATTCTCCGTCGCCTCGGCGATCGTGTGGCCCGGGGAAGCAAGCGAAGGGCCCCGTTGGGATGAGGACGGGACGATCTTCTCGTAGGCCGAGATCAGCCATTGTGCCTGGAACCGATTGGGATGCGAGGTGCGTTCGATGGCGACCTTGCGGGGTTTGAGACGGCTTGGGAACGGGGCCACGGTCGAGCCCTCCCCGAGCCTCGCCGGGCCACGGGCGGCCGAGTCCCCGATCCACGACTCAATTCGGTCGGCGATCCGGCGCCGACCCGGCCCAGAGACGCTCGCGTGGGATCAAGGTTTCCAGGACGATCGAGCGTTTTGCAACATTGTCCATCGAGCTAACAGCCTGCTCAGCACCGGTCCCAGGACCCAGGCCGGCAAGGAGCAGTCGAGGGCTAATGCCTTGAAGCACGGGCTCTGCGCGGCGGTGGTCGTCGCCGAGGACGCCGAACTCGTCCAGCGACGGTCGGTCGACTTCTTCAAGACCCTCCGGCCGCAGAACCATTTCCACTGCTGGCTGGTCACCGAGGTCGCCCTGCTCTCGATCCGGATCGTTCGCTCCGAGCGGATCGAGCGGCGGGTCCGCGACAAGGTCGCCATCGGGGCCGAGCTGTCCTGGGACGACGACCGCCGGATCGAGGCCGCCCTGCTGGGCGGGTCGCTGGGCCATCGGCCCGAGGTGGTCGTCGAGCAACTCCGCAAGAACCCCCAGGGCTGCGAGTGGCTGATGGGCCGATGGGCGATGCTGGCCCACTCGGCCGACGTCCACGGGACCTGGACCCCCGAGCAGGATCAACTGGCCTTCGACCTCCTGGGGACCCCGGCCGAATTCCGCCGGGGACATAAGCCGGGGGCCTCGCTGGACTTCGACGGGCGGGTGGTCGAATCGGCCAACGACCCGGCCGCCGTGGCCCGCCGCGAGATCGCCGCCTTGAGAGACCGGCGCGAGCTGGTCGAGGGGCTCGACGAGGCCGCCCGGTCGCTGGCCATGTCCGATCTGGGCGACGACTCCGACCCCGAATTGCGTCGGCTCCGCCGCTACGAGGCGACCCTGCACGGCCGGCTCCGGTGGTGCCTGGCCCAGCTCCGCTACCAGTCGCCGCATCAGGAGCCGTTCCGGGGCCTGATGACCACCTGGCTCGGCCAGCAAGAGCCCCTGTCCCCCGAGGCCGAGGCCCCGCCCGCGCCGGCGATCCCCGAGCCGAAGGCCGAGGCGCCGCCCGAATCCGCCGGCTGGCTCCGGCCGATCCACCCGCCGTTTGACCTCGAAGCCGACGAGGTCCCGCCCTCGGGCCAGGAGTTGGACATCCCGGCGATCCTGGCCTCCCGGCGCGAGAAGCGGCTCGAAAAGGCCCAGGCCCGCCGCGAGTCCCGCCGCCGGCAGCTCGAACGCCTCCGGGCCTGATCCTGGAGGCGGTGATTTCGAGGAACCGGACCCGCGAAAGCCCCGGGTCGCGGCCCCCTCGCGCGCTCCGGTGGGTGAGTTCCTCAATCATGTGGAGAGGTTCGGTGGAATGGCGAAAATGGGTCGAGTGTCTGGTTGGTGGTTGGGTGTCCTTGATAGGATCCTGGGTGCCTCCGGGGTCGTCGGGATCGCGATCCGGGCGATCCTCGGCTCCCCGGGGGGCCTGACGCGGAACGAAGCCACCGAGACTGCGGAGCGAAGCCATCTTAGGGTGGCGGCGGGACCGGGTCCGCCGGGGGTGAGATGGGGCGGGGGATTCCGAAGGCCCGAGGAGGAGAATCCTTTCCGGCATTTTCGGCATTCGCTGGGCGATTCAATCTTGCCGGGCCGGCGGGTACACTCGAAGGGATCCGCCGATCCCCCCAAGTTCCCCGAGGGCGTTCATGGCCGGCTATCTGCTCGAAGGGCCGAAAGCCGCCCGGATGTACGAGGTGATCCTGCCGAAGAAGCTGGGCTACTTCGGCAAGGTCCAGGAAGTCCTCGAAGACCTGTTCCACGAGGAGGCGATCCGCGCCGTCCCGTTCATCCGGCGCTCGATCGCCGACCGTCGGCGGCGCGACTCGTCGTTCGACGAGAATGCGTGGGTCAAGACCCTCTGCCGGGCCTCGGGCGGCTACTCGATCTACGAGATGGACGGGCGGTACGTCTCGACCTCCGGGCGGCCGGTCGACGAGCGGGTCCTGGTCATCCGGTTCATCTTCCACAACGCCGGGATCCAGACCGACCCGAAGACCGACTTCCTGGCCGCCTCGCTCGAAGTCGTCAACCACCTGGTCGCCCACCGGTTCGCCGAGGAGCTGGGCGTCGAGGAGGAAATCTGGTTCCTGGAATACCCCGAGACCCGACTGGCCATCTGGCGCAAGGACCGCCCGGGGCCGCCCGCCGGAGACTATCAACTGTGAGCCCGGACCCGCGCCAGCTCGTGATCGACCGCTACGCCGAGGGGGGGCTCTTGCTGGCCCAGGCCGCCTCGGGCCTGACGCCGGAGCAGGCCCGGGCCCGCCCGGACCCCGGGGCCTGGAGCATCGCCGAACTCGTGGCGCACCTGCTCGACGCCGACCTCGTCCTGGCCGACCGGATGAAGCGGGTGATCGCCGAGGAGGACCCGCCGCTCCCGGCCTTCGACCACGACGCCTGGGTCGCCCGGCTCGACTCCCACGCGATGCCCGTGGACGAGGCCGCCGCCCTCTTTGCCGCCAACCGGAAGTGGATGGCTCGGGTCCTCCGGGCGCAAGACGAGTCGGCCTTCGCCCGGTTCGGGGTCCACTCCCAGACCGGCCGGCAGACCCTGGCCGAGATCCTGGTCAAGGCGGCCAACCACCTCGACCACCACCTGAAGTTCCTTTATGCGAAGCGGGCCAAGCTCGGCGTGGCGGTCTACCCGAGGTACGCGGCCAACCCCGGCTCCTGATCCCCGATCCAGGAGGATGACGACGGTGGGACGACTCTTCGCCGGGACCCCCTGGGACCGGCCGCCGACCTGCGACCGCTGCGGCCGAGCCGAAAACGAGTGCGCCTGCCCGCCCCCGGTCGCCGAGCCGGCCCGGCTCGCGCCCGGGGGGCAGACCGCTCGCCTGAAGCTGGAGAAGCGGCCCAAGGGGAAGGTCGTCACCGCCGTCTCGGGCCTCGACCCTGGGGGGAACGACCTCGAAGCCCTCGCCGCCCGGCTCAAGGCCCGGTGCGGGACCGGCGGGACCGTGAAGGGCGGGGTGGTCGAGCTTCAGGGCGACCACCTGACCGGGGCCGAGGCCGCCCTGAAAGCGATCGGCTATGGGGTCCGGCGGGGGTGAGAGGCTATCCGGAAATATTTCCTTGACCTGGCCATGAGTGATGGCCAATGGACGATGGTTGATGGGCGGGAAATCCCCGGAGATTTTCCCGGCATCGGCATCGTATGTCGTTCCGCTTATCGGTCATCACTCATTGACCATCAACCATTTCCGATCCCGGATCGCCTCTGAAAGATGGATGATGGCTCATGGTTGATGGGTGAGTGTACCCCCATCACCCATCGATCATTTCTGATCCATCATCTCCCAGAGCGTGGGCTCGATGGCGTCGGCCCAGATCCGGTAGCCCTTGGGGCCGAGGTGGAGGAAGTCGGGCATGATCGCCTTGGGGACCTGGCCGGCCTCGTCGAGGAAGCGGGAGCCGATGTCGAGGTACTTGACCGACCCGCCGTCGTCGAGCCGGGCGATCGTCTCGTTGATCCGGGCGATCCGGGGTTCGGGGGGGGCGACGACCTGGTCCTTGTCGCGCTTCCCCCCCCGGGGGAAGACGCCCAGGAGGAGGACCTTGGCCTCGGGGAGCTTGCTCTGGAGCCGGGCGACGACGGCGGCGACGCCCTCGGCGATCTGCTCGTCGGTGTTGGTCCCCAGGTTGTTGGTCCCGATCATCAGGACGACCACTTTGGGCTTGATCCCGTCGACCTCGCCGTGGTCGATCCGCCAGAGGACGTGCTGGGTCCGGTCGCCGCCGATCCCGAAGTTGGCCGCCTTCCGGGGGGCGTAGTGCCGCGACCAGGTCTCCGCCCCGCCCCCCTTCCAGCCGGCGGTGATCGAGTCGCCGAGGAAGAGGAGGTCGACGTCCCCCTTCCGGGCCCGCTCCAGGAACCCCTCGTGCTGCTTCTCCCAGGAGCCCACGCGGGGTTGGGGGTCGACCGCCGTGTTGGCTGGCTTGGAGGGCGGGTCCTGCGCCGGGGCAGCGGAAATCGCCAGCGCCACCGCGATGAGGGAGGCCAGCCAGGTGCTGCGTCGGGGGATTCGGGCCGATGGCATGGGGTCGCTCGATGGCTCGGGGCGTCGGGTCAGGTCGGATCCGAAGCCCCCATCCTAATCCTTCGGCTCGGCCCGATCCAGCGGCGAGGCTCCGGGGTGGCCGGGGAAGGGGAAATCCGGCCCGTCCGGGTGAATCTATGCGGAGCCGGCCCCGATCTCCCTGAATATGAGGGGGAGGTCCGATGGCGTCGATGGGAGCGGTCCCCTCGGGGTGGCGGCGATCCCGGGAGCCGAGAGGACCCATTGGAAGACGATCACGCAATCCCATCGCCAACCGCGCCGAGGAGTCAACCGTGCCCGACGGATCGAACCCACCGAGCCAGGGTCGAGGTCGATGCGTCGCCAGCGAAGCCCGGCAGTTTCGACCCCGAGGCGGCCCGGCCCCGTCGGGTCAGGCGGGCTCCTCGGGGGCCCATGGGCGGCCGAAGTGCTCGTCGAAACAGGTGTGATCGAGGGGGAAGCGGCCGGGGAAGG
>JAABUV010006797.1_pt1 | contig 12283 bp, 13 predicted proteins | sample 5559971 | NCBI WGS metagenome assembly JAABUV01 (sample SAMN10711881, study PRJNA513362) | rock metagenome | isolation source: Antarctica rocks | place: Antarctica: Victoria Land, Knobhead nord | collected 2015-12-19
CAAAGCAAAGCCATCAACCATTGCGAGCTTAACAAGACGCACGTTGTCTAATGCAATTGTCCTATGATGATAACGCAGAATCTGCTGCCAAAAGTGAACTTGCAATGGGAAGCGACCCAACTCAGCTAAGACCATGTGGTTTGCTGTAGACTTCCTGACACCTAACAGACGTCTTAGAAAGTCCCGATGTAAAGCTTCTGCTGCTGCACCGCATTTAGTGTCCACTCCCCAGACTTCGCAACCATAGCTCAGGATGGGTAACACCAGAGTATTATGACGTGCAGCGTCAAAGCGTCCACGTGAATGTCTTACGCTAAGCGCGTTATCTGATTTATCTGTCAGCTTGTCTTGCGCAAATTGACAGCAACATGCATCGCAACTGATCGCATAGCGTACCATTCAGCGATCAAGCCGCGTATGCAATTCACCGCGGAGTTCGTATCAGATGAATTGCTGCGTCGCCGCCGTGCAAAAGTGTCAGGCCTGACATGCAGCACGTTGTCGCTGTAGAGCGACGCGCTGCTGAGCTGTAGCGGCTCCAGGTCGATGGAGATGTTGAGTCAATCTTGCCCAAAGCGTGTGCATTGTTTGAGACACAGTCTAACGCATCCTACCAAAGTTGCGGTTGGTCGAGCTTTTGTTCTGAACAAGGCTCACCTGCCGCGTACCAGGCACTTAAGCAAATGCGGTTACGGGCAGCTCGTGATCACGGCGGCAGCACAATCAGCAACTCTGAGCACGTCTTACGCGCAAGACGCCGCTTCGTCTGAAGCAGTCACACCAAAGCAACTGAGCAATTATGTCGCAGAGCTCAAGCTGTCGGTGGAAGGCAGACCCGTTCAGGTCTGTGTCCTTGGCGTTTCCCATGTCTCCCGGCGATCCTGCAGCCATGTAGCTCAGGTGATTGCTGCGATCAGTCCGGAAGCTGTCCTGCTGGAGCTCTGCAAAGACAGGGTGGAGTTGCTGATGGATCCCTCTGCCCCACACCCCCAGCACTGGCACACCAGGGCCGTTGACCTGCAAGGCATGCCGCAATCAAGCGGAAATGCCTGCAAAAAGCTTCTTTTCACACTCACGTGCCAGCGTGACACAGCCTTCACAGCACATGACATTGAAGAAGACTGTGTTCAACTGCTGGCCTCTGGCGCATTTGCATCTATTGCACCTATGACCCAGCCAGCCTCCACCAGAGATGCACCCCTGTTTGTCCCTGGCAAACATCAGGTATTCAATGTGCAATGTGTCCCTGTTGCTGACTACTGCACAATGTGGTCATCAGGTAGTTGCAGGGAGCTTGTTATCATGCTTGCACTAGACACTCAAGACTCTGCTTCACAAGCAGATGTCCCTTTAGTCAAGCATCATTCGGCTCTTGATCTGCAATCTGACCAGTCACATTGATGGCACATGTCTGCTTGCCCTATCTTGCATACCAGGCAAACATGTTGCAACTTGGGCTGCAAAAAATCAGCTATTCTGTCTGCAAACAACAGTCAGTGTGTCTGCATGTGCAGATGCATCCAGCAGCTCCCCTTGGCAGCCTCCAGTTTCAAGTCAAACCACGCAATCTACCACCTATCCAGAGCATGCAACTCTCTGGCAGCCCTCACTCCTCTGCAGAAAGCCTGCAACACATTATACAGACTACAGAGACTCAGAGCCAGCAAGGGTTGTCGTCCGTCACAGCGTTGATACAAGCTCATGACAGCATACAGTCATGCCTGAATGAGCAAGGCTGCAGACATGTCAAGGTTGCTTTTGATGGTGTAGACACTGGCAAGATCAGTGCTACCATTACAGAAGTGGACGCTGCTGATGAAGCTAGCATCACAGGGCTAGAGGACAGTGCCAAATCAGGCAAGGGCTGGGGCATCCACCCGTTTCAGCCCAGGTCTCAGCAAGTGCCCTCCCTGCATCGTGCTGAAAGCAGCAGCATCACAGGTGCCTTGTAGTTGCCTGTTGCTGCGCACAATCTTACTGACAACTGTGGCATGACTGTATGCTGTCATGAGCTTGTTTCAAAGCTCCTCTGGTACTTGTTACTCCAGCATGTGTTTGACAACCACGCAGATCATGTCCTTATGACTTGCAATTGTGATAGCCTTGCTCAGCAGGACACAAGCATATTAATGCTGCAGGTACTTGGTCTGCTCTCTCTGCCACACTTGTTTGCACTTGTCACCATTGCCAGGTACGATTGCTATATGTCACCATATTTGGTTGTCACAGTGACTGTTGGGCTGTTCCAGGCCACTGTAACACTCAGGCAACCTGACGTACCACTCTGGCATGAAGCCAACTTCACACCGACATCATCAGACATCATAAAGGTGATTTGCGCAGAGCGGTTCTGCATTTCAGTGAGTGATGTCATGCTATGCTTTGCAGAAGGGCGCCAGCCAACTGCTACATCCTTTGAGCCTACGCAATGGCGGTCTTGGTCTCAGCAGGAGATGAAGGCCTCACAAGCTTCAACCTCTGGACGCTCCGATGCCAACCCATCCGGCGCTATCAACCCCTTCACCAATTTTGTGACACAGACTTACGCCAAGTGAGAGTTCTGACAAGTGTGCAAGTCTGTGAACAATTGTTTTCTGGTGAAGGGCTTGTTAGTGTTGCCTGATGTGATGCAGATAATGGATTTTGGCTGGCATTGTGTCTTAGGCATGACATCATTGTACCTCACCCTAGAGGAACACACGTCTTGATGTATGAATCAGTGAACGACACCATCTGTAGCCTGACACTTGTTTTTTGCACGGTATATAAACACATACTCACAGAGGGAATTGATGCGAATCATCAGTGTTCCACATCAGCTGTTTGGGCAGATCATGAAGGGGCAGTCTCTGTTCTTGGGGTCAGGGTTTACCAGTGACTTTTGCATCTTTATGATGTCAAAAATATGCACGAAGATGGTGTGGTGCAGGTATCAGAGGGAGGCAGGCGAGGCAGTGGGAGTGGCATCAGGTGAAACCTGGAGGACAGCCTTTCAAGCAGCTGCTCAAAATGGAGCATCACAGGTATGTCAGACTTACCAGGCAATCAGCCAGATGCAAATCGGGCTGCAAGGCCTGAATATGTTTGTTCAACCGCATTTCTTTTTGTGTTGACAACATGTGTCTATTAGGACCTGAGGGGTGCAGAATGTCTGTGAACAGTATATATTGACAAGCACAGTTTTTTAAAGTCTGACTTCTCTCTTGGCTGGCCATGAAGTGAGAAGAAAAATGCATAGCTTCAAGATTTTACAGTGGGAAACAGCACCTGTTGTGTAGGTCTTTGGCAAGATGCACTTGAAGAGCACTGAGCTGTCCGCTGCTATGAAGTGAGTGCTCATGCTGATCTGCATGACACTCATGTTGCTGACATCATTGTCAGGCATGCATCATCTTGTCACCAAGCCGACCCTGAAGTGGCTTGCTCTGTCTCATGCAGGTCCATCTTGGAGACAAGCCAGCTATTGCCATGAGCCAGCGAATGAGCCAGGGCATCTGGAACGGCATAGCTCCATACCTAAGCGCAGCTTTACTTCTTGCGCTAGCAACCCTAGCATCATCTGCCACTCACGTTCTGCCATCTGAGCTGTTACCTGTGGCAGCAGCAGTCAGCCTGGGTGCGATAAGCAAGGGTTTGTACTCTGTCTTGGGTCCGCTGGTAGAGATACGGCGGCTAAGCCGGATGAGCCCACAGCAGATTGAAGAAGCTGTGGATCTGAAGGAGCCTATCCAGGTGAGTATGTGCTACAGCTTTGCTAAACAGCTACAGCTAAACTTGTGCTGCTTCACAAAGTTTGATTGTTTGTAGCACCATGACAGCATGACAGCAGACACAGGTTGTGGTATATGGGCCATGCTCAAGCATTGTTGAATGCCAGCTGTTCTGCAGCCAGTAAAGAGTTGCGAATGGCAGCTTTGACATATCCAAGTGCAACCCATGTTTGCCATCATGTGTTGTCATGCTGCTTACTTGAGGTATGGTGTGTTTGGGCAGCCAAAGCTGCATTGTTTGCACAGAATGATAGCAAAGAGCTTGTGAAGCTTTGGGGAGAGGATGCTTTGCTGAGTTGGCCGGGAGCACTAGAGCCTGTCATCCATGAGAGGGATGTTCACATGGCCAAGACTATCTGGGCGGCCGCCACTGGTAAGTGGAAAACCAGTATTGTGCAGTCATGCCTCTGAAGTAGCCAGGCATAGTATGCTGTTCATACCCAGCTACAACTTTCCTGCTCAAGCAGCAGATGGAGGTATTTACGACAAAGGTAACTAGTATTGTATCAACAGGGTGTCTCTAAGCTGTCCATGATTTCCTGCGTGCTTTGCTGCATATGCAGTAATGTAGCTCCATCAAGTGAGAGCACTTGCGCTTAGCTTGATGAGCATGTCATGGTGGCTTATACCCTGTGAAGATTTTGGAATGGACCTGTCTGTTTGAGCATGCATGATTCTTGGATACGTCACAAGCAGCTTGCAGCTGACGCAGGGACGGCAGGTTCCCCTGCTTTCATCAGGACTGTTGATGGCACTGGGCAGACATGGAAGTACATGATGCCAGATAATGCTGTGGATTTAGATGCATGTCCCTCTGGTCATGGTAGTGGGGTATACAAACCCAAAGAGGTGCAGTCTGTTGTGGCCATTGTTGGAAGTGCTCATGTCAGAGGGATCATAACAGAGCTGCAGCAAATGAACAAACAAGCGTGATGTGACCTATCAGGTCGGTGTCTGGTACGGCATCCCAGCACAGAAACAGCTGAATCAGATGATCAGCGCAGGCTGCATGTGGCATAGGGTCATTCCTTTACCGCAGGGTGTTTGCAACTGCTACATGTATGTGAGCACCTGAAAGCGCTTAGTACTGCAGCCAGTTTATGGACACAATTGTTCTTTGACGCTGCCCTTTTTGAGACTATTGCCATGATCAGCGCTTCAAGCTGCATTGATACATGTAATACACTGTGCAGCATCTGACAACATCTTTTCCACCCTTCAGATGCCAAGTCCAGAGAGAAGCAACAAAACTCAAGGCTTTGATTGGTACGATGCTTCTGTTGACCTGCTGAAATCACATCCTACAGGTGACTGTGGCGTGGTCACATGGTCAGCCATGTGCAGTCACCACGTGCTGGGTGCACTCACTGTCTGTCTCCACAACAGCAGCCTGAGCGACCATTGAGCTGCAAGCACACAAGATCTGGTTTCAGCGCTGCATAAACCAGAACCACTGAATCTTGCAGAGCACACTGTGTCCCTCCTGCAAGAGGAGCCGACATGGGCAGCCCTGCTAGTCCAGTTGAGCACAGGACACTGGTGCCAAGACAAGGCTGCACTCACGGCCACACTGCGACAAGCAAAGAGCCATCTGGCAAACCTGCATCGCCAGCAAGGGCTGTTGTCCAGCAGATTGAGGATCTTCTGCTTGTAACTGCTGTGAGCGATCCATTTAGTGCTGATGTGTGCTTCACTGGCATCACGCGCATCTGCTTGCTAGTCTGGTTGTGCACAGTATCAGAGCTGCCTGTACCTCAGCAGCTTGCTTTACAGACTTTTAAAAGTGCCTTGACTCTAGTATGCAGTTGTATTTCTGGTCAGAACAGAGTCGCATGGCTTACTCAGACTGCTAAAGAATATGATGAAAACATAGTACTGATGTTTTGGACCAGGATACTGATGACTCTGACACATCTGTACAACCTAGTTGGTCGGCTGAAGATGTAAATTCCCCTCCTCCTTCCTCCCTACTGGTCTGCCTTTGTGTCCTGCAGAACACTGCTCCTGGCCCAACCTCAGAGGCAGAAGCCCTGCAAGCTGCACAGCAGCTTTGGGATGAAGAAGAGCAAGGTGAGGCCCGTACAACTGCCAAGCAAGCCAAGTAAGACAGGCAGAAGCTCAAGAAGAAGAAGAAGAAGCAGCAGCAGGCAGCTAGCCAGCAGCAGGCAGCTAGCCAGCAGCAGGCAGCTCCAGCAGAAGCTTCGCCCCCACCCATGCCTCATCAGCAACCCCTTGGCATGTCATCTGAGCTGACAGCACTGACACTGGAAAGCTGCACTCCCCCTTGTGTGAACCAGATGTCAACACAGAGGTACAGTTGATGACTCCCTGCAAGCATGACAGCATCAGACCCAGCCACCCCCACCCTCTCCTGTAATTCCTAGCTTTCCTGATGCAAGTGACCACATCCAGCTGGAATGCCTTCCTTACAGAGCCCTGCCAGATGGGCACAATCAGCAAGGCAAATCTCCAGACTGGTGACACGCTCAGGCAGCTGGCAGTTCCATTGATGCAGCACAGCCTGGTACATCACAGCTGAGGTGCTTGACAGGCAGTGATGTGATGACAACTGAGGCTGCTTTGCAGTTCATCAAGCAAGATGATGACACCTGCTCTGCTGAGACCCCAGATGGCCTGACCATGGTTTACTCAAAGTCTCTACTGCCAGGTGACCCGTGGACTTTGTAGTTCTCACTTGTCCCTTCAGGACTGAGCTTCACAAGCATGCATTCTGATTCACGGTATGCTGTGGTTTGCAGCGCATCAGTCTCATTGTAGTATAGCTTTACATGCTGCGCATGCATACTGCAATGATATGCAAACCAATCAGCAGCATCGATGTGGAAGTGAGTTGACTGTGCAGGGAGTTGTTCAAAGACCCAGTCATTGCAGCTGATGGGTACACCTATGAGAAGGCTGCGCTACAGCAATGGAACTGCCAGCTGCCTGAGCTGGCGTGTCACCAGTCTGGAGATTTGCCTTGCTGATTGTGCCCATCTGGCAATGGTTTTGTCATCATGAGACGTCTCCTACCACTGGTGGCTTACCAAACCGCTGCATCAAAACCATCATTGCAGAACAGCTGACTGCAGTCCAAACAGAATCTACAGGCGTCCCTTGATAGTTTGGATCCAACGACACGTTCTCAAAGTTGCGCTGATCTGTTTTGGGCAGCTGTCGGTCAGTCCTCTTATGCAAACTTTCTGATTGTTTGCTGCTTCAAGCAATGCGCAGCATTTACATATGTGCCCATTGGGCAAAGGTAGGTTAGGCTGTGTGCACAGCTGGGCAAGTACGGCTCCATGAACATAGCACTGCAGTGTATTATGGCTTGCGTCCTGGTAAAAGCTGACTAAGAAGCGATGTAAGCTTACGCAATGAGCACCGAGTTTCTATATTTTGTGGACTGAGACACATTGCGTAAACTACTGAAACAAAAAAAACCATTACTTTATGACAGATCAAAACGCCAGCAACGCCTTCGTTCAGCTTCATTCATGAATGTTTGATCATGCTCAAGCTGTTACAAGTGCGCTACAATGACTCACCAGCTTGCCGGATGATAACCTCGAGGTCTGCAGTGCAGCATCATGGCCGGTTCGGTAGCCCTTACCAAGTTACAGCTGCCTAACGCGCAACTGCACCGGACATGCGGTGTACCGCATGTGATCTTGCAGCTGCCTGTGTCCTGGCCCTGCTCTAATGTGCATGTGTCGGGGCATGGACTTGCAGCGTCGAGGTCACAGGCAGCTTCACAGATTCCAACGCAGTCAGCAAGAGCAGCCTCCGCTGCCTTCCCGGTGCACAGGAGAACGGCAACTTGACCGTGGTGCTGCATCCTGAACTGCAGGAGATTACCTTCTCAGGTCACACTTTCCCACCTGCTGGTGCCACGCTTGACTCGAAGTGCTTCATATTGCCCCGTCATATGCGGCACGTACCTGTCGTTAAACCTTCCTGCCTGGCTGAGACCTATCCAGCTGCAGTTGACTTATTGTGCAGGTGCAGCTGCAAGTTAGCAACGGCACAAGTCAGAGTGGTCGATACAGCTTGTTTTGTGCAGGCATCACTCCAGTCTTCAACGCCCAGGACACCCTCAAACCTGCCCTGATTGTGTTTAAGCAAGCTGCCAACTTGACTCTGCAAGATTCAAGCCTGCTGGACATCAGCATTGCTGGATTGAGTTCCCTTGTCACCTTCAACAACTCCACCAACATCACCATCAGCAACCTGACCTCCTATGGCTGCACTGCTGATCATATCCTTTCCAGCTGCAGCACAGATACCAAAGCCAACAGCCACTTCCAGGTTCAGTCTTCTGCCTTCAGCAACTCGTCCTCTGGCGCATTCCATGTAGTCTGGCAGCACCTCACCATCAAGAACACCACCTTTGACAACCTTGACGCCAGCTCAGTAGATTCAATGCTGCATCACAACAACACCGATGGCAGCTTCTTGGCAGTAGACAACTGCACCTTCTCCAACATCCACACTCTCGGCAACAACCTGTCAGTTGTGGTGGGCGTTGCTCGGCCAAACATGCTGGTGACAAACACTCACTTCATTGACTGCACAGCCTCTTTTGCTGTGGTGCATATCCGCAGACTACCTCTGTTCAATGGCAGCTACTTGGCAAATGAGACAGCGACTATCGATGGTTGTAGCTTTGCAAATTGCAGTGCATCACAAGGTGCATTGTATATGCTGGGTGAGAACTCGACGCCTACCCAGCAGATGAACTTGTACCACAGTAAGTTTGTAGGTAATCAAGGCTTTTACGGAGGAGCCGTCACTTTGTTTGCTGTTGGCACTGTTCAAGTCTTTGACTGTCTGTTTCAAGACAATTACGCCGTGTGGGGTCTGTCTGCTTTCTATGTATATGGCTGGGTGCAGCAAGTGACCTATTTCACCATGCGTGATTCAGTGTTTGTAGGCAACAATGGCACCCGCTCAGCGCTCGCTGATCCAGGGCAAACTGGGATCACTGATACTGCCGAGTGTGGTGGCTTGTACCTCTCCTCTTGCAAGTGTGTAGGGATTGCCAACTCGACCTTTGACAGCAATACTGGCATAGGGCTGTGTGTGCATGGTCAATTAGGGTCCAGCCCTGACTGCAGCAACAGTGATGCTGTCTTCTTCAACCAGAGTAGTGTTGCTGGTCCTTCTGATGAGGCTCTCCTAGACCACTTTCTGGGTAGATATGATGATTTGATGATTACAGTTGACATAAGAGACTCAGACTTTTCTGACAACACGGATGCTTTCCTGACTAGAATAACTGCTGAGCCAGATGATGTTCAGCCGATAGACTACCTCACAGGTGGCGCAGGCCTTGATATTCAGGAGGTCCTTTTTGCTGTTCTGAGCAGCAACACATTCAAAGGCAATCAAGGGAGGCAAGGCTCGGCTTTACACCTGGACACCTGCTTTGCATCATACATCTGGAACAGCACCTTTGACAACAACACGGCCACAGGGCAAGGCGGGGCTCTTGCTTTAGTCAACACCCACAGCAAAGGGCTGCTGATTGCAAACAGCACTCTCAGCAACAACCAAGCCCTGTTTGGTGGAGCCTTGTATGCTGATGTCGGAGCTGACGTGACCCTTAGCAACAGCCAGGTCATCGGCAACCATGCAGTCACAGACGGGGGTGCAGTCTTCTGTGACAACTGCCAGCAGCTTCATCTGGAGCTACAGACAGACATGAGGTCCAACACAGCTGAAGGGGCCGGTGGGGCTGTCTACTGTGACGGCTGCATACTGCTGACAGTCAATGCTATCATGATGACTGGCAACAGGTGTGCTCAAGGCTGCACACCACCTGCTCCAACGCTGTGCTGAATTGCGGTGATTGACGCTTTGTGCACAATTGCCTGAACTCTCTGGCCTGGCTTTTGACGCTTGACATTAGCAATTGAGGTTAGTGACTTTCACTGCAGATGATCTGAAGCAGTCAGCTTGTGCAGAGATGCAGTGTAATGTCTTTGAGCTGTGTTGCAGTGCTGGGGCAAACGGAGGGGCCCTGGTCATCTCCGGGAATGGCTACACCCTCAGCAACATCTCGCAATCCACCTTTGCATCTAACACAGCTGCACAGACGGAATCTGCACCGTTAACAGAGGGTGCAGCAGACGGAGGTGAATGACAGCCCTCCTCTACCTTGTGTCTGTGTCATGTCACATCAAACGAAGGCTCTCTTGTGCAGCAGCACATTGTGTTTGGCATTGTTCACCACCAGATTCAGTACAAACATCTTCAAACCAGTGTACTGATGTGACTTGGGCAGCTTCAGTGCTTGTACCAAAGTTGCAACTATTCATTGATGGATTGTGTGTCACCAGGTTAGGATGGCAGCTTTGTCAACGCTTTGGTGACGGTTCCTGCAGGTGCAGTGAGCATATCTGGAGGTGCAAGCCTGCTGAGCCAGAACAGGTTCTGGAACAACAGCGCTGCAGCTCATGGCGGGGCTGTGGCATATGAGGATGACTGCTTCACTGTCTATGACACCTCAGGTCAGCTACTCCCCATGCCAAAACTGCTGCAAAAGCCCTGTTTTGCTCCTTGAAAGGCAACGCGCCAAAAGACTGCAATGAGTGCTGTTAAGTTTCACTCAGCCTTGTAAGCTCTGCACCAGCAGTTCAGTGCAATGTGAAGGAACAGTATGCAGAGCTTTTGCTTCTGCAAGTTCTGGCCTGATGCTTCAGCTTGGTCATGTCAAGCTCACAGGCCTTCATCACAGATGTGAATCAGGCAGGACTGCATGCTTGGTGGCACGTGAGTACTGATCAAATCTGTGCATGTTTGCAGAGGCATTGTACTTTCTATGGTCACAGCTAGCTCCTGCCATGGCTGCTCTGGCAGGCAACTGCTCATACTTTGTCTCCACTGCCAACAATTTCAGCGGCAATCATGCTGACCTGGCTGGTGCTGTGATATACTCCAGCAACATCAGCAGCATGCAGCTGTTGTGCTCTGCTGACCTGGACACTCAAGACCCCAGCGCTGACTGCCCTCAGTGGGACACCACTAGTTTTCCCGCCAACACTGTTGGGGCTCAGGGCATTGTGGGGTATGGCCCTGGCCTGGCTTTCCCGCCAGCGGCAGTTACTTTCAGTGGGAGTGTTAACAACACCAAGCAGATCAGCTACATCAGCGATGGGTCAACCAGGGTTCCTGTGCCTATAGTTAATGTACTGGATCAGGCGGGAAATAAGGTCAGGGCACAGCCGTTGATAGTCAATGTGACTGTCAACCCTGTGTCAGCCACAACTAATGGCATGAGCTTGCCACAGCTGCCCGGACAAACAGAGGCAGCAGGAGACGTCAATGGTGACATTGCTATTTGCAAAGTCTTGTTGTCATGGTACCAGACAGGCTGCATAACTTGCTGCTCGACACATTCAACCAAAGGAGTTCTCATTGCCTCACAGCATAATTGTGATGGACACTGCATGCCTAGGCATCATTCAGAAGCAGAGGTCGACACCGGCACTGCTGCTACAACTGACACATGCCACCACCTGAGTACTGACAATGCAGGTGGGTACGCTCAGTTGCTGTGGAGCCGGGCAATGAGTGGTTCGCCACGGGCTCAGCTGACAGGACCATCAAGATCTGGGATCTTGCGTCAGGACAGCTGAAGCTGACTCTCACTGGTCACATTGAGCAGGTATGCCTGCCATCAAATGATGATGACGATGACCCACGCTTATGCCCAACTGACATCAACTGTTGCTCATGCCATGCTTTGGCTGTTTGCGTCACACCACAAGTCAGGTCATGATGACTGTAATGCACCACGCCTTCCCATACTGTGCTGTTTTTGTCTGCTCTGCAGTGTCAGTCTGGCTCCCTATTGTACCAGGCTGATGCACATGCCTGCACATGTAAATGCACATGAGCTGCCGTTGGCTCTTGCAAATCAGATATCAGCAGGTTTGCAGCATCCAATTGCTGGCATTGCAAAGCCTGTGGTCAGTACACCAATTGTAATTTCCTGCTTGAGCATCTTGTCGTGCAGAAATTGTGCACGCTGTACAATTATCTAAAGCAAGTATTCCATCTTTATATGGGCAGCGTTTCTTGGTTGGCACCATAGAGACTTCATGCCAGGCAGTGCAAGGCATGTTTTGATGACTTTTGCATGCCAGCGGCACCTTTTCACTCACGTAATGTATAATAATCAATCACTAATCCTTAAATTGTCGTACATACTCAGAGACTATACTTGTTTGTGATCATGAGGAACAATGATAACAAGCAAAAAAAAGTAGTTACTGATTGTGCATCAAAACTCAATGGTTAGCTAATCATTGCAGTTATCATAGCCCTGTTCTACACTGCTGGTCATTGTGTCATGATGCTGAAGGTGACAGGACTGGCGGTGAGTGATCGCCACCCGTACATGTTCTCTCGTGCCTCACACCAACGATCAAAGCTCACTTTGCTCAGAGTGACCGTCATGTTTTGCGCAGGAGACTGCTGCCCAACACGCAAATTAGGCATTTACTGTA
>JAABUV010006799.1_pt1 | contig 12282 bp, 13 predicted proteins | sample 5559971 | NCBI WGS metagenome assembly JAABUV01 (sample SAMN10711881, study PRJNA513362) | rock metagenome | isolation source: Antarctica rocks | place: Antarctica: Victoria Land, Knobhead nord | collected 2015-12-19
GCTGGAGGAGGGCGTCCGCCGCTACGTGCAGGACCACCTCCAGGGTCCGGAGCTCCACGTATGATCCCGGTCTTGATGTTCCCAGGGTTTGACCCGGTGCTGGTGCAGGTCGGGCCGCTCGCCATACGCTGGTACGCCCTGGCCTACATCGGCAGCCTGGTGCTGGGATGGCAGATCATGCGGCGGCTGGTGCGGCTGTCGCCGCCGGTCGCCAGCATGGAGCAGACCGACGACTTCCTGACCTGGGCGACGCTCGGCGTCGTGCTCGGCGGGCGTCTCGGCTACGTGCTGTTCTACCAGCCCATGCACTATTTGCAGAACCCGCTCGGCGCGTTCGCGGTGTGGCAGGGCGGCATGAGCTTCCATGGCGGCGCGCTGGGCGTTGTGGCCGCGTTGGTCATCTACTGCCGGCGGGAGCGCATCCCGCTGCTGGGCTTCGCCGACCGGCTGGCCGTGGTGGTGCCGATCGGCCTCGGGTTCGGCCGCATCGCCAACTTCATCAACGGCGAGCTTTGGGGCCGCCCGGCGCCGGACTGGCTGCCCTGGGCGATGATCTTCCCGGCAGCCGGACCGGAGCCGCGCCATCCGAGCCAGCTCTACCAGGCGTCGATGGAGGGCGTGATCCTGTTGGCCATCCTGGCGTTTGCCTGCCGCAGCCCGGCCGTGCGCGCCCGGTTTGGCACGCTCACCGGCATCTTCCTGGTCGGCTACGGCGTCGCCCGCATCACCGGCGAGTTCTTCCGCCAGCCGGATGCGTTCCTTGGCTTCCTGTTCGCCGGCGCCACGATGGGGCAGTTGCTGTCGCTGCCGATGATCCTGGCCGGCGCCTGGCTGATCGCCCGCGCCCAGCCGGCCCCGCAGCCCGCATAGCAATGGAACGCCTGGACGCCTTCATGGCCCGCGCCAACGCGGCCTACTACGCGGCGCGCGACCCCTACGCCAACTTCACCACCTCGCCGGAGATCACCCAGGTGTTCGGCGAGTTGCTGGGGCTGTGGTCCGCCGTCACCTGGGAGGCAATGGGCCGGCCCGACCCGGTGCTGCTGGTGGAGTGCGGACCCGGCCGCGGCACCCTGATGGCCGACGCATTGCGCGCCATCGGCGGCGTGGCGGCCCCGTTCGCGGCGGCGCTGCGGGTGCATCTGGTCGAGACATCGCCGAGGCTGCGCGCCCTGCAGGCCGAGCGGGTGCCGGACGCCGCATGGCACGCTGCGTTGGAGGAGGTGCCGCCGGGTCCGATGCTGCTGCTCGCCAACGAATTTTTGGACGCTCTGCCGATTCGCCAGTTCGTGCGCCGTGGCGATGGCTGGGCCGAGCGCTTCGTCGACGGTGGCGCCTTCGTGGAGCGGCCCGCGGCAGCGCCGGAGGGGGCCGACGCGGAGGACGGCGCGGTTGTCGAGCTGTGCGAACCCGCCCGCGACGTCGCGCGCCACATCGCGCGCCGGGTGCTCCGCGAGGGTGGGGCTGCCTTGATCCTGGACTACGGCCCGGCCGAGAGTGCCCCCGGCGACAGCCTGCAAGCGTTGCACGCCGGCCGTCCGGCGAACCCGCTGGCCGAAGCCGGAGCGGCGGACCTCACTGCGCACGTCGACTTCGCGGCGCTCGCCCGAGTGGCGCGCGGCGTGGGCGCCGCGGTGCATGGACCCGTGCCGCAGGGGATGTTCCTGACGCGGCTCAGCCTGTTCCAGCGCACCGGCCGCCTGGCCCGGACGCAGCCGCCGGCCCGTGCGGCGGCGTTGGTGCAGGCGGCGCAGCGCCTGGCCGAGCCCGACCGCATGGGCCGGCTGTTCAAGGCGCTGGCGGTTTGCCATCCGGGGCTTCCCTGCCCTGCCGGGTTCGAACCATGATGGCTGAAGCGCTGGCCAGCCCCGTCCTGTCGTGCCCGCACGGCTTCTTCACCCGCCGGGGCGGGGTCAGCGCCGGGCCGTACGCCAGCCTGAATTGCAGCCTGTCCGGCCAGGACGCGCCCGAGGCAGTGCGGGAGAACCGCGCGCTCGTGGCGCGTCGCCTGGGGGCCGGGCCGGCAAACCTGGTCGGGCTGGCCCAGGTTCACGGCGTAGAAGTGGCCGTAGTCGAGGCGCCTTGGCCCTATGGGGCCGGGCCGCGTGCCGACGCGATGGTAACAGACCGGCCAGGCGTCGCGCTCGGCATCGTCACGGCGGACTGCGCGCCCGTCCTGTTGGCCGACCTGCAAGCCGGGGTGGTCGGCGCTGTGCATGCCGGCTGGCGCGGCGCGGTCGCGGGCGTGCTGGAGGCGACGGTCGACGCCATGGTCCGCCTCGGCGCCCGGCCCTCGTCGACCGCCGCCGCCATCGGCCCCTGCATCCGGCAGCCATCCTACGAGGTCGGCCCGGACCTGCGCGGCGCGGTGCTGGCGCACGACGGCGCGGACGCCGCGTTCTTCATCGAGGGAGCCAGCCCCGGCCACTGGCAGTTCGACCTTGCGGGATATTGCCGGGCGCGCCTCCACGGCCTGGCGCGGGTGGACGTGATCGACGCCGACACCCTGGCGGACGCGGAGCGGTTTTTCAGCCACCGCCGCCGCACCCTCGCCGGCGGCGGGCCGATCGGGCACCAGATTTCGGCGATCATGCTATAGCGCGGTCATGGGACCCTACTTTCTCTATTTCATCCTCATCTTCACCGCGGTTGGGTTGGTGAGCTGTGTTTTCTAACAAGCACTCTGCCGCACTCCATTTTGCCGCGCTCTTGGCGCTCGCCGGCTGCGGCGACCTGCCGCAGCCGTTCCTGGGCCGACCGGGCGCCACGGCCGAGCGGCTGTCGCAGCCGCCGCCCTCGCGCCTCGCGGTGCCCCCGCCGGCGCAGTCGCTGCTGCCGGACGCCGGAGCCAACGCCTGGGCCGGCGCCGTCGCGGACGCCCTAGTGGCGGAGGAGGTGCCGGCCGTGGCGGGCAGGGCGCGCCGGCGCAGCGACTGGACGCTGTCGCTCTCGGCCGAGGTGCGCGGCGCGGAGGTGGTGCCGAGCTATGCCGTGCAGAACCCGTCCGGCGAGGCGCAGGGCTTCTCCGAGGGCGCCCCGGTCGCCGTGGCCGATTGGGCCGGCGGCAACCCGGCGGTGCTGAAGGCGGCGGCGGCGCAGGCGGCACCCGGCATCGCCTCCCTGCTGGGCCGGATCGAGGCGGCGCGGCGGCAGAGCGACCCGAACAGCCTGCTGAACCGCCCCGCCCGCATCTACTTCTCCGGCGTGACCGGGGCGCCCGGCGACGGCAACACCAGCCTGCCGGCGCAGATGCGCCCCAAGTTGGCCGCGATGGGCCTGGTGGTCCAGGACGCCGCCAGCGGCGCCGACTTCACCCTGGCCGGGGAGGTGCAGACCGCGGCCGGCGCCAAGGGCACGCTGCGGATCGAGCTGCAATGGATCGTGCAGGACAACAAGGGCGCCGAGCGCGGCCGGATCGTGCAGTTGAACGAGGTGCCGCCCGGCACGCTCGACCGCTACTGGGGCGACATCGCGGCCGTGGTGGCGGACGAGGCGGCGGGCGGCGTGCGCGACGTGGTGCTGAACTCGACCGGCGCCCGGACTGGCGCCCAAGCTGGCGCTCAAGCCGGCACCCAAGCTGGCACGGCAGCGGCGAAGCCAGTCACGTCCCCATGACGGGCGGGTGACAGGCCGGACTCGGGTTGCTAGAACCCTGCCCGCCGCCCTCTCCCCCTTTCCGGGACCCTTGCCGCATGAAAATCATCGCCTGCAACAGCAACCGGCCGCTGGCTGAGGCGGTGGCCGCCGCGTTGCACCTCAAGCTCGCGAACACCTCGGTGCGCCGGTTCGCCGATATGGAGGTCTTCGTCGAGATCCACGAAAACGTGCGCGGCGAGGACGTCTTCCTCATCCAGAGCACGTCGTACCCGGCGAACGACCACCTGATGGAGCTGCTGATCACGCTCGACGCGCTGCGCCGCTCCTCGGCCCGGCGCATCACGGCGGTGATCCCCTACTTCGGCTACGCCCGGCAGGACCGCAAGGCCGGGCCGCGCACGCCGATCAGCGCCAAGCTGGTGGCGAACCTCATCACCGAGGCCGGCGCCAACCGCGTGCTGACGCTGGACCTCCACGCAGGGCAAATCCAAGGCTTCTTCGACATCCCCGTCGACAACCTTTATGCCGCGCCCATGTTCGCCCGCGACATCCGCGCCCGCTTCGCCGGGCGGGACATCATGATCGTGTCGCCGGACGTGGGCGGCGTCGTGCGTGCGCGCGACATCGCCACGCGGCTTAAATGCGACCTCGCGATCATCGACAAGCGCCGCGACCACGCCGGCGTGTCCGAGGTCATGAACGTGATCGGCGACGTGGGCGGCATGGATTGCGTCCTGGTCGACGACATCTGCGACAGCGGCGGCACCCTGTGCAACGCCGCGGCGGCGTTGACGGAGAACGGCGCGAAGTCCGTGAGTGTCTATGTCACCCATGGCGTGCTGTCCGGCAAAGCGGCGGCGCGCATCGCGTCCGCGCCGATCGAGAGCATGACCATAACCGACAGCATCCTGCCGACCGAGGCGGTGTGCGAGGCCGCCAACCTGCGCTTGTTCTCGATTGCGCCCATCCTCGCCGAGGCGATGCAGCGCATCTCGGACGAGAGTTCGGTCAGCTCGCTGTTTGATTAAACTGAGGGAGAAAACCATGAAACTGTACTATGCGCCCGGCGCGTGCTCGATGGGCATCCACGTCTTGCTGGAGGAGATCGGCAAGCCGTATGAGCTGAGCAAGCTGGACACCCGCGGCGGCGAGAACCTGCGCCCGCCGTTCATCGAGCTGAACCCCAAGGGCAAGGTCCCCACGCTGCAACGCGACGACGGGTCCATTGTGACGGAGTACCCGGTCATCGCGCACTACCTCGCCATGGCCAACCCGGAGGCCGGGCTGACGCCGAAATCGGACGAGGACGAGCTGCGTGGCGCGGAGGCGATGGACTACTGCGTTTCGACCATCCACATGCAGGGTTTTGCCCGCATTTTCCGTCCGGCCAACTACAGCCCGAACGAGGCCGACCATGGCACGGTAAAGGCCAAGGGCGCCGAAATAATGCAGAAAGGGTTCGCCGTGATGGACAAGGCGCTGGCGGGCAAGCAGTGGCTGGCCGGCGACTACAGCATGGCCGACAGCGCACTGTTCTACGTCTGCTACTGGGGCGCCAAGCATGGGGGCATGACCCTGCCGCCCAACGTCGCCGCGCATTTCGACCGCATGATGGCCCGGCCGGCCGTGCGGCGCATGCTGCAACAGGAAGGTCTCGCCGCCTGATGCTGACCCAGCGCGCGTTCTGGTACCTGCGCCACGGCGAGACCGACTGGAACGCGCGCAACGTGTCCCAGGGCAATGTCGACACCCCGCTGAACGAGACCGGCCTGGCGCAGGCCCGCACTGCGGCGCATATGCTGCGGAGCCGCGGCATCCGTTCGATCGTCTCCAGCCCGCTCTCCCGGGCGCACACGACGGCCGGCATCGTGGGCGAGGCGCTCGGCCTGCCCATCGAGGTCGAGGACGGGCTGCGGGAGGTGGCGTTCGGCGGCCAGGAGGGCCAGCCGATGGGCGGCTGGTTCGAGGACTGGATTGCCGGCACGTTCACCCCTGAGGGCGCCGAGCCGTTCATGGCACTCCGCGCCCGGGCCGTGCTGGCGATCAACCGGGCGCTCACGCGGGAGGCGCCGGTGCTGGTGGTGGCGCACGGCGCGTTGTTCCGCGCGCTGCGGGCCGAGATGGGCCTGACGCCGGATGTCCGCACCCCCAATGCCGTGCCGTATTTCTGCGAGCCCGGCGTGCCTTGGAGCCTGACGCCGGCTTCATAACAAGAAATGACATGGTGACGGGCCTTGTTTTACGAGTCCGAATCCTGTTTGTTTCGGCTTCATGATAATATCCGTCCTAGCAGCCTGTCGGACTTAAGCAAAAATCGGGATTTTTTGGAATATTATGTCTCGCGTTCGCTTGGAAACATAGTGGAATTGCGCTCAGATCGGTATTCCTTTTAGATAGTTGCGTGACAGGCTTAAGTCCGACAGGCTCCTAGGCATCGGCTATGTCGGCGCCGTTTCGTGCGGCTGCCTCGCCACGTCCGGCCATGAGGTCGTCGGCGTCGACATCGCGGCCAACAAGGTCGCCATGCTGGCGCGCGGGCAGTCGCCGATCGTGGAAGACGAGATCGACCAACTGATCGCCGACGGCGTGCGCAGCGGCCGGCTGCGCGCCACCGTCGACATCGCCGACGCGGTGGCAAACACCGAGGTGTCGTTCATCTCGGTCGGCACGCCGAGCGGACCCGACGGCAGTGTCAGCATGCGCGCGGTGGACGAGGTCATGGCCGCGGTCGGGCACGAGCTGCGCGGCAAACAGGGGACGCACACCATCGTCATGCGCTCCACGGTGCCGCCCGGCACGGCGGAGGGGGTCATCCCCATGCTGGAGCGGGCCAGCGGCAAGCGGCACGGCGAGGGTTTTTGCTACCTGTCCAACCCGGAGTTCCTGCGCGAGGGCTCGTCGGTGCGCGATTTCCACGCGCCGCCCTTCACGCTGATCGGCGCGGCGCCGGGCGAGGACGGTGCTGTGTTGCGGGAAGTCTACGCCGGCATCGACGCCGCCGTGCACGTGGCGCCTTACCGCGTGGCGGAGTCGGTGAAGTACCTCGCCAACGCCTACCATGCGGTGAAGCTCGCCTTCGCCAACGAAAGTGGCGCGGTCCTGGCCTCGCTCGGGGTCGATGCCCGCGCCGCCTTCCGGCTGTTCTGCGAGGACCGGGTGCTGAACATCTCGCCGGCCTACCTCACGCCGGGCTTCGCGTTCGGCGGCTCGTGCCTGCCCAAGGACATGCGCAGCCTGCTGGCGCTGGCCGACCAGGCGAATGTGCCAGTGCCGTTCCTGCAACAGGTGCTGCCCAGCAACCAGGCCATCATCGAGCGCACCTTCGAGGCCATCGCCAGGCATGGCCGGCAGACCGTCGCGCTGTTCGGGCTGGCGTTCAAGCAGGGCACCGACGACCTGCGCGAAAGCCCGTTCGTGATCCTGGCCGAGCGGCTGCTGGGCCGGGGCTACGGCCTGCAAATTTTCGACCGTTCGGTGGAGGTCGCGCGGCTGACCGGCAGCAACCGCGCCTATATCGACCGCGAAATCCCGCATCTGGAGCGGCTGCTCGCGCCGGACCCGGCGGCTGCGCTCGATGGCGCCGGGCTGGTGGTGCTGGGGCATGTCGGGCGGGACGACCGGCCGGCGCTGCTGGCGGCGTTGCGCGGGCAGCGGGTGCTGGACCTTGCCGGCATCGCCGAGGTGCGCGGCCACCCCGGCATCGCCTACCAGGGCCTATGCTGGTGAGGCCACGGCTGCTGGTGGTCTCGCCAAGGTTCTTGTTTCCGCTCGACCAGGGCGGGCGCATCCGGACGGCGAACACGCTGCGCCACATGAAAGGGGGCGCGTTCGACATCACGCTGGTCTCCCCTGCCCCATCCGACGCCTGGCGATTCAAGCAGCAGACGGCGGCATCGTGCGACCGGTTCCTGTCCTGGCCGGAGGCGCCGATGTCCAACCTCGGCCGGGCCAAGGCGCTGGCTGGGCGGCTGCCGGTCTCGGTCGCGGCGGATGCTTCGGCGGCCGGGCGGGCGCTGGTCGCGGCGGAGCTGGCGAAGCGGCCCGACGCCGTGCTGGTGGACTTCCCGCACGCGGCGGTGCTGCTGCCGGACCGGCTCGCGGCGCCGTCGCTGATGTTCACCCACAATGTCGAGGCGGAGATTTTTGCCCGCCACGCCGAGGTGGCCGCTGGGCCGATGCGCTTGGTGTGGCGGGACCAGGCCCGCAAGATGCGCCGGTTCGAGGCGGCGGCGCTGCGGTGCTTCGACACCGTGGTCGCCGTTTCGGCCCGCGACGCGGCGGCGCTGCGCGACGCCTATGGCCTGCGCCGGGTTGAGCCGGTCGAGACCGGGGTCGACGTCGAATACTATGCGTTTCATGGCCCCGAGGCAGCGCCGCCGTTCGGCCCGGCGGAGGGCACGGTTGTGTTCACGGGTTCGATGGACTCGCGGTCGAACGTCGAGGGCGTCGAGTTCCTCATGCGCGAGATTTGGCCGCTGATACTGCGGTCCCGGCCGCAGGCGCGGGCCGTCATCGTCGGCCGCAACCCGCCGGACGCGCTGGTCGCCGAGGCGCGCGGACGCGGCCTGGCGTGGGAGTTCACGGGGTTCGTGGGCGACGTGCGGCCGTTTGTCGCGCGGTCGCACGTCTACGCCATCCCGTTGCGGGTCGGCAGCGGCACGCGGCTCAAGGTGTTCGAGGCGATGGCGATGGGCCGGCCCATCGTTTCCACTGCGTTGGGCGTCGAGGGACTGGAGGTCACGGATGGCGCCGACTACCTGGCGGCCGATACGGCGGCGGCGTTCGCGGCGGCGGTGCTGGCGCTGCTGGACGACGCGGGACGACGCGCTGCGGTCGCGGCGGCAGCACGGCGGCTTGTGGTGCAACGCTTCAGTTGGGAGCAGGTGACGAAGCGGTTCGAGGCGGTCTGCGCGGGGGTGCTGGTGCCGGCGCTGGCCTAGTATCAACCGCCCCATGTGAAGCCGGATTTTGCGTTTCGCCTGACAGCCCGACCTGTCCCGCTCTGTGAAGCAAAGCCCAGCACGTCACGCGCTCTGCTCTTGGCGCTTTCTGCGCCGGGCCGCGTCCCGCTGGCGCCGTAGCCCGTGGAGCATGGAGGCCCGGAGAACCCGGTTCATGCGGGTCAGGTAGCCAGGTCCCTGACCCTCGAAGTACGCCAGCACATCCGCATCGACCCGCAGGGTTTTCTGCACCTTGCGCGGCCTGTAGAACCGCCCCCGTGCGGCATCCGTCCAATCGGCGACTTCGGGCGCATCGGGGTCACTGGTATTGATCTGGTTGTCCGGCAGCTCGGCAGCAGCCTGGAGCTGCGCCAGCAACTCGAGAGACAGGTCCCCGGTCTCGGGTGCTTTAGAAGTCGCCTTTTTCATATGCCCTCCGTTCATGCGGCGTCGCTTTCCTCACGCTGATGATGCGTCCGACCTCACGGCCGTCTCCCTGCACCACGGGTTCAGTGTGGACTACGAACAGAACGACTATCCCACCCGCATTCCCGACCGTCTGCCAACGGTCTCCAGCAGGATGTGAGTCTGGGCGAGACATGGCCAGCGGGTCTCCGTTCAGGACTGGCACTCCGGCCGCCAGGGAAAGTCCCTGGTGGCTTTGCCGGTTCAGCACGTCCTTGTTCGGGTCCCAAATCCATTCGGACACCATGCACTCTGCGTTGGTTCCCGATATGTAGCTACAAAAATGTAGTTTGAAAAGCTGGGGGGAAGGAGGGTAGCCTGAGCGCCGCGCTCTTGTTCCCCGGTTGGTTCCTGAACCAACCGTCCTATGCGATAACCGACTCCGCCGGCCTTTCACGCTGAGGACGCTTGTGGCGGCGAAGTGGAAAGCGGTTATGCAAGGCACCTGGTATAAGCCGGCCGCTGTTTGGACCTACGGTGCCGCGGCGTCCGGCACGACGAAGCGGCGGTGGAACGCGCCCAATCCGATCAGGCTCAGGCCGAGGAGGGAGAGCACGCGCCGTAGCCCGCCCAGCCCACAGGGGCAACAAGCGCCACCAACACGATTATTCCTATGCCGCCATGAAAGGTTGCGGTGGCTGCCGGGTCAACCAACGCCGCGCCTGGCGGGTTGCCCAAAACCCAATGATCCGCTACACCGCCCGCCTCGCTGGCCTCCCTGGAGGCCGGTGCAATACCTGTTAGGAGCAGTCCATGGCCAACTACGTCACCATCCAGGCCGAGGCGCGCGAGCGGGCCGGCACCGGGGCGGCACGCGCATCCCGCCGGGCTGGCATGGTGCCGGCGATCATCTACGGCGCCAAGCAGACGCCGACCTTGGCGCAGCTCGACCCCCGCGTGGTCGTGCGCGAGCTACAGCGCGGCGGCTGGCGGTCGCGCTTGTATGAGGTGAATGTCGGCGGCGTCACATCCCGCGCGCTGATCCGCGAGGTGCAGTTCCACCCGGTGTCGGACAAGCCGATCCACGTGGACTTCCAGCGCCTGGCCTCCGGCCAGCGCATCCGCGTCTCCGTCGCCGTGCAGTTCCAGAACGAGCTGACCTCGCCCGGCCTGAAGCGCGGCGGCGTGCTGAACGTCGTGCGCCACACGGTCGAGGTGCTGGCCGACCCCGACAGCGTGCCAGAGACGTTCCAGGCCGACCTCGCCAGCCTCGACATCAACGACAACGTGCGCTGGTCCGACCTTGCCGGCACCGGGGACGTGACCCCGGTGATCGCTGGCCGCGACTTCGTGATCGCGACCGTCGCCGCGCCCACCAAGTCGGCGGAGCCGGCGGCCGATCCAAACGCCCCGGCCGCCGCAGCCCCGGCCAAGGGTGGCAAGGCCGCCCCCGCCAAGGCAGCGGCTCCAAAGGCGGCTCCTGCCAAGGCCGCAGCTAAGCCCGCCGCTAAGAAGTAGGGTCCAAGAGACGAAGAAATCGTGCTGCTGTGGGTCGGCCTGGGCAATCCTGAGCCTGGGATGGCCCGGCAGCGCCACAACATCGGATTCATGGCCATCGACGCCATCGCGCACCGCCACGGGTTCAGCCCGTGGCGGCAGCGCTTCAAGGGCTGGGTGGCTGAGGGCACCGTGGGGACCGAGCGAGTGATCGCGTTGAAGCCCGGCACCTACATGAACGGCAGCGGCGAAAGCGTGCAGACGGCGGCGGCGTTCTACAAATTGGCCCCTGAGGCGATCACGGCATTCCACGACGAGCTTGACCTGGCGCCGGGCAAGGTGCGGGTGAAGCGCGGCGGCGGCGCTGCCGGGCACAACGGGCTGCGCAGCATGGACCGCTGCCTGGGCACGCCGGAGTACTGGCGCGTGCGGCTCGGCATCGGCCATCCCGGCGACAAGGCGCGGGTGCATGGCCACGTGCTGGGCGATTTCCACAAGACCGACCTGGCCTGGGTCGCCGACCTGCTGGACGCCGTGGGGGACGCGGCCCCCATGCTCGCCGCTGGGCGGCCCGAGGACTTTATGACGCGCGTGGCGCTGCTGACGCAGGCGGAAGGCCCCGCTTCCGCACTGAGGGGAACCAAGTAGATGGGCTTCAACTGCGGCATCGTCGGGCTGCCCAACGTCGGCAAGAGCACGCTGTTCAATGCGCTGACCGCCACGGCGGCGGCGCAGGCGGCGAACTACCCGTTCTGCACCATAGAGCCGAACGTCGGCCGGGTCGCGGTGCCGGACCCGCGGCTGGGGCTGCTGTCCGCCATCGGCAAGTCGAAGGCGACGGTGCCGACCAGCCTGGAGTTCGTCGACATCGCCGGGCTGGTGCGCGGCGCGTCCCGCGGCGAGGGCCTGGGCAACCAGTTCCTGGCCAACATCCGCGAGGTGGACGCGATCATCCATGTGCTGCGCTGCTTCGAGGACGGCGACGTGACGCATGTGGAGGGCAGCGTGGACCCGATCCGCGACGCCGAGACGGTGGAGACCGAATTGATGCTGGCCGACCTCGACAGCATCGAGCGCCGCCTGCCCGCCGCGCAGAAAAAGGCGCGCGGCGGGGACCGGGAGCAGCAGGCCCTGGTGGCGCTGATGGAGCCGATCGCGGTGGCGCTGCAAGCTGGGCTGCCGGCGCGCACCGCCATCCCGGCTGATCAAGTCGAGGCCGCGAAGCGCCTGCAACTGATGACGAGCAAGCCCGTGCTGTATGTCTGCAACGTGGAGGAGGGCGCCGCCGCAACCGGCAACGCGCACTCCGCCCGTGTGGCCGAGCGCGCCGCGGCCGAGGGCGCCGGCGTCGTGACCGTGTCGGCTGCGATCGAGGCGGAGGTGAGCCTGCTGGCGGAGGACGACCGGCGCGAGTTCCTGGACGGACTCGGCCTGAGCGACAGCGGCCTCGACCGGGTGATCCGCGCCGGCTATGCGCTGCTGGGGCTGATCACCTATTTCACCGTGGGGCCGAAGGAAACTCGGGCGTGGACCATCGTCCGCGGCACCAAGGCGCCACAGGCGGCGGCGGTGATCCATAATGATTTCGAGCGTGGCTTCATCGCCTGTGAGACGATCGGCTATGACGACTTCATCGGCCTCAAGGGCGAGGCCGGCGCGAAAGAAGCCGGCAAAATGCGAGTCGAGGGCCGCGACTACGTGGTGCGCGACGGCGACGTGCTGCTGTTCCGGTTCAACGTCTAGTACCTCTGCACAGTGGTTTTGACCGGTTGGCGCCCGAGGCGGTTAGGTCTGGCAAAGGCTGTTTCCAGGCAGAACGGTGCTCGGGACGAGGATGCGGCAA
>JAABUV010006800.1_pt1 | contig 12281 bp, 9 predicted proteins | sample 5559971 | NCBI WGS metagenome assembly JAABUV01 (sample SAMN10711881, study PRJNA513362) | rock metagenome | isolation source: Antarctica rocks | place: Antarctica: Victoria Land, Knobhead nord | collected 2015-12-19
ATGCCTGCCGGCGGAGTTCGGTCATCACCGACCGCCGCTGCCCCGCCGGATCCACCCGGTCGGCGGCGTCCAACAACAGCCGCCACCGCGTGTACGCACACGGCGGGCACGTCCCGGGGTCCCGCCCATACGGCACGGCCTTCACCGTGCCGCGGGCCTCCTGATCGGTCTTGGACGTCCGCCACCGCAGATGCAAACCGTCCACCCGGTGCACCGCCACATCCCCCACCGTCAAACAGACCAATTCCGAACGGCGGGCGGCGGTGGCGAACCCGACCAGCAGCAGCGCCGCGTCCCGCCGCGCGATCACCCCACCCGGCCATGTGGAGAACGGCGCCATCGCCGCGAGCAGCCTGCGGATGTCTTCCAGCAGCAGCGGCGCCCGCCGGTTCGGCGGCGTCGCGCGGACCCGGCGGATCCCCGACAGCGCCCGGCGGACCACCTCCGACCGGCCCGGCGCGACCAGGCCCGCGGCCGTGTGGAACTGATTGATCGAGGAGGTCCACCGGGTCAACGTCGCCGGGCTGTACCGCCACTCCCCCACCACTGTCTGGTCAGCGGCCGCGCCGGTCAGGTACGCCGCGACCACCATCGGATCCGCCGGCAACACCGCATACCCCGCCCCGGCCGCCCACCCGGTGAACCGGGCCCAGTCCGACCGGTACGCCGCCTTCGTGTTCACCGACGTCGAGGCCTCCACCGCCGCCCACACCCGCTCCAGAGCCTCCACGGGCAAGTCCAGAGCCTCGACGGGCACACCGTGGCCAGCACCGGTCCCGCTATCAGGCGCCGGCAGCGCCGTGAGATCAGCGGCAGAGGAGACCTCAAGATCGGTCAGCGCAGCCGCCGGGGACTCCCCCACCTCGGCCACCTCCTCGTACCTGTCAACCCGGTCGGTGCAGCTCAGCACCGCGCACAGCCGGCGCAACGACCCGCTAAAAGATCTTCAGCGAGAAACCGTCGCTGCACCCAGCCAGTTACATACTACCGGGGATAGGTCACGATAATAGAACATTATACTAGTCAAAGGAAGGCGAATAGCTTTTCCGATGCGATCCGCATCAGTGCGTGTCCGAGAGGCCCCGTAGAGCGCTTGTCCGTTCCCATCACAAGTGAGGCACGTCCCACCTATCTGAGGCATTAGGTCCGTAGTCCCATCTATGTGAGGCACCTGACCGCTCTGACCGGCGCTTTCAACGCGCTCAACCGCCAAATCGCGGCGATTTGCCTCAACTGGATGGGACAAACACGCCCTGATTCCGTCCCACCGACCTGAAGCACGCCCGCGAACAAGGCGGCGCGATACCTCAAGTTGGATGGGAGCGGACAGTAGCTGTCCTCGGAAGGTCAGCTGGTGCCCGACTGTCCGTTCCCATCACAAGTGAGGCACGTCCCACCTATCTGAGGCATTAGGTCCGTAGTCCCATCTATGTGAGGCACCTGACCGCTCTGACCGGCGCTTTCAACGCGCTCAACCGCCAAATCGCGGCGATTTGCCTCAACTGGATGGGACAAACACGCCCTGATTCCGTCCCACCGACCTGAAGCACGCCCGCGAACAAGGCGGCGCGATACCTCAAGTTGGATGGGAGCGGACACCTCGGCCGGGGCGATTCCCTGCTGGTCCAGGGCTTGATGTCCTGTCTCAACCGATCTGAGGCAGTCTCAGCAAGTTGAGGCATACGGCCATCTGCCTCATTGTGTTGGGACAGATCCGGCCTTGACCTGGGCAAACGGTACCGACCCTGGCGCGAAGGTGTTCAAGTTGCCTCATGATGGTGACACAGACCGTGCCGGAGGCCGTCTCACCATCTTGAGGCACCGCAGGTCAGAAGCCCTAGCTTGCCTCATTTTGAATGAGACAGGACACCGGAGTCCCAGCCATCTGAGGCACGGGGATGCAAAAGAGCAAGTCAGGGCTTGGTCGGTCATCGTTCAGGTTGCTGATCAAGTCGGGCACATGGCGCCGCTGTCGAGCTCATCCACAGCTCCATGTCGCCGTCAAGTTCCTGGCGGTCCGCATCGAGCACCGCGACGGGCACTAGTCCCTCGTACCGCTGGTCGGAGTGGTCCATCTGCAGGTAGACGGCGTCCGGCCACTGCCGCAGCACACCATCGGCGGAGATCTTTGCCGACAGCAGCTCCATGCGCGCCTGCGCGGCGGAGGCAGTGGCGACCTCGGCGTTCAGCCGGGCGCTCAGAGCCGGGTCGTCGGCGGTGGGATCGCCGAGGTCCACGCTGGAGTCTGCTGGATGGTCGACGGTGCCGAAGCGTCCGTCGATGGTCTTGGGCTGGGTTGGGCTGCTCATACTGTGCAACGACAGGAGCTGTACGCGCGCCCAGGCGGCCGTCGCTGTCGCCATCTCGACGTTCAGCTGGGCACGCAGGAGCAGGTCGGCGGCTGTGAGACCGGAGGCGAACTGCCGCCAGCGGACACGCGGGCATCGCTTGGCACGCTCATGCTCGGTTGTATGCGCGAACAAGTGTTTCGTCCACTCCCCCGGCCCTCCGAGCTTCGGCCAACGGAGCTGCCTTCAATAGAGGCCATGGCGGCCTTACCTCCCATGGCGGCAATACCGCTTATGCCGGCGACGCTTGGAGCGGTATTGCCAGCAACGCCAGCAACACTGGGCATAGTGGCATTACCCGCAACGCCAGCAACGCTGGTGTGAGCGGCAATACCAGCACAGCCAGCAACACTGGGGTGAGTGGCATGACCTGCAGTGCCAGCAACGGCGGGGTGAGCAGCTTTAGTGGCGTTGACCGCAATGCTGGCAATCGCTGCATTGCCGGTAATGCCGACAAGGCCCGGTTGGCGGCTATGCCGCTTCAGCCAGCAACGCCTCCATTGGCGTCAACACCGGCACCCCCAACAACGCCTCTGATCCCGGGCGCGCCTCCATTAGGGTCTACACCGGCGCGGGTACCGTCACCTCCCGTGCCCCCTATGCCTCTAATCTCTTGGACCAGCTGGTGACGATCGACCGAAGTGCGCTGCAGCGAGTCATCGCAGTCATCAACGGTAAAGGGGGAGTGCAGAAGACAACGCTGGTTGCCAACATCGGCGGCCTGTACGCAGGGTCTGGCTACCACTGCCTGCTCGTCGACCTCGATCCGCAGGGGAACCTCGCGGAAGACCTGGGATACACCGACACTGACAACGACGACTCCGGGAAGGCGCTCGCGGGCGCTTTGGCGTTCGGCGGCACTCCGACCCCCGTCACGGTCCGGCCCGACTTGGACGTCCTCGTCGGTGGCTACCACCTCAACGCCGCGGCAGCTGCGTTGACCAATATGGCCAGTCGGGATTTAAAAGCGGCTCGCCTGGCTCTTGCCGAGATCCTGACACCTATCGCCGCGAACTACGACCTCATCTTGATCGACTGCCCACCCGGCAATGAGCCTCTGCAGTCTGCAGCCGTCGCTGCGGCCCGGTGGGCGGTAGTGCCCGTCAAGACCGACCAGTCCAGCCGGAAGGGTCTGCTCGACGTCGCCCGGCGATTGGACGACGTCATGGACGTCAATCCCGGGCTGGACCTGTTAGGCGTCGTGCTCGTCGGGGTCGGATCGAGCGCGCATCGGGTGAAGCAGACCGCCCGTGACCTCATCAGCGAAGCGCTGGGCGGGGACCAGCGGATCTTCACCGCCTCCATCCGGCACTCCGAAGCCACCGCTCAAGCGGCGCGCGAGAAGGGCCTGCTCGTGCATGAGCTTGACGAGCAGGTTCGACAGGGGCCGTCCTGGTGGCAGATACGTCGAGGTGAAGGGTCCGGTGGAAACACCGGGCCCAGGACAGCCCAGTCCGTTGCGGACGACCTGCAGGCGTTGGCCAAGGAGATCGTGGACAGCATCACCCTTGCAGAAGGAGCCTTGGCATGACAACGCCCGACCGGTCCATTAGTGGACTCGCACCCCGCCGGCCGAAGCCGGACGCCAGCCGGCTGATCGCTGCCAACCGGCCCGCCCTGGCCGCGCCGCCCGTCGAACGACCAACCATCGGACCGTCGGCTGTCGTCGCGCCCAACCCATCATCACTCGCGCCGCCCGCTGATGTCCCGGGCGCCGGCGCCTCCACGGCCAGCACTGACCAGAACCGCGCGTCTGTCAAGGTCTCGGTATATCTGCCGAAGGACCTTCGCCGGGCGGCAGTGGCGGCCTTCAAGGCGACCGCGCACCTGGAAGCCGACCAGAGCTGGTCGGACATGATCGAGAAGGCGGTACGCGCCGAAGTGAAGCGGCGCGAGAAAGCCCACAACGGCGGAAAGCCTTTCCCAGGTGGGGAGGGCAGGCTCACTCCCGGGCGATCGGTCACCGCATAACGCCGCCATTACCTCCAATAAGCACAACCCCGCTATTAGGGGCAATGCCTCTTGTAGAGGCATTAGAGGTGCAACGCGCAGCGGCGCTGTCCTTGGCCCAGTACTCGGGAACGTGTCACCGGGGGCAAAGTAGGGGTGCTCCGGAGTCTTCCGCTGGTCGGTGGTGGGCTGACAGGGTTGGTGGATGCGCCGGGGGTGGGAGCCTGAGGATCTGATCGCGTCGTGGACGTTGTTGGAGTCGGATCTGGCGTTGTTGTCGAACAAGGTGGGTGCGACGCGTCTGGGATTCGCGGTGCTGCTAAAGTTCTTTGAGCTGGAGGGCCGGTTTCCGCGCTCGTCGGGTGAGGTACCCGGCTCGGTGGTTCGGTATGTCGCTGAGCAGGTGAAAGTTGTTGCGGCGGAGTGGAATGCCTATGACTGGGATGGCCGGTCGATCAAGGGTCATCGAGCGCAGATCCGGCAGAGTTTCAGTTTCCGTGAGTGCAGTTTGCTCGATCAGGACAACCTGGCCGGTTGGTTGGCGACGGAGGTGTGCCCTGTGGAGCAACGGCCGAATCAGTTGCGGGATGCGCTGGTGGCGCGCTGCCGGGCGGAGCGGATCGAACCACCGACCGCCGGCCGATTGGAACGGGTGGCCACTTCGGCGTTGGCCACGTTCGAGCAGGCTTTCTGCGAGCAGACCGTGGGGCGGCTCTCCGAGGGCACCAGGATGTTGTTGAACGGGCTGGTCACGCACGACGCAGGCGGAACTTTGGCGTTGATCAAGGCTGATCCGGGCCGGGTCAGTTTGGAGACGCTGCTGGGTGAGGTCGGCAAGTTGGCGCAGGTCACAGGGCTAGGTCTGTCTGCGTTGGCGTTCACCGATGTGAGCGAGCGGGTGTTGCACGCTTGGCAAGCGCGGGCGATGCGGGCGTATCCGTCGGATCTGCGGGCCGCGGCGGAGCCGGTGCGGTTGACTTTGCTGGCGGCGTTGGGGGCGATGCGACAGGCGGAGATCACCGATGCCCTGGTGGATTTGCTGAACAGTTTGATACTCAAGATCAGCACCCGCGCGGAACGCCGAGTCGAGGGTGAACTGATGGCTGATCTGCGGAAGGTGCGGAACAAAGACGGGTTGCTGTTCGCCGTCGCCGATGCTGCCCTGGCCCGGCCGGATGACTCTGTCCGGTCGGTGGTCTATCCGGTGGTCGGAGAGGCGACGTTGCGGGATCTGGTCCGGGAAGCCAAGGCCAACCAGCAGGCCTTCCAGACGCGGGTGCGGACGGTGCTGTCCGGTTCTTACTCGGGACACTACCGACGGATGCTGCCGCATCTGTTGGGGGCGTTGGAATTCCGCAGCAACAACACCGCCTACCAGTCGGCGGCCGGCCGAGAAACGAACAGTCACACCCAGCCTGCTTCAGGTTGTCCCGACATGAACTATCGGATAAAGGGCGATGCGGTGGAACCGACCCGGGCCGGTTCCACCACATCGGTAATAGTTCGGGGTCAGTGTTGGTGGGCGCGACGCCGGGCCACGCCGAAACCGCCCAGGACGACCAAAGCGGCGCCGGCGGCGCCGATGCCCAGTTCGGTGCCGAGCTGCGCGGAGCTGGTCGGTGCGCCGGACCCACCGGACCCCGCTGGCACAGCGGTGGGCAGCTCAGCCGAGGATGAAGTCGACGTCGGCGCCGCGGTGCCTGTCGCTGTGGACGTTGGTGAGGCTGTGGAACTTGCTGTCGGCGTCGGCGCCGCGGTGGTGGAAGGGGCGGTGGAATTGGTGTAGTTGATCGACCGGAACCCTGTGTATGACAGTTTCGTGACCGGGTCGGTCGACTGCGCGGCCACAGCGATCTGGGGCTTTCCGCCGGCCGACACCTTCGGCACCGTAATCTGCACCGAGAAGGAACCGGTCGCGCTGGTCTTGGTGGTGGCCAGAACGTCCTTGACCTTCGCCGCGGTGAAAATCCCGACCTGCACCGTCAGCACCCCTGTCGGCTTCGCCGGGTTGCTCTGCGCTGAGCAGCCGGAGAAGTTCTGACCGGATACGGTGATCTTCGTGCCCGGCTTCGCCGTGGTTTGGCTCACCGAGAGCACCGGCACCTTGCACGACGCCGTCGGCTTCGGCACCGCCGGAGCAGCCGCCGACGCCGACGTGACACCCACGAGACAAACGACGGCCGATGCCCCAGCGGCCGCCACCGCTCGCAACAGACGAGATGAAATCATGGTCAACAGGCTCCTAGTCAAAGCAGTGGCGACACATTCGCCGAGAAACAGGAATGTACTGTGAGCGACGCACAAAAGCCATCCTGCCCCGCCAACGACTTCACGGAAATCTTCGGCGCTCCCAACCGGCGTCCGCAGATGACGAGCACTTGGTATGGGTGCTGAGCCGTCACCCAGCCGGCGAGTCGATGCAACAACTATCCGGCCACTCGTCGATTCTGCCGCCGCTTCTGTTCGACAGGTACTGCACGTCACCATCAAATCTCCGCCAAGCCACGGATTGGTCGAACGCTGGCTTAGCCCCCCGGCGGGTGAGCACCTGATGAAGCTGTGAGGTCCTCCTCGTCTTCGCCTGTTCCGACTCCTACTCCGCGCCCGCACCAACCACTCCTGCACCTGCGCCACATCCCAACCTGCCACCGCGAACTCGGCAGCCACCGCCAGTCCGGTCAATCCGTTGGTTCCCAGCACCAAGACACGCATCCTCGCAGACTCCCACGACTCGCATCCTGGGTCGATGATGTTGCTGCAGGGTGCATCGTCGACGATCGTCCAGGCTCTGCCAGCGACCATTTGACGAGTAGACGCAGCACCTTCACGTGAACTCGCTGGCTACCAGCCATCGTCACCGAAATCCAGTCGCATCCACTATTTTTTTCGCCGCCGAAGCACAAGCATAAATCCCGTTATAACAACTGCGACGAGTACAACTCCGAAAATAATTGGATTGTGACTGCCACCGGTATCCCCACCCGGCCCCGCCTCAATGATCACTGAGAGGGTCATCATCCGTTGTACCCCACAAACCCGCTGCACTCTCCGGTGGAAGGTGTGCTGGCAGAGACGTCCGAACTATTGCCTGAATCGGTAGCGCTGACGCTGACATCTGTAGTCCCGTAGGCGCAGGATGCAGAAGCGTAAGGTCCGGACTCAATGTTATTCCCATTTAAGGTGGCTCCGGCGCTAGTGCCGGAGCCATCTTCACCTGTTCCGACTCCTACTCCGCCACCGCCGGTGAGGTCCCCGTTCGAGTTGGTGCCGACGTTTGCTTGCACACAGAGGTAGCCCAGGCATCCGGAGAGGCTCAGGCTCCACGAACCCAACGGGTCTGCCACGTTGATGGGGTCGCCGCCGGCGTAGAGGTAGCGGTTGGCGTTGCCGGGGCTCAGCGGGGCGTTGTAGGTGTCTTGTTGGGTCCAGGTGCCGGTGGCGGGGTCGTACCAGCGGGCGCCGAATTTGATGTATCCGGTGGCTCGGTCTTGCAGCCCGGCGTGGAAGCTGTAGGGGTTTTGGGTGGTGCCGCCGTTGGTGCCGCCGGCGGTTTGGGTCGCGGAGCCGTACGGATCGAACTGCAGGGCGTAGCTGGTGGTGTTGAAGCTGGTGGACAGCACGATGGGGTTGCCGGTGATGTCGTACATGTAGAGGCAGTTGACGTTGTTGCTGGTTTGCAGCATCACGGGGCTGCCGGTGCTGGGGTCGTGCTGGATGTAACCGGTGACCCCGTCGTAGTGGACTTGCTCGATTTCCGGTAGTCCGGACTGGTCGGCGCGGCCGTAGATCAGGCCGTAGGTGTGGCCGCCGGCGGTGGCTTCTTTGAGTACTTCGTTGGAGTTGGTGCCGGCGTAGGTGTAGGTGGAGGTGACGCCGGACTTCGTCGTCTTGGTGGTTTGGGCGGCGGCGTTGAACGTCGCGGCGATGGTGGGGGTGGCGGTGCGGTTGCCGGCAGCGTCGTAGCTGTAGCCGGTGGTGCTGATCTGGTTGGCGTTGTTGTACGACAAGCTCTGGTTGGCCGGGGTGGTTCCGGTGACTGCTGCGGTGGTCCGGTCTCCGGCGGTGTTGTAGCCGTAGGTGTAGGTGCGGGGGTTGGATCCGCCGGTCACGGCGACGGTGAGCAGCCGTCCGGTCTGGCCCTGTCCGGTGGCGTGGTCGTCGTAGCCGAAGGTGGACGTCTCGCCGGTGACGTGGTCGATGATGAACCGGATTTTCGCCTGATCGGTGGTGGTGCCGGTACCGCAGGTGGGAGCGGCGGAGCCGGTGTTGTAACAAGCGGTCTGGGACACCACGGTGGTGGGTGAGGTGGCGGGTCCTTCCTGTCCCAGGACGGCGGTGACCCGGCCGGACTTGTCGTAGGTGGTGTTTTCGTGCGCGGCCCACACGGTGTGGGCGGCGTCGGACTGCATCCACACGTCGCTGCGTCGGCCGGCAGAGTCGTAGCCGAACTGGGTGTAGTTGGTGCCGGTGCCTTGCGGGTAGCGCATCTGCGTTACCCGATGGCCGGCGGTGTAGGTGTAGCTGGTGACACCGGAGGTATCGGTCTTGGACAGCAGCGCCCCGGCCAGGTCGTAGGTGTAGCTTTCGGTGCCTCCGCCGGCGGTGTTGCTGGTGCTCAGCAGGCGGCCCAGGTCGTCGTAGGTGTAGGTGGTGGTGCCGGCGCCGTCGACTCGCTGGGTGACCCGGCCGTTGGCGTCGTAGGTGTAGGCGACGCCGTGGGTGTAGGCGTCGGAGTAGGCGACGTTGGTGATCCGGTCGGCGTTGTCGTAGGTGTAGGTGATCGTGTTGCCGCGGCCGTCGGTGGCGGTGGCCAACCGGCCGAACCCGTCGTGGGTGAAGGAGCGGGCGCCGAGCCCGGCCCCGGACACCGGCGTGGTGCCGGTCAGGTTGTGGGTGGTGGCGTCATAGCTGTACGTGGTCTGTATACCGCTCGCGGCGCCCGGCGATGCGGAGGAGGTGGCTTGGCCCAGTGTGTTGTAGGCGACCTGCGCGGTGGGGCCGGTGCCCTGCGCGTTGGTCAGTGCGTTGCCGGCGCCGTTGTAGGTGTAGGACAGTTGGTTGCCCGCCGAGTTGGTCGCCGAGTTCGGCTCGTACTGAGCCTGTCCGGTGTTGGTGTAGGCGGCGGTGCCCTTCGCGCCGCCCGGGCTGTCACCTTGGGTGAGCGACTCGTTGCTGTTCGCGCCGTAGGTGAAGGTGGACTGGCCACCGGCGGCCGATGTTTGGGTCAGGGCGTTGTTGGTCTGCGGGTTGTACGTCGCGGACTGGGCGTGCCCGTCCGGGTCGGTCGCCGACGAAACCAGCATCGTGCCGTCGGTGGTGAGGGCGTAGGTGGTGTGCGCGACCGCCGAGACTGCCTGTCCCTGATCGGTGGTCGGATCGGCGACCAGCGTCTGCGTCGCCGACGGATAGGACAACCGCGTCGTCGAGGTGCCCGGGGATCCGGTTGCGGTGTTGGACTGCGCCACCTGGGCGGCCTTCGATCCGGTCGTGTAGGTCACCGACGTCGTCGCGTTCGTGGGATTGGTCAGCGTGACGATCTCATTCGACGGGGACGCCGTGGTTCCGCTGCCATAAGCGATCTGCGTGACGCCGGCGGTGGAGTCGGCGATGGAGTTCAAGTAGTTCAAGGACTGGTCGTAGCCGATGGTCACGGTGCGGGTCAACGTTCCCGACGTTTGCTTCAACGTCTTGATGTGACCGCCGCTGTAGCCGACGACCAGGGTTCGGTCAGTGCTCGCCCCGCGGGAAGTGACGATGCTCGCCGGGTTGCCGTACGGGTCGTAGTTGAACGTGGTGAGGTTGCCGTTGCGGTCCGCCGCGGTGGCCAACCGGCCGGCCGCGGTGAAGGTCAGCACGTTCTGCGACCCGTGCATCGTCAACGTCCAGCCGCCGCCGCTCTTGGTCGCCAGCGTCCCCTGAAACTGCGATGGCGACGTATACGCCGAACCCGATGGGGCGAACACGCCGGTTAGACCGCCCGGGCCGTAATAGGTGATGGAGTTGTCGGCGTTGACGATCAGCCGTTGATCAAACCCGGTGATCACCCATCCCGACCCGGTACCACCGGTGACCGCCGAGGGCAAAGAAGTTCCGACCACCGAGGAATTCCAGGCCAGTGCCACCGACACATCCGAATTCACCCCGGGCAGCGTCATCAACTGGTCAGTGAACTCGGCGTTCCCGGTAGCCACATCCACCGACAAACCGGCGGTACCAGACACCGTGAAACCCAAACGAGTGGCGCTCTTCCGGGCACCAGCGGCGGGTGCTGCGTTCGGTGTAACGGCGCCGGCGGCGGGCGCCAGCACCGGAACGACCAGAGCTCCGCCCAACATCACCAAACTGACCGACATGACCAGCGCCACCCGCCGTCGCAACCCTGGCCGGGCAGACCGCCCCCGCATACGGGGGCGCTGCGGGAAGATGAGGGCAGCATTAACCGTCGTTTCACCGAACACGAAGAACCCCAACGTGAATGCCCGGCGACGGATGAACACGGATTGTCACCCACTCATCACAGACGAGCAGAGTTAACCTGCTAAAAATGTTCCAGTCAAGAGAAACTCAGAACTTGTGCGGCAACAACAAACCTGATCAACAAGAGTTCACCAGACAGGTACGCATGAGCCACAGCATGTTCACTGGGCCCGCACACTCGTCGCCGGGTGGCCAGACGGCCACGTCTGGATCAAATCCAATGATGGATTACTTTCATGCCCTCTGACCTGCACTTTTTCGTCAGCGCCGGATCCTGTACCGCTGCGGCTCAGACCCCGGGTTCTGCACGCGCGAGGAGACCAGCAGCGGCCGCAGCCCGGGCCAGCAAGGATCGCTCGGCGGTACGGGCGGCACGGGTCCCTCCATCTGATCGCGCACAGGAACCCGGGTCTACCTGCCGGGAGAGATGGATGGCCAGACTGTCCACTCGGGGTTGCGGGAACACGCCGGCCGCGTCATGCATGCATCGCATGCGGTGCACCGCCAGGTCCGGTGCACCGTGGCCGGAGCGTGACACAGACAGGGCAAAGCGCCGACGAGCACCGTGTTCGGACCCAGCGGGTGTCCGTTGGGACATCTGGTCGGCGCGGATTCCTTCATGTTGCCGGCCTCGTTGAACTGGTAGAACTGCGGCATCTGCTAACTACCTAGCTACTTTCATTGGTAGGGCGCCACTACGCCGTGCTGGAACTCATATTCTCAACGGTGCGCTGGTGATGACCCCCTGCAGGCCGCATCGGTGCTGGCCGGGCTGTGGCGGGGAGAACCGATTATTCGGGCCATGGGTACAGGCTGGCGTGCCGGGTGATACTCGGTGTTCCGGTGATCGGGTCGATTTCGATGCCGCTGGACTGGTGGCTGCCGTTGGCGTGGGCGATGCCGGCCAGGACGAGGGTGAGCTGTTCCCGGTCGAGGGCTGAGATGGTGTCGCTGAGGTTGATCACCGGTCCGTCCGTGCCGCCCAGGCCGATGGATGCGGTGATCAGCAGGTAGGCCCGTTCGCCGCCCGGCAGCGCACCGATGTTCCCGGGGATCGCTTCCAGGTCTGCCCAGTGGCCGATGTGTTCCCGGGGTTGTATCCAAGGGTTGCCGGGTGCGGCGAACCGGCCGTCGAAGCCGCGGATGAGCAGCTCCACCGCGGCCGCGGTGGTGTGCATGCCTTTGGCCCAGGCCCGCAGGTCCTGGTTGATGGCCGGCGCGGTGGCCTTTCTGGTGCGGGCGGCGGCGAGCTCGGTGACGCCGGTCGGTGGCTGCTCGGTCACGATCCCTCCAAAATTGCGGCGTTCGGCGGCCGTACGAACGACCACGGGTTCGAGTATGACGGGGCCACGCGCGGGCAGACCAACGGTCAGCCCGCGGCGGCCACCGTCGTGGCGGGTGTGCTGCTACTGATGTTGGTCGGTGCGCCGGTCCGGAAAGTGGTGCACACAATCACCGGGGTGGTGGGTCAGTGTCCGGCGCGTCGACCGCGACGCACACTGGAAC
>JAABUV010006802.1_pt1 | contig 12278 bp, 19 predicted proteins | sample 5559971 | NCBI WGS metagenome assembly JAABUV01 (sample SAMN10711881, study PRJNA513362) | rock metagenome | isolation source: Antarctica rocks | place: Antarctica: Victoria Land, Knobhead nord | collected 2015-12-19
GCCACATGGCTGGTCGCCGCTGCGCGACGCCTCCACCCTGCGATCTTTGCGCCCATAAGCCCCTTTTGCCGCACTTCTCACACGAACGCTTCGCATTCTCGCACCTCCCCCTTACGCTTCGCGTTGCGACCTGCCGCTAGCCTCGCACGACAGCACCGAGGCTGTCAAGGGCCTGTGTTTATGCAGCCGATGTGCATGATTATGCACCGTGACGCCGGCGGCCTACCCCATTGGGAGCCGGCGCTAGGGCGCAAGCGGCCCCACCGTGCCCACCCCGTCGACGTCGCCACCGCGCGCCCACCCACCGAGGCCCGCAGTTCCGCCCCTGTGCTGAGAGAGATGTCGATAAGGCGCGAGCTGAGTCTTGAGGGTGCGTCTTGAGTGTCGGCAACCACTGTCCCCTCACGGCGGCAACAGGTGTCCCCTCATGTACCGCCCCCCGTCGGTATTGCGTGTCCCCTCATCCCGCAGACAGCCGCTAGGAGACAGCCGCCCACGACGCCGGCACGGGCGCCGGTGTGACAGAGCGTGGAGACAACGCCGGCACTGGTGCCGCACAGAGCGCACCACCCGCCCTGCCCGTCGGGCGCACGCCAGGCAGAACACGCTCTCCCGCCTGGCCGTTGCGGGCACGCAGCGCCGCCACGAGCCCGGCCACGCCCTCAGGGCCACAGCGGCTTATTGAGCCCACCACGCCCTCAGGGCCACAGCGGCTTATTGAGCCCACCACGCCCCCAGCGTCCGCCAACAGCCACCTCAGCACCCCAGACACCCCAGACACCCCAAGCGACACATAGGGGCCATCACCACGCAGGGTGACAGGGTAGCACCTGCCGACTCATTGAAGCACATGAACAGGAAGCAGGATCGAACACCATTGTAAAATCCCTCCCCATTTTCTCCTTGACAAAGCACCTACGCAGGTGCTATCATTAGAGTGTGAGGACGATTAGCCCTCACGGACGGCGAAGCGATAGAGGAGCTTCACGACATGACACGGCAAGAGAAACGGCGACAGAGCAAGGCCACCGCCCGCGCGGCCACCATCCGCAGAACCGGCACGTACACCTTCGAGATCGACAGCCGCACCCGCCCCGGCCACACCCACACCATCAACGCGCTGCGCCTGGAGTGCAGTTGCGAGGCCGGCCAGAAGGGCATGCGCTGCTGGGCGCTCGCCCTCGCCCTCATGGTAGAGCAGGGCTATCGCGCCATCACCCCCAAGCGCGCGCGCACCACACTGCCGCCGTACACCCCCGCGCCCGCCCGACCCGCCGGTGCCGCCGCCCTGCTCGAAGCCTTCGGCCTCTAAACAAAAAGTGGGCGGGGGATAGAGGCCCCCGCCCACTGACAACCGGACCACGGAAAGGATACACCGACATGACCACCCAAGCCATACCCGCTCCCCACGTCGCGGCCAGCATCCCCAGTATACCGGCCCGTACCGCCATCGCGCTCTATGACGGTGACGTGTCCGTGACCGCCACCTTCACCCCCGACGCGCCCATTGGTGCCACCGAGGTTGTCGCCTCCCTCGACCTCCCCGATGATGCCGCGCTGCTCAACCTCCTCGATACAACGATCACCCGCCTGATCGCCTACCGCGACACCTACCGCCAGGCCATGACTGAGAACGATCAGCCGGTCAGGGATGAGGACGCAGCCCCCGCGCCCGTCCGCGCCCCGCTCCCCCTGCCCGTCCCCTGGTACGCCTGGTAGCGCGCCTGGCGCCTGCCGAGGGCTGGCATCCCCGCCAGCCCTCCCCCCTCTCAGTCGATGGAGTGTACACCGATGATTGTGCTGTTCGTGGACCAACTGGGCCAGATCGTCGCCACGCCTGGGGCGCTCGTCGCCCTCGCTGCCACCAATACCTCCCCCTCCACCCTTCTGAGCCGCCACGCCAGCGGCGATTGGGGCGACCTCGACGCCCATGACCGCGCCACCAATGACGCCGCCCTCCGCGACGGCTCCCGCCTCCTGAGCGCCTACACCGTCGCCGAGGGCGTCACAGTCTGGATCATCACCGAAGCCACCGACGAGGACGGCCACCGCGCCGCCACCACCCTACTCCTCCCCGAGGAGTATTAGGTATGTCGAGGGGAGCCGCCCCGCTCCCCTCCCGCGAAAAGAAGGACCACCATGACCACCAAGACACCCGCCCCCACCCCTGAGTGGCACGAGATCGACACCGACGGCTTGGCCCACGCGTACGACGGCCAAGGCCGCGCCGCCGACATGACGCCCGTCCATGCCGGCGACCTGGACGACAGCGCGCCGTGCGCCGACTGCGGTCAACCCCTCGCCGCGCTGGCGGATGCGTGCATCGTCTGGACCTGCCCGTACTGCGGCAGCGCCGATCTGCGCGTCCTCTACGACGAGCGCCGCGCCTGCCGCGTCACCACCATCAACGACACCGGCGACCCCGCCGACGCCGCGCCCTGGCCGTCCTATGCCGGCGACGAGCTCGGGGACATCGACCCCGGCTCGTTCGCCTTCCACTGCGACGCCTGCAACACCCACGACATCACGCCGCACAAAGGGGGACAGACCAATGGCTTGGGCCATCAGCAAGCCGCGTGATGCCTGGATGCGCCAAGCGAAGGACGCCTGGGCCGCGTTGGAGCCGCAGGCCCCGCACAGCTCCGCGCTGCGCGCCCTCGCCGCCATCGACCAGCACACCTTCGCCCGGTTGATCGAGGCCCTGGCGGCACTCACGCCGGGCCGGGTCAGCCAGGAGCTACAGGACCTCGCCGGCCTGCGCCCCGTGGGCGAGGTCCTGGACATGCCTGACCTGGGCGACACGGAGAGGGACGCCGACGCCGGCGACATAAGAGACTGATAGGAGGGACACCCGATGAATACCGTTGACATAACTCCGAAGCCCGAGGCGTGCCGCCAGATCGCCCGGCTCTTTCACGCGCGGCAAGCGGACGCGGAGGTGCAGGCCGCGCGCGCCGCGCAGGCCCTCGACGCCCTCGACACCACCGACGACGACGCCCTGGCGCCCTGGGACCGCGATCTCCTGACCGCCGCCTTTGCGGCTCTGCACGAGGCCGAGCGCTCGTGCGTCCGCCACATGGACGAGGGCTTAGAGGTGTTGGGTCCCTACGCCGACAACGGGAAGGGCTCCGACGATGCACCCTAACGGCTACGACCCAGAGCACCGCGCGGAGCAACGCGCGGCGCTCCAGCGGCTCCGGCGTGCGCAGCTCGCCGAGGCCCGCCGCATTCGCCAGGCCGTCGCCGACACCTGCCTGCTGACGCCGGCGCGCCTGCGCGCGCCCTGCCGCGTGGCCGCGCTCGCGGAGGCCCGCCAGGTGGCGATGTACCTCATACGCACGCGCCTGACCTGGCCGTTACCGACGCGCAACGGGGCGTTCCCCGCCGCGCGGATCGGCCGGCTGCTCGGCGGCCGGGACCACTCGACCGTGCTGCACGGCGTCGCCGTCATCGCGGCGCGGCTGGTCAGCGGTCAGGCGGACGACGCGGCCCTCCGTCACGTAGTCGACGCCCTCGCCGCGACGCTCGACGCCACCTATGAGGCGGAAAGTGTGCCCGACCAAGATGTATAGCGGGAGAGGACGGCAGACCACCGGGGCGGAGTAGGCGTACTCCCGCCCATCCCTATCACGGAGCCAGCCAGCGAGGAGGACACGACAATATGAACACCAGACGACACGAGTAGATCACCCCCGCCCACGACGCGACGTATTGCCTCGTGTGCGCGACGAGCGTCGGCGGTGCCGGTGACACATGAAAGAGAGAATTGTCGTGATACCGGCATGGGCCACCGACGCGCTCTCCTCCGCGGACATACCTGCCACGTCCACACGCAGCGTCCTTCCCTGGCCTCCGACGCGGTACGATACGGGGAGGAGGGTATGTATGCAACAGGACGAGGAGCGCACCTTGTTCACCGTCGCGGAGGTGGCACGGCAACTCGGCATTTCCGAGAACACCGTGCGCAGCGCGATCAAGCGGGGTAGCCTGGGCGTGGAGCGGGTGAGCCCGCGGCTGAACATGGTTACCGCCCAGGCCATCGCGGAGTATCGGCAGGCGCACTTGGGCAAACGCGGCGGGTACAGGGGCCGGCAGCCGGCGATAGTCGCGACGACCGTAGACGAACACGCGCGCGACGCGGGTGCCGAGGATGGACAAGAAAGGAGACATACATGAGCCGCATCGTGGCCGTCGCCAATCAGAAGGGTGGCCAGGGCAAGACAACCAGTACCCTCGCCCTCGGCACCGCACTCGCCGAGCGGGGCTACCGCGTCCTGATTGTCGATCTAGACCCCCAGGCAAGCCTCACCAGCGCCGAAGAGAAAGATCGTTCCGAACGCGACATCGCGAGCTTCCGAGAGGCTCACTAACGACCGGTGGAGAACTCATATTGTGAGCAAAAAACGTAAGAAGCTGCTTATCCTGATGATGGGCCATGGTATCGCCGGGGTGGAGCGTACCGCCGTCGACCTGGCCCGCGAGTTCGCGGCGCGCGATTGGGCTGTGCGGCTGATGTTCGCGGAGCCGGTGGACGATGAGCCCAAACGCCTGGCTGTGCCAGGGCGGACAGCTGCGGAAGAGCGGGCAATCCTGCTAGAATGGTCCCGCAGCCAGGGCGTCGAGGCTGAGACCAGCCCCGCGCTCCACGGATCTTACGCTGCACTCTCGTGGCAAGATGCCCTGAACTTGCGCCGCCTCGTCGCCGCGCACAAGCCGGACATCGTCAACATACACGGTGGCAGCAATCACATTCCCCTCAAGCACGTCATTGCTGTCCGTCTCGCCGGCCTGAGCCGTCTCGTCGTTTCGGTCCACCACCCCGGCTCGTGGGACAACAATGTTCGACGTCGTGTAAATACTGGTCGCGCGTCGCGCCTTTGTGATGTTGTCGTCGTCCCCTCCCGCGCCATGCGCGATCTCCTGCTGGAGGCGGATGTCTCCGCGCGCAAGATACGCATCATACCGTCCGGCGTGCCCGTCCCCACCCCCACGCGCCTACCGGACCGCGCCGAAGCCCGCGTCCGGCTCGGCCTGCCCCCGGATGCCTTCGTCGTCGGCTGCCTCGCGCGGCTGACGCCCCACAAGAGTGTCGGCGACCTGATCGAGGCGGCCGCGCGCGTTCCCGACCCGCGCGGCGAACTGCGGGTGCTCATCGCGGGCGACGGGACCGAGCGCGCCGCGCTAGAAGACCTCGCGGCGGCGCGCCTGGGTCCCCGCGCCACCTTCCTCGGCCGGCTCCCCGACGAGGCCGTCCCCGACGTCTACGCCGCATCCGACTTGTTCTGCCTGCCGTCGAAGCTAGAGGGCTTTGGCCTGGTCTACATTGAGGCCGCCTACCATGGCGTCCCGAGCATCGGCGCGAACGTGGGCGGCGTCCCCGATGTCATCGTCGACGGCGAGACCGGCCTGCTCGTCCCGCCGGGCGACCCCGATGCGATCGCCGCCGCCATCGTGCGGCTGCGCGACGATCCCCAGATGCTGGAGCGGCTGGGCGAGGCCGCGCGCACGCGCGCTTACGCCGAGTTCACCGTGGAGCGCATGGCCGACCGCTACACCACAGTCTACGCGCCATGACTAAGGTCCTCTTCATAACGACGTCGCCCATCGACGTCAGCGGCGTGACGCGCACCAGCCTCGATCTCGCCCGCCAATTCGCCGCGCGCGGCTGGCGGGTGCGCAGCGTCTTCCCCCCGGCGCCGGGGAGTGACGCCCTGATCGAGCGGGCGCGCGGCGCGGGGATCATGACCGAACAGCACCCGGCGGTGCGCGACATCATCGCTCCCCACACCTTGGACGACATGCGGGCGCTGCGCCGGCTCGCCGCCACGGGCCGGCCCGACGTCGTCAACATCCACTACGGCCAGAACTACATCTCGCTCAAAGACGTCATCGCCGCGCGGCTCGCGCGGCCGCCTCGGCTCGTCGTCACCGTCCACCATCCCGTGCCCTGGAGCGACATGAGCGGGCGCAAACGCGTGATGACCCGCCTGGCGACGCTGTTCGCGCACGCTGTCACCGTCAACTCGCGCGCCATGCGCGACATCCTACTGGAGGCGGGCGTCGCGCCGCGCAAGATACACATACTCCCGCCCGGCGTGCACGTCCCCGCGAACTTGCCGGGCCGCGACAAGGCCCGCGCGCGGCTGGGCCTGCCCGTCGATGCGTTCGTCGTCGGCTGCGTGGCCCGTCTCGAGCCCCACAAGGGCGTCGGCGACCTCATCGAAGCGGCCGCGCGCGTCCCCGACCCCGACGGGCGGCTGCGGGTCATCGTCGCCGGAGATGGGCCGGAGCGCGCCACCCTGGAAAGTCTCGCCGCCGCGCGCCTAGGCTCGCGCGCCCTCTTGCTGGGCCGGGTCCCCGACATCGGGGACGTATACGCCGCCGCCGATGTGTTTGCGCTGCCCTCGCACATGGAAGGGTTCGGCCTGGTGTACATCGAGGCGGCCTTCCACGGCGTCCCGAGCATCGGCACGCGCGTCGGCGGCGTCCCCGACGTCATCCTCGACGGTGAGACCGGCCTGCTGGTCCCGCCCGGCGACCCTGACGCGCTCGCCGCCGCCATCGCGCGCCTGCGCGACGACCCTGCGCTGCGCCGTCGCCTCGGTGAGGCCGCGCGCGCCCGCGCCTATACAGAGTTCACCGAGGAGCGCATGGCCGAGCGATACGCCAACGTTTTCAGGTCGTGATGGTCGGAGCGTCCTGACATGGACAGCCCTCTCCTGCCCGGACGACACCTACGACGCGCTGCTGGCCGGCCTGCGCAGCAGAATGGCGCGTTTGTTCCACGACAACGTTAAAGGCCGCAAGGTCGGGGTGTCACACGACATATGCGCTACAAAAAGAAAGACCCCGGTCCTCGCCCCAGCCGAGGCTAGGACTGCACCGGCGCCGACGCCGGGGGAAGGATACCGGGGAATGACAATCGTAGTACACCAAGAGAGGGAGACCGGCGTCAAAGACGGGGTGTACCCCACGATTGTGAGACGCGGCCTGCGACTGCGGTCGCATGGCAAACCACGGGCACCGCGGTGCCAGGGCGGGGTATTGGAGCGGCGCGCGATAGGGCGACACCCGACCGCAGTCGGCGGTCGTTTGCCATGCGACCGCAGTCGCAGGCCCACGACGCCCACCATCACAATCGCGGGGCGCACCCCACCTGTAGGGCGACGGCGAGGCTCGCCACGTTGCCGATCTGCTCGCCGAGGGCGGCCGGCACGAACGCGCACGCGGCCAACGCCCCCGGCAGCGCCTCCTGCCGGAGGGCGCGCAGGGTGGGCGGCTCCAGCAGCGCCCGCTGCCGGCCGTAGATGCCGCCGATCACGATCCGCTCGGGGTTGAGTATGTCGACCAGCACAGCCAGCCCGCGCCCGAGTTGGCGCCCGACGACGCGCCACACCTCCAGGGCCAGGGCGTCACCTTGCCGCGCCGCCTCTCCCACGCTGTGCGCCGTCACGCCCGTCAATCCGGCCGGCGTCGGGCAGTACAGCGAGGTCCCACCCGCGCGCAGATGGGCGTCGGCCATGGAGCGCGCGAGTTGAGCGATGCCCCCGCCGCTGCAAAACCCCTCGAACGAGCCCGGCTTGCCATAGCCGACCGGGCCGTCGCGCTCCAGGCGCAGGTGGCCGATCTCGCCCGCCAAGCCGTTCGCCCCCTCGTACAGACGGCCATCGAGGATCAGCCCCGCGCCCATGCCCGTGCCGAAGGTCAGGAAGATCATGCTACGACAGCCGCGCCCGAGCTCCCCAGGCCCACTCGGCGAGGGCGCCGGCGTTGGCGTCGTTTTGCAGCCCGACCGGGACGCCGAAATGGCCGCGCAGCGGGCCGACCACGTCGATGTGGTCCCACGCGGGCAGGTTGGGCGGCGACAGGACGAGCCCAGCCGCGCTGTCCAGAGGGCCGCCACAGCTGACGCCGATGGCCGCAAGGGGACCCGAGCCATGCTCCGCAAGCAGGTGATCGAGCTCACGGCGCGCCTGGTCGAGCGCGTCGCGCGGCGACGCCGGGGTGGGGAAACGGCGCTGGCCGGTCAGATGGATGGCGCCCTCCGCGTCCTCACCCACGCTCACCGCGCACTTGGTCCCCCCGATGTCGACGCCGGCGAGGACGCTCATGACACCGCCTCCACCTTTTGACGTGGCGCTCCCTGGGACCGCCGGCATCTTGCCGGCCCACCGCTACACCAGCCTTTTCGGGGCATGACAGTCGCGACATCGGGGGTCTAACGGCGAAGAGCGCTGTTTCACGCGGCCCTCACGTATGATAAAGCAGGATATCGCGCTCGGCATATATGATGCCTACCCCACCATCGTCAAAGGTAGCGACTTCCTTGAATCCGTGCGGTGTGAGTAGAGACCAGATCGCGTCCAAGAGCGTTTCGCTATGATATTCGGCCACGATGCGGTCGGTGCGACGCAGCACCTGCGACGCGCCACGTAGGACATCCGCCTCGCTGCCCTCTGTATCAATCTTCAGCAAATCGATGTGCGGCACATCGGCCAACTCCTCGTCCAGGGTCACCACCGGCACGGGGAGGCCGGCTCCCGCGGTCACGACGGTGTCGAGTGGGGTGCTTGCCTCGTGGCTCGTCAACGCCGCCCAGCCCCCGGTCACGATGGTGCCGAGTGGGGTGCTTGCCTCGTAGCTCGTCAATGTCGCCCAGCCCCGCTGCGCCCCGACAGCCACCGGGCGCGCGGTTACATGTAGCTTGTTGGCACACACCGTGCGCAAGAGGCGGGCGTAGGTTCCAGGGTTGGGCTCGAAAGCATGCACGCGCGCTCCACGGGTGGCCGCCTGGGCGGCGAAGACGCCAATATTGGCGCCAACGTCGACCACAAGCCACCCCGGGCGCGGCAGAAAACGCGGCACACGATCATACACCCCCAGTCCGTAGACCTCTTGGAAGGTGTATAGTTCGGAGCGGGTGGTATCGACGTGGTAGACGACGTCTCGCACCCGCACCCGCGAACTTGCCATGAGCGCGGCGATGAGGCGCGTCATGGCGGTGGCGCGCCTCCGCCTCCACCACCAGGCAGGGTGCGGGGCTCCGAGGAGGCCGGCGATCGCACACAGGGCCGCAGCCCACACGGCGAAGCGCCACGCGTCGACATAGTCACGCGGCGTGGTGGCGAGATCGCGGATCGTGACGGTGGAGTGCCGCCCGAAGCTGAGCGGGAGGCGCGCCCACCAAGGGATGATTGTCAGCCAGGCTGACCGGATTACTCTCATCATGTGTATGTGTCCCCCTTCAAACACTGATCATCGCCTTGTCGTTGTAACGCAACACCGTTTCGGTCCATTCCATGCGACGCGCGGCTAGTAGTCCGTCAAGCCTGGTTTAAACAGTTGGGCGGCTCGTACCTCCAGGAGCAACTGCTCATAGTTCGCTTGACAGACTACTAGCGCATCCCTGCACAAGGGGCGCCTGCATCATGTGACGCTTTCCCACGCCTAAGTAGATGCTGCTAAATTCGTGCATGCCAAAGCGCCTGTGGGACACGCTCGGTCAGGCGTGGGAGTCGTGCAAGAACTTTCAAGCTCATACTTAGAGGCCACCGTGCTCGAAAACCTCCAGCGGCGTGACCTCCACCCCTTGGAGGAAGCGCGCGGTCTCGCCCAGTTGCGTGCCCGCTCCGGCTACACGGTCGAGCAGATCGCCAAGAAGCTCGGACGCGGCAAGGAATGGGTCAAGGACCGCTTGAAGCTGTGCGACCTCCCGGCTACGACGCAGGACACCTACCTACGCGACACCACCGGGCGGCTCACCCTGACCAAGATGCTCAGGTTGCACGAGTACACCCATGGCGACCGGGATAACAAGGGCTTCCCGCGCCTGATCGAGGCCATGGCCGAGGACATCGCCAAGGGGGTCAACAACGACGCGCACCCGAGCACGACGGAGAGCCTGCACGCGGGGCTCGTCAAGCGCCTCACGCACTGGCACACCGCCCAGGGCGGCACGTACGGCGGCAACTACTTCGACACCTACACCGTGTGCCGCCACTGTCCCTTCGCCGCCTACCGCTCGCCCTACGGTGGCGACTACGAAGGCTTCTGCCTCATGCCCGACCACTACGCCACGTTGCAGGCGAAAGGCAAGGCCGCGTATGAGGAGGCCGAGGTCGCGCGTCAAAAGAACGCGCCCGCCGTCCTGCCCGGCGCCGTCCCCAGCGGACCCCTGAGCTACACCCCCTCGACCGAAAAGACGGCGACGCAGAAGGGCCAGGAGACACGCACGCGCCGCCTCGCGCAGAAGGCCGACTACATGCCCAACGTCCTGGCCGTACGCCGCTCCGTGGACCTGATCGCCAACGTCGAGGTCCACGACCTGGCGACCCTGGCCGCGTACACCCTCGCGCACGTCAGCTTGCCCAAGGAGGACTGGGGCGAGATCGCGCGGCGGCACGGCGTGGACGCGGGCGCCCTCATGCGCGCGGGTGGCAGCACACACCCGCGCGCGGATCACGGGATTGCGCGCGCTCGACCCGCTCGGCTTGGTCAAGGCTACCGTCGAGGCGCTATTGCTCCGGCAGGCCCAGGCCGCGCGCGACTATGAGCCCGACAACCACTACAGCGCCGGTCCCGATCCCGTCTTCAAGCTCTACACCGGCGATCAGACCAGCGCGCCCCCTACGGCGCCTGCGTCGCCCCCGCCGGGCGTCGAGAACGTGCCCGCCCTGGCCCACGACGCCGCCTGACCACCACCGCCCACGCCGGGCTGTCGCCCCACAGCCCGGCCCCCACCCCCAAAGGAGGACCGCCATGACCACCAGCGGCCACACATCAGACGACACCGATGCTCGGACCGGGCGGGAGCGACACGCACTGGATACCGTTGACATAACGCCGGCCCCCGAGGCATGCCGCCAGATCGCCCGGCTCTTCCGAGCGCAGCGCGCGGACGCGGAAGCCCTGGCCGCGCGCGCCGTGCAGGCCTTCGACGCCCTCGACGCCCTCGACGCCCTGGCACCGTGGGGCCGCAGCCTCTTAGCCGCCGCCTTCGAGGCGTTGTACGAGGATGTGAGCGCGCGTGTCCGCCACATGGACGAGGGCCTGCGGGCGTTGGGTCCCGACGCCGACGACGGGGAGGGCTCCACCAATGGACCCTAACACCCCCGACGGGGAGCGCCGCGCGGCGCTCCACCGGCTCCGGCGCACGCAACTCGCCGAGGCCCGCCGCATTCGTCAGGCCGTCGCCGACGCCTACACCCTGACACCGGCGCACCTGTGCGCCCCCTGCCGCGCCCACCCGCTCGCCGAGGCCCGCCAGGTGGCGATGTACCTCATACGGACGCGCCTCCTCTGGCCCACACCCACCCGCAACGCGGCTTTCCCCAGTGAGCGCATCGGTCGGCTGCTTGGACACCGGGACCATTCAACGGTCCTGCACGGCGTCGCCGTGATCGCGGCGCGTCTGGTCACTGGCCGCCCCGAGGACGCGTGTCTGCGTCAGATAGTCAACTCCCTCGGCACGGCCCTCGATGCCATCGACGAGGGCCGGACGCACGCGCCCCGCCAGCGGGCCGCGTAGCGGGGGATGAGCATGAGGGGGCCAGCCTCCGCGGCTGGCCCCCACCGACAAACGGAGCGACGTGTCGGTCATGCAAGGCGGGGCGGCCAGAATCCCCCCGCCTCGCACCTGTCGGACACCATAAGCAAAGGAAGGAGAGACAGAACGAGGTGACAAACGCGTATGTTTTCATGGACGATATAGCAGATGAACAGGAGCATGCGTTACCCTCCAATGAGGAGGGTTCCATGTCACTGACGATCGACGGCATCACCTATTACACCACCAATGAGGCGGCCCACGAGTTAGGCGTGCAGCCCAATTCGCTGCGCACCGTGGTAGCGAACGGGACCATCGCCGTGCGCTACATGGAGGAACTGGGTCGCAATCTGATCGCTGCGGACGAGTTGGAGCGGTATCGCGTCGAAAGGGCTGGACAGAAGGGCTGGACCACGCGCAAGGACCCCAGCTACCAGCCCACCAATTCCCGCGCCGCCTACTTCCGCGAGTACCGCCGGCGCAGGCGCCAGGAGGCCGCAGAGCAGAAGCAAACGCGCGAGCAGACACAGACACACACCACCACCGAGCTTGAAGAAGAGCACCGATGATAGATCAGGAGACACGCGCAGTGTTGTAAGTTTGCCGTCATCTCTAGTTTTCGCTAACAAGGGGGCAATCGGGAGGGCTTTGGTAGGATAGGGGTGCTGACACCATATCGTCCGGAAGGAGCCTCCCGATGCCACCCGCAGTCTATCGCATGATGACCCTCCTG
>JAABUV010006805.1_pt1 | contig 12275 bp, 12 predicted proteins | sample 5559971 | NCBI WGS metagenome assembly JAABUV01 (sample SAMN10711881, study PRJNA513362) | rock metagenome | isolation source: Antarctica rocks | place: Antarctica: Victoria Land, Knobhead nord | collected 2015-12-19
AGCCACAGGCGGGCGCCGAGCGAGGTCATGGCCTAGAGCGGGTGCTATATTCTTCGGGGTGGGGGATAAAAAGCGAGAATACTCTAGCGTGAAGGCTTTGCCGCACACGCTTCATGAGAGGGCGATGGGGATGGGGATGGGGATGGGGATCACCATGTCCCACACTCAATGTTCAAATACATTTGTGCATGTCTTTGCTCTATGCATTCTAGGTTAGTACTTGACCGCAAGTGGAGTAGAACTATCCTCGGCCTGAGCCGTGCCTCTCGCCTTTTAAGCGAGATTAAATTGAACGATACCTTAGTTGAACATTAGCCCTGTATCATACATCTAGCCCCATTGTCAGAAGAAGCTTATTTAACCGGTTGTTCTGAACCCTCTGTTGACCTCTTCTACGTAAGACTAAACCCTAATAGAGCTAGTGCCTTCTCGAAAGCATGAAAAGGTAGCCGTTTCCGAGGGACCTGGACGCTGTTTTTACGCTCCCTCTGCACCGGCCCCCCGGCCGTGCCCATGCCGCCCTATATTTTTCATGCGCCCGAGATTCGATGCCTGCGATTTTTAATCCCCGCAACGTCACGCCGTCCCTGCAGTTAATTCCACTTGTGTCTTCAACCCACCTGTTCAACATTCGAAGCTCGACCTTCCATGTCTTGTGTGAGCTCGAATTGTTCACGGACGTTGCGGCGTGAAGCGCGAAGGATGAAAAGGAAGAGAAGTGCAAGAGAGAAGAGAGGAGAAGAGGAGACGAAATCACGCTAAGCGTCGCATTCGTTTCTGAAGCACTTCCACGCCTATAAAGATCGGCCTTCTCTTTCCTTTCTCTTCAGCTGACTTTCCCCTTTGCATTGATGTACTTGAGAGTCTTTTTCTATTCAGTCTTTACTTTGACTGCTCTCAGAATCATCTGAGATGATTCATCAAAAAGCATCGCTTCAAGTTCAGAATCAACACTCAAACTCGTTTCACGACGCGTTCACTAAAATCAAGCTCTTCGCTTGAGAATATTACAATCAACGATTCGAGAAGATTGATAGAAATCATCAATCGATCACTCTCTACGCTGATATGATTAATCTTCACATCGATCATCTTGAGAAATTGTGAAGAGAATCAGTCACTTTTAATGTTCATTCTCTGATGATTTTACTCACGTCGTCGATCTTCTAGATATTGCTCTGTCATCAATATCGATTCTTACTACACACTCAAGAAATTTACAAAAAGTCGTATCAAGAACTTTTTTCATTGATTGTGTAATAATTACTCTGTCAAGAAAATCAGTTCGATCGAGATTTACTGACATCAACTGAGTCAGTTATATATCAAATAAAAGAGTCAATGAATCAACTCATTAATCTTGAAATAAATCTTCGATGTAAGTGATTAAGAATGTCAATGCTTTCACATGATTAACAAAGAAATAGTTCATCAATAATTTACTAATTGAAAAACATAAGCTGAACAACAGCGAAATCAACAAATCTCTCTTAAATGCAAAAGACTTTCTGAAGATTTTGCGCTGTCATTGAGTGATGAACACAAATATCTTTTCTCATGAACGACAATGAATTCAACTTGCAACGATCTTGCTGATCGCTGCGTTCACTGAATCTTGATCAAAAGTTCTTCTCAAAATCATTTATTGAGATCTGAATTTGTTCGCTCAGCGCGATAAGATCATCGAGAAAGTGACGCTCATATTGCAGCTGAAACTCATCAGAATCAAGTTTCATAAAAGGTGCAAAAGATCATGAGTGACAGTCAGAAAATTAAGTTCATCAATCTGACTAGTCTATAGTAAAATCTACATATTCTTCATTGATACAAATTCTTTTTTCTGTGTGATATTTCACATCATCAGTCTTGTCTGCTACAATGATGTTTATCTTACTTTTGATTTGACTTTCAAGAAAGTTCTGATGCTGAGCGTTTGAAAGAGATTGAACTGTCAACTCATTTCGTGAAAAGAGAACATGCATAGACTGATCGCGTCAAGTTGAGTCATTGAGATCGAGTCGAGTTTTCGACTTGTCAAGACTCGATTCGAGTCAGAATTCTTGACTTGAGTATTCGAGTCGAGTCAGAAGATTCGACTCAAGTAATTGAATCGAGTCAGAGAATTGAAATCGAGTATTGATCTGAAATTCTCGACTCGACCCGTCAAGACATGAAGATAGATAGATAGATATTCTATTATGACTCTCTATTATGACTTTCTATCATGACTTTCTACCAAATAGTCTTCATGTTTCCTCTTCATGACTTTTCTTCATGACTTTTCTTCATGACTTTTCTTCATGACTTTCTATCAAACAGCCTTCATGTTTTCTCATCATGACTTTCTATCAAATAGTCTTCATGTTTCTCTTCATGACTTTCTATCAAAAAGATAATGCAAAAAGATAATGCAAAAGCATAAAATCGGAAAATTTTTCTATATTTAGCTCTCTTGACGTCATATTCGATTGCTTGACGAGTCGAGTCAAGTCAGCGAGTTCTGACTCGGCTCGAGATTGATATCGAGTCGAGTCATGAGATTTGACTTGAGTATTCGAGTCGAGTCAGAAGATTTGACTTGAGTACTCAAGTTGAGTCAAAATGTAGATATAAAAACTCGGCTTGACGTTCAGTTTAAACATGCAAGACGTTTCAGTATTTCGTTTGTCTGTGAAAACAACACAAGAATTTCAAATCTCGCTTGACATGATGCTTTTCTATGATAAGTATCACGACTGAGTAAAATGATTAGAAGAAGAGACAGACTTCATGCAAGTCTTCATGATTTATTGTATTCAATGAGCAATGAGAAATGTCATCAATGATGAGTCTTGAAACTTCTGATTCAAGACAGCAATGATGACATGATTATTCATCAGACAATTTTAATTTCAATGAGACTGTTTGCAATTTAATCATAAATTAAATCAACTTGATCATTTTTCATTGCAACTACTTGTTTTGCATGATTCAATATCACACTTAAGTTGCATATTAAGACATGAAGTCTTGTACGAAGTTGATTCAAGTGATTAATCAAATGAGTTAACTGATTGATTTACGACGACTCAAGAGACTGATTGATGAGCAGAGAGAGTTTCTTCATCAGAAGACAGAAACTCAGATGCTATGCTATCATCAAGATCAACTTTACTATTGCATTCAATCATCAAAGTTTAAGTTTCTGTATTGAGCAGAAAAAGAGTTGATTTACGACGAGTATTGAAAAGTCAAACGCGTCGTGAAATGACTCATTAAAGCATAAGAGTAAGCGCTCAAGAAGCAGATTTAAGCAGAGTATGATATCATTGCTTCAATGAATGATATTCAAGCGTAACTTGAAGAGAATGTGAAGTCAATTAATTGAATGATTCTCATTTCAAAGTCTATTTAATACGTCTTTGTGAAAAGATCTTGCATCACTCAGATCTTCTTCAATTTGTTGTCAACTGTTACAAATGTGTCAAAGATTAAACTTTAATCAATTCACAGTGAATGCTAGCGAGTTCACTGTGTATTAATTAAAGCTAGTTAATAATTTAGCAAAGATCTGATTTAAATCTGACTCAGATTTGACTTAAATATGACTCAATTTCTTTTCTCTTTCTCAACATCTTCTTTATTTACATCATATTCTTTCTATGTCACAACACATTTTCTTCAAGTTTAATGCAGTCTTTGAACATTATATAAATAGAAGTTCTTGTATCACTCTTCTTCTGTATTCTTAATGTTCAGTTATAATTATCTTTAAAGATCAAGCATTATTAATTTCGTTCTTCACTGATTGAATCATTTAAACATGATCTCAACATTACATTTGTATTTGTAATTCATACACTCTTGTGACATTGATTTAAATTCAACTCATGAAGAAATCTATGCTATGTATATCGAATGAACAAAACTCTTTGAGAAAGAAAATCGCTCATCAACTACACAGCAACTTCACGTCGTTGAAACAATGAGTATTGAAACTATGTACTCAATAATGAATCTATAGCTTCTATTCAGCATATGATGCTTGAGTAAACTCTTAATGAGTGTCTGTGCTGTTTGTTGTAACACATTATTCTTGCTCTGCTTTTTATTGATAATATTTTATACAATGATGTTTTGATTTTCAATTCTTAATCATGAAGATGAACGATGATTTCTTTGCACTTGTGATGCTCATAATTGTAATGTTGAAAACTGTGTTCTCTTGCTCAATGATTGTCATTTATTGAGCAAAGAAATATGTGATGAAAGAGAGATGCACATGATGAAGAGATAGAGTATGATTGTACTGAATAACTCTATTCTGCTCTTAACTTGTGTCACATAAATGTTGAATAGATTGTTGATATAAATGTGTGATTGCAGTCGTTCAATGCTTAGCTCTGATCAATAATAAAGAATGCGTTCTGATCATTCTTCTGCGCTCTCAATTTTTCACGTAGATAGATGTATGACTTGACGTCAAGTAAAGAAGATGAACTCAAGCTCTTTCAGTATATCAGCGTGATCAACGAGTCACTACTTCTTCGAGCACATGTAGTCATGAACTCAAGACTTATCATCTGAATCAATTATTCTATCTGATTAGACTGATCATCGAGTCGAGTTTCGAGTTGACATTTTGAACTTGAATCGAGATCGAATCGAATTGCTCACATTTTCAACTCGACTCGAGTTGAATTGCTCATATTTTCAACTTGACGCGACTCGACTCGACTGGAAATTGAATCAATTCGACTCGACTCGCCAAGAATTCGAGCTTGACGTCAAGAGAGCTAAATATAGAAAATTTTCCGGTTTTTGACTTTTGCATTACCTTTTTGCATTACCTTTTGATAGAGAGTCATGAAGAGGAACATGAAGATCGTTTGATAGAGAGTCATAAAGGGAAACATGAAGGCCGTTTGGTAGAAAGTCATGGCGGGGAACATGAAGAGAAACATGAAGGGAAAACATGAAGGGAAACATGAAGATTGTTTGGTAGAGAGTCATAAAGGGAAACATGAAGATCGTTTGATAGAAAATCATAAAGGGAAACATGAAGGGAAACATGAAGGGAAAACATGAAGGTCGTTTGACTTTGGTAGAAAGTCATGACGGGGAAACATGATAGAAAGTCATAAAGAGAATCATGAAGACTGTTCGACCAAGCTATTTACATCTATCTAATATCTTGTCGAATTGAGTCGAGTTTTCGAATCGAGTTATCGAGTCAAGCTTCTCAATTCGACTTGAGTTCTCGAATTCAACTTCTCAATTCGACTCGACACTTTTTCAAAAAAATTTCAACTCGACTCGTCACTTTTCAGGTCAAGTACTCGACTTGAACTCAAGTACTCGACTTGACACGATCAATTTATATCTGATATCTTTTTATTAATTACTTGACAGCACTGTTGATATGATGAAGACGTTTCAGTATATCGATGCAGTCAACGAGTCATCAATTCTTCAATCACTTGTAGTCATAATTTCAAACTCATCATTTGAATCAACTTTTCTACTAGTAATATCTTTTCATCTCTTACTGACTTCAACATGTCATTAATCTTCTTCATAAATCAGTTGTGACTGTTAGAAAGAATGTTGTCACGTAGATAAAAACTCTGCATGACAGCTTTCATGATCACGTAACATTCTAACATCATTTGAACTGCGTTGAATTGAGATCTCTTGACTCTTCTGACTTCTATTTGAACACAGAATAGAATCAAAAGATTCGTAGTTGATATCATGTATAAATGAATCTTGTTGTCGATCTCTCAACATTACATTAAGAATTCGTTAATCATACAATATAAATGTCATTATTCATTCAATATACTCATTTAGACAGAACGAGTTTAAAGAAATTTGTTTATCTGATGATCAAAGCAATCAAAAGACAGAACAACATTAGAAAGTTTGATAGAATCAGTAATAAAGCACTTGAATTTCTAAATGATTTCATTACTCATTAAGTATGTAAATTTCATCTGATTAAGAGAATCTACGATAAAAAATCTTCGTGAATTGCTTAAGAATCAAATTGATTAATAGAATCAATGATAAAGAATCTTCATTGATTGCTAGAAAATCATCTCAAATCAACAAACAAAATCTTTCTTTTCTGAAGATTAAATGCTTGAACTATGATCTCATCTTCATTCTGTTGAGCATCATTCTTCGTTCAATCAATTAAACATTCATCATGACTCAATCATTTGTGAACGATCGTTTCAAAGAATATCAAAGTCGCTACTCTGAAACTTTCAATTCTTCTTTTAAACAATTTACTGAATCAATTATTTATCTCACTTTTCTTTCAAGAATAGTCATTTATCTTAGAATCAACTTTGTATGAAATTGATGTTAATTCATGTCGATGTCAAAGATTCTTGACGAAGTATTTGACACTTTCACTCTCTGAAATGTCAAGAATGTCAAACAGTTAAAGTGCTGAATTGAAGATGATTCAGATTGATTTATGAAAGTTTTTAATGAGCTTTGAGTTCAACAAGATTTAAGCATGAAAGTTTGTAATCTATTTGACAAGTTATTTAGTAATCAAGTATGAAAGACTCACTACGAAGAGCTTGAGCGAGCTAAACAACAATCAGACAAAGTCAATCTATGAATTCAAGATAAGAATTAAAAGCTAGAAGAAAAGCTTTAAGTGATTAAAGAGTTCATCTTTATCAATTCAATCTCAATCTATTTTGATAGATTTCATGCTCAAAAGATACTCAATTCTTTTCTGTTTACTGATGAAAAAGATTCAATCTGAAAGAACTGATATGCGAAAATTCAGAATAAACTAAAGATAAACATCAATCTCTTTTTCAGCAAACGAGTCACTTTAAACTATGTATATTCTAGATTATTTGATGATGCAGCTTAAGTCACACAAACTAAATGAAAACGTGACTGTGTCAATCTTTATGCATTCGCTGAGAATCTTCTGAAGAAACTTGCTCAGTTGTTTAATGATTCTGATAAAGAAGTCAATTTTCGTAGAGAATACTACAATTTGATTCAAGAAGCAAAGAAGTTTAGCGAATTTTATACTCAGTTTCAACGATTGTCTTTTTATCTGAGTTATCATGAAAAGTAACTGATCATTGATTTAAAAGATAAAATAAATCTTCGTCTTCGATTTATTTAAGTAGATCAATTAGTTCAATTTAATTTTCTCAAGAATATTCATTTCTATCTGATTTGACTAAACAATGATCAGCGAGTCATTTGAGACATCAAGAATAAAGTCAACATCATTAAATGAATCATCTTTGCTGAAGAAATTCATACAATTTCTTATAAGAAGATTGAATCGACTAGATTCAATGAATCATCAAAGTCGCATGACGCGATTTTAACTAACGTCAAAAATATGAATATACAAGCTGAAAATTGCTTTCTTTGTCATAAATTAAATCATATTTCTAAGAAGTGTCTTAATTAACTCACTAGAATCAATGTCTTGAGCGAAGATGAATACAATCATTCTGATTTCAAGTCAGATTCTGATTCAAAAAACTAGTCATTTCTTCAAAAGTCATTGAAGAAATAAAGATTATTTCTTTGTGCAATCTAAATAAAATTCTATCGAAAGAAAGCTACTTTAAGAAGTTTTTTCTGATCAATGCATTACTTATTTCTCAGAATCAATCTTTCAGTCTTCAATCTTTGATAAACAGTGATTTTATCATTTACACGCTGATACATACTAGACTAGTCAATAAATTATGCAAGAAACTCAAAATACAATCTATATTACTAGTCAAAGAGAAGTTAATACAAGACTATGATGAGAAGATATTTAAAAAAGCTATTACTCATAAAATTCTATCTAATCTCATGATCAAAAGTCATAAGAAACTGACTGTGCTTATGCTGATAACTGATATTGAGCATCATGAAGTTATACTAAACAAACTCTGAATGAACAAAAACGAAATATTGTTGAATATGTGACATGATATCATTGTCTTTTTTGATCAACTAAATATTTCTATTTCTATTTTTTCAATCTCGTTTAATTCAAAGCACTCAAGTTGATCATGATCAACTTTGACTTCTTCAACGACTTTTAATAAAACTTTTATGATGCTCAAATGATCAGTTTTGATTGCTCAGAAAGAGTTCTTCTCAATTTAAAGCATAGACGTGATTCTCTTCAAAACTTTGTTAAATCATTCAAGAAAGAACAGTACTGAGATTTTTGCTATCTTCATTAAAGACATTAATAGAGAAATCATTTACAATACTCAATGCAAGTTAAATGTTCTAAACGTTTTCTCAATCGATGAAGTTACTCAGAATCTAGAAGATATTAAAGTCAAACTATCATCAAAATATCAAGACTTTTTAAATGTCTTTGATTAAGCTCAAGCAGACAAACTATTGTCTCATCATTCATATGATCATAAGATAGAACTCACTAGTGATTTAACATCATCTCGCTGTCGAGTCTATCAAATGTCTCTTTACAAACTTCAGAAGATAAAAAAATATCTGAATGAGAATCTTTCTAAAGAATTTATTACTTCTAGCAAAGCTTCTTATTTCTCACTCATTCTGTTCACTTTAAAAGCAAATGAAGATCTTTAATTCTGCGTTGACTATCAAAAGCTCAATGCTATTATCAAGAGAAATCGCTATTTTCTATCTTTAATAGATGAAATGATTAATAAAATAGTTGATTGCAAACATTTGATTTAATTGAACATCATTTTAACATTCAACAAACTACAAATGCATTCTGATAGCAAGAACTACACTATTTTTATTATTGTTTTAAAAGCATATAAATTTAAGATGCTATTATTTAAACTTATTATCAGAAACTGAGTTAAACTAAAGATACTATTAATATAAAAGACTGATATTATTATTACTTTGATAAAATTTAGGTACAAAACAATACATCAGATAATGTACAAGATGAAAGACAAAGAGTGAAAGAAAAGAATGAAAACTCAACTTTTATATACATGAATCAAGCAGAATTAAGACTAGACAGTAGTTTTATTAACTTAAGATTGCAAAAGTTCATGCATATAATTGAGATAATTAAAACAAAATTGTTGAGATTAAATTAAAATAACGATGACTAAATTAATAACTTGATTCATTGAACTGCAAAACAGATTCAATGAATCAAGATTATTTAAAATATCAACAATTTATATTTTAAATTGAATTAATAATCTGACATTATGACAGTAACTTTTCATGAAATGAGAAAGAATTGAAGATGAAGACTGAAACAAGATGAGAATTAATGTGAATGCATTTTAATGTAATGAAGCACAAATGAAACTAAAATAAATCTGAGTCATATTTAAGTCAAATCTGAGCAAGATATTTGAATCAGATCTTGACAAGATTTAAAAGATGAAACAAGATGAAATGCATTTTAACATGATGATGCATGATGAAATTGAAACACATTTGAGTTACATTTGAGTCAGATTTAAACAAAATGTTTAAGTTAAATCTAAATAAGATCTGAGTCAAATCTGAGTAAGAGAAAGACGAAATGCAATTTAATATAATGATGCACAAATGAAATTAAAATACATCTGAGTCACATCTGAATCAGATTTAAGCAAAATGTTTGAGACAAATTTAAGTAAAATCTGAGTCAGATCTGAGCTGAATTGAAATGATGAAGATTGAACTTAAAGTTCTTGACATTGATATTGAAACATCATACATGACAGTACATGTAATTTTTTGATGACAAAGTTGACGAGATAATATTCATTAAGCATTTGCTCACAATTATTCAGAAGATTGAAAGACTTTTAAGTAAAGAAGTGATCTTTTCAATCAACATAATAATTAAGTAGAGATGAATTATAACATCTATCATGCTTGAAGTTTAATATGCTGTTTACATATCAGAATCTTTCATTATTCTCAATGATAACAAGTTTTCAAGATTTCTGATGTTGATTTGAAAGAAGATTACTTGTGATATAACTCAAAAAAGTGACATGAAAAACTGAATAAATCTTCATGAATACTGAAAGATTCAACTTCATAATCAGAAAGTTGTTCTTGAAGACATGCTTGATCTTGAAGAGATCAACATTATGATCATTTAGCTTGATTGCAAAATGAGTGATGCTGAGATTGCAAACATTCAGTCAAACTTCATCTTCAATGAAGTATTTAAAACAAGAACGACGAAAGAAATTGACATTGAATTCATAAATGATCTGAGCTATAAGCATCTCATCATGTAAATGCTCAGTTAGTTTCTTCATCTTCTTGATGAACTCTTTGACATTAATTAACTTGTTTCAAGCTTGAAACATAAGATTCTCAAACAAAGATTCAGAAAGCTTGAAGTTTAAATGTGAGTTTTGATTCAAATTAATCAAGAAGAGTGATGTTAAAGTGATTAATAATGATGCATTATTGATGATGAATTCAACTTCAGAAAGTCACTTAGCTTAATCATTCTGCATGTAGTTGACGAAGACTTGAAAATAATGCTTCATGATAGCATTGACTTTCTCAATTTGATCATCAATCTCAAAGTGATATATTATTGATAACTTAGCATTTATCTTCAACATTTTACACATATGCTTTCAAACATCGAAGATGAATTGTATGTTTCAATCAGACATGAAGAACTCAAGTAAATCATGATGTTTTCAAACATGAGCATAAAAGCAGTTGATAACTTCTTCAACTTTTATAGAAGTAATGAGAACTAAATGTCTCATTTTGATAAAATAATCAATAAAGACTAGAACATATCTATATGTGATACTCATGAAGATACTGAGCAATAAAGAATCTACATAGTTCATAAAAACATCACGTCAACGACGTTCAAAAACTGAAAGAAGATGCAATCATTTTTAAGTTCATTGTTTAAAGAGTTTGAAACATGTGTACATGTAACAGTTTTGTATAAAATGTTGAACATACTTATAAATGTTTAATCATCAGTAAACTCAACTGATCAGTTCATAGCTTTTTGCTCTTTCTGAGTGATCATTCATGACATTATCATGAGTGAGCTGAATGATATAAAGACATAGTTTATCTGAGTTAAGCATGTACTTTCTTTCTTGAAAGTACAGATGATTCTTATGTTCTTTACACTCAACTAAAGAAATCTTGTTGTGATGTTGTGCTTCATTGCGAAGCACTTCAATTATTTGAACTGTGAATTTATCATTGATTTCAACTTACTCTCACAATGTCTGAGTGAGAATATCAGCAGAATCTTCATCAAGATTCAGAATGTCTTGATTTAACTGAGACTTAATGTTTTTAACGTTGAATTCTTCGATTTCTAGATTCATGAAAACTAAAATTTGCAAAAATGCTGAAATAATTGAAAACAAATGTAACTGAACTGAATCTAAAGTGATAATTTGTGACTGAAACTTCATGACTTTAATGTTGAAAATGTTGAAGATGAGATTTTTAACAATATTGAGATTTAAAACATGAGTTTTCAGAATTGTTTAATGTTGATATTGATGTCAAGAATCAAATATATTCTTCTCTTTAAAGAGATTTTCTGAGCAACATGTCAAAGCATTCAACTTATCATTAATCTTGTCGAGATGATAAGCAATGTGATAGTTAAATCTAGACAGAAACTCACTTTAATGAGCTTAATAACGACTCAACTGCTTAATTGACATGAAATACTTAAGATTTTTGTAATTTATGATCATTTTAATAGAATAAATAAAGTCTTCAAGCTCTGATCATTATTTCTTGAAAGTGCAAACAATGATCATACATTCTTTATCGTAGATTTCATAGTTATTCTCAACTGAATTATGCTTTTTCGAAAAGTAAGTGATTGAATGAAGAATCTCATTTTTATCATATTGAGAAAGAATGTTTTTAAACACATAGTTCAAAGCATTAATTTCTATCACAATCTTGTGATCTTGTCACGAACTGAGAGCTGAATGAAACCAGAATAAAATTCTAATAACTAGATTTTAGATACAAGACGTTGCACGAAGAAGAAAGAAAAGAAAGAGATCATTCAGAGATTCTTATACCTCATGAACGCTGGGTACCATTCGTATCGGGGGGCCCTCATAACATCACTGATAATCTCACGTCTATCATCATCTATAATATTGTTCAACATCATCTAAGTGATCTAACATCTCTTTTTCCAACATCTTTCGAGTAACACATGCTAAAACCGTGACAATAGGTTTCTCTTTTTGAAGTCGAAGCTTCTGCGAGACTTTTAATTCTCTGACTCATATTCAGAGTCGCTGCTTTCTTGCACGTAAGCG
>JAABUV010006808.1_pt1 | contig 12273 bp, 11 predicted proteins | sample 5559971 | NCBI WGS metagenome assembly JAABUV01 (sample SAMN10711881, study PRJNA513362) | rock metagenome | isolation source: Antarctica rocks | place: Antarctica: Victoria Land, Knobhead nord | collected 2015-12-19
AACCTAACGTTGTAGTACTAAGCAGGTGTCCACAAGTCTGGCATGGCCTATTTGGGCGTGATCCAGGCGCGAAAACCGCGCCAAATTTATGGTCATGTGCTTAGGGGGGAATGCAGCGGAGCCCTCGACGCAAAGGACGTCGCCCCACCCGCTGCGAGAAAGGCGAGACAGATGCAGCCCATACAGTCCAACATTTTGCTTGTCGGAGCAGATCATCCCACATGCCAGTGGCTCGGTCTCCGCGCGCTCTTACAGGAGCAGCCAGATCTGCACATGCTGGCTGACGTGCAGCGGCCGGCCGAAGCCCTGCACATCGCCACGGACAGGCGCCCCGACCACATCCTCACCGACGCTGCCGTGAGCGGTATGGGACTCGTCCCGTTCGTCCGTCAGGTACGCCGCACGAGCCCGGAGAGCCGCGTCGTGGTGATTGGCACGAGGGAAACCCTGCGCCGGGACATGTTGCTGCAGCTCATGGAGCAGGGGGCGCGCGGCTACCTGCTGTGGGAGGGGCTGGGTGGGGATGTTGTCGTGCACTGTCTGGCTCTCGTGCGGGAGGACGAGCTGCTGGTCGGGCAGCGGGCGGTCTTGGACGATCTGCTGGCCGCGCCGGAGCGCCGTAGCCGTCCGCGCGGCGACGAGCCAGCCTTGACCGACGAGGAGCGTGTCGCGCTCTCACTACTGATCGCTGGCCGAATCCATGCGGGCCGTACCGTCCGATGGCCGCGACTCGTCCCTCGCTATTGCGTCAAACCCCACCCGCACGGCTATGTCCCACGCCTTTCTGCGTCATCAGGAGTGCCGGAGATCCCAATTGCGACAGAGTTTACATTCAGACAGGCGAGGGCGAGTAGAGACGCATGGACCTTGATCTCCAAGCCCGCGACAGAGCGGACGTGCAGATGGGCGACGCCCATGGCGGTAAGCTGGCTGTTGAGCGTCTCGATGGCGAGGCGGACGGTGCGCATGCAGGCAGCGCGAGAAGCGAGACGGCGAGAGCGCCCGCGCCCCCGTGCGACACGCCACGAGGGCATGGAGCGCAGCTAGCGGAGTCACGCCGGCGCCGCTGCTGTGGCCGGTCATGATTGCGCCCCTGGATGTATTCCGCGCTTCCATCACCGATCCCCGCTGTGCAGGTCGTCGCGATCCGCGCCACGCCCCTGCCCCGGCAACGCCATCTCGTGGCGACAGCTATAATCTACAGTAGCGGGAGGGAGAACAGTATGGAAACGATGCCCATCGCACTGCGGTTGCCGCCACATCTATACGAGGACCTGCAAGCTCTTGCCGTGGAGGAGCAATCCGAGCCGGTAGAGGTGATCGCGCGTCTCATTGCTCAGGCGCGACGGGAACGCAGCGCGTTGCCCGCACAAGATCCTGTGCTCGGCCTGATAGGCGTTTACGATAGCAAGGCGCCGTTAATCGACGATATTCCCGTCAGCGAGGATCCCGATCTGTATGTGGCCGCCGCGACGCTGGGCGCCGGCGCCGCCGCGCTGCATGCTTGGGAGATCGCGCCGGCGCGGTACACGCGCGGCTCCGATGCGCGACCCATACGGCGTGAGCCAGGCGCGAACGAGGCGTGACAGGCTTCCTCATAGATATGGACCATCTTTAGCCGTTACACCGACAAGGACTGGAGCTATGTCGACTGTTCCACGTTCGCCATGTCCCGACGGCTAAACATACCCAACGTCTTCGCCTTTGATCACCACTTCGACCAAATGGTCGAGCTTGCGTGTGTCCCATGATCTTTGGGCAGACAAACCTCTTTTCTCAAGGTACGTTCGAGGCGCATCCGCAAGGCGACTGAGCGTGTGCTGGCTCGCGCCAACGTGGGTGATGCCGCGTCGCTGGGGGCTCGGTAAGCTCCCGAGCTACGGAGTCGACGGCGCGTAACACCGCATGGCAATGAAGCGGCTGCTCAAGGGCTACTCGATGCGCTCAAGGTGGAAGGGGTCGGGGCTCACGTCAGAGAGTCGACACCCGTTCTGCCGCGTTCTCTTGTGATGGGAGCGAACTCAAACTCGCGAGTCCAGTCATGGCGGTCAGCCGGGGTGGGGGCGCAACGAGTAGGGCGACCGCAACGCCTCTAACGACGTTGTGCCATCGGCATTCGACAGAAGCCTCCGGTGTGTGTATCCTGTATGTACGAAAGGCGCCCACGAAATCTACACGCACGGTGTATACAAGGGGAGAGTGAGGCTATGTCATCGTCCGCACAGAAGACGGATAGAGAGATTGAGGGGATACCAATGCCTACGACCACCCGAGCGTCCCACCCCCTGCCTCCTGCCAGCGCCACGGATGACGCCGGAGTGCGACGCGTCAACGTCAAGTTTGCTCCCAGCGCCTATGCGACGCTCGAGCGTTTAGCCCGACGTCGCGGCAAGACGATGAGCGAGGTTTTGCGCGACGCTATTCAGATGGAGAGCTGGCTAGCCAACGCCGAAGATGAGGGCTGGCACGTCCTCCTCGAGCGCGAGGGCCGTGTGCGCGAGCTGGTTCGTCCGTAGTGGGTGACGCTAATCGGGACGAGCCGGCGGAGCTTGAGGTTACAGCCACCGATCCCGACGCGAGCCCGGGAAGGACACCCACTAACTCTACGGTGGCTGTGCCACACACGCGAGCGGTGGAACAGCGCCTGCTCGTACAGGAGATAGCGCGGCTCGGCTTGGCCGCCGCCGGCGTCCTGCTCCTCTTTGTTATCGTCATCGCGGCCTTGCTACGCGCCACGACCTGGGAAGAAACCCGCACGGTGCTCGATCTCTTTGTGCCGGTCATCACAGCCCTTATTGGAGCCATGGCTGGATTCTACTTCGCCGAACGCCGCGAACGGTAACTATTCCCCCGTCCCTATTTCGCTTTCACCGCTTCCACTTGATCTTATCGCGCCCCTTTGTTATATTTGTATTATAACAAAGGGGGATACGGCGTCAGATGTTGTTCGCGCTCGATCTGGACAGTTCAACACCGCTGTATCAGCAGATTCGGGATCAGGTGGTCGACGGGCTCGCGACGGGCCAGTTGTGGGAGGGAGAGCCCCTACCGACGATTCGCCAATTCGCTAGTGACTTCGGCATCAACCTCCATACGGTGCGTAAGGCGTACGAGATCCTGGAGCGGGAGGGCTTCGTCCGCGTCCAGCGGCAGCGCGGCGTGGTGGTCTCACGGACGGGACGCCGGGATGCGGGCGCGCCGGGGTGGGAGGCGCGCCTGCGCACGCTGCTGGCCGAGGAGTATGCCCACGGGCAGACGCGAGATGAGATCCTGGAACGCTGCCGGCGTGTCCTGAGCGCCTTCAACGGCACCGGGACGGAAAGGGAAAGGACGACCGAAGTATGACTATCATCGCCGTCTTCTGGATCGCAGGCATCGGGCTCACGCTGGCGTCGGCGTGGTGGCTCCCCGCCGTGCAGCGGCCCACCCTGGCCTTCGGCGTGCGCGTCCCGCCCGATCGCCGCGACGACCCAGCGCTACGCATGGCGCGCCGGTACTACTGGCAGGGCGTCCGGGCATTAACCGTCATAGCGGTGATCGGTACGGTCCTCCTGGTCTCGCAGGGCGCCCACGGGCGCGCGCTCGGCCTCTTGTTTTGGGCCGTGCTCGCCGTCTGGGCCGGCGTCTACGCCCTCATCAATCGCGGGGTGCGCCGCGCGAAGGCGGCGCAGGGCTGGTACGCGGGTCAGTGCCAGGCGGTCATGGCCGACTCGCGGGCGCGGGAGGCGCCCGACCGTTTCCCGATCATGTGGCTTCTCCCCGCGCTCGTTGTCATCCTCGCGGCGTTGCTCCTCGGCCTATGGCGCTACCCGGCGCTGCCGCCACGCCTCCCGGTTGGCCTCGACGCGTCCGGCCATCCCAGTGCGCCGGTCGCTAAGACACTCCTGAACACGGTCGTCGATAGCTACTTCTTCATTCAGCTCGTCGTCGCCGCGCTGCTCATGGGGTCGGCCTGGCGGCGGTACAACGTGCGCCTTGACATAGACGTGTCATCCCCGGAGGCGTCGGCACGCCAGCAACGCCGCGCCCGCGGACGCACCGCTCGCGCCTGGTTGCTCTACGCCGCCTGTGTCGCCCTGGCGTGCCGCGTGCCGGATCTCTGGCGTTGGGGCGTCCTGCCCGTCCCCGCGCTGTGGGTCTTGCCCACGACGTTTGGCGTCGCGGCTGGAGGCGTCCTGCTCCTGTGCGCCGTCGCCTATGGGGGTGGCCCGTACGGCCCGCGTGGGAGCCGCCCTGTGGGTGAGGGTGGCGACGGAGCGACCGGCTACGCCAACCGCGACGACGACCGCTACTGGAAAGGCGGGCTGCTCTACGTCAACCCCGACGATCCGGCGCTCTGGGTGGTCGATCGATTGGGGTATGGCGTCACGCTCAACCTGGGGCGTCCCTGGGCGTGGCCCCTCGCCGCGCTGGTCGCGCTCTCGTTCGCCGTGCCGACGCTCGTGCTCACTTAACGGGATAGGCCGGCGTTTCATGCGACGAGGTGAGCGGCCGAGACACAAGGAGGGAGGATCGCCGATGGGCAGGCGACGACGGACTTTGGGCCACATCGTGTCCGCAGCGGTCGGCGTCGCGATCTCGGCGTACATCATCGGCTTCATCGTCTATGGCCTGACCGGGCCGCCGAGCCACGGGATCATAGCGCTGTTCGCTTTCGCCTTCCTCGTGCTGGTCCTGCTCCCCGTCTCGAGCGTCCTCTCGCTGCGTGACCTCAACAAGATGCCTCCGGCCGACGAGAAGCCGCCCCCGTCGCCCGGTGACAACTCTGGCGATCCTAACCCCGAAAGTCAGCGATCTATGTCGTGGCCCCTTCGGCGCCCATAGCCGCCGCTGTGTCCTTGGGCAGCGCGGCGACGATGAGCTCGGAGACGTCCTTGACCTGCATGGCGCCGTCCCAGCCCTTGGTCTTGATGCCGTCCTCGAACATGGTGATGCAGAAGGGGCAGCCAGCCGCGACCGTGCCGGCGCCGGTCTCGCGCGCCTGGTCGAGCCGCACGCCGCTGATGCGCTTGCCCTGCGACTCCTCCATGAAGGCGCGCCCGCCATGAAACGGCGTGGCATAGGATACTCATAGAGATGCAAGAAGGTACAGCGGAGGGGCAACAGATGTATGGGCCGGCGTAGCCGTCGCCCTCGACGGCTGCCTCGCTCTTGCATCCCTGACCGTCGTGGTGATGCGGTCGGGCGCGCTATCTCCCGCCGTGCGGTGACCGCATGACGGCCGGCAAGACGGCGCAAGACAAGCTGCCGGAGTACCCCAACCTAAAGGTGCGCGCGAAGACCGAGGTGACGGGCTTCGAGGGCACGGACGGGCGCCTCACGGCGGTACGCGTGCGCGACGAGGCGAGCGGCGCCGCGGAGACGTTGCCGACGGCGGCGGCCTTCGTGTTCATCGGCCTCACGCCGCACACTGAGTTGCTGCGCGGCCTGGTCGACCTCGACGCCACCGGCTTCGTGCTGACGTCGGAGACGCTGATGACGAGCATGCCCGGCGTCTTCGCGGCCGGCGATTGCCGCCACGGCAGCACCAAGCAGATCGCCTCGGCCGTCGGCGCAGGCGCCACCGCCGCCATCATGATCCGCCACTACCTCAACATGGGCGAGGAGGCGCGCGGCGGGTGACCGCGGGTGACTGTTAGTCCGGCAAGCACGTGCTGAACAGGCGGCGTCGACCGGGACGCGCCGCGCACGACGCGGCGCGTCCGTGCGCCTCACAGGTTAACTGCGTCACAATGTGTTACGGGTTTGCCGTGGGCGTCAAGTTCGGCGCCTCGCGCCGCCCCCGTCTCTCGGCCAATCGAGCTTGAAGATCCGCATAGTTCACCACGCCTGCAGGTCCTGCGGCGATGTGACCCTCCACTCCTAATGAGGCATAGACTTGCCCGTCGAGATCGGTGAGGAGCGATTGGTACGTGGCGTTGAGGTGAGACCGCGACATCCCAGACATAGATGGAGGGGCGAGGGTTACATCACTGAGACCTCCCATCCCCGCTAGGACACGCTCAATCTCCTCAAGAACGACGCGGCGTTGATCGTCGGTCGCGGACGACCGTAGGGCGGCAGCCCGCTCTCTCAGCCATGCCGGCCTCCCACCATCCGCGTTGCCCGCCATAAGCAACGCGGCCATGGCGTCCAGTATGTCCGGTATATGCATCATTCCCTCCAGAAGTCTCTGCCCAGTATCCATTGCGATACCCATATCTTTTCGGATATTCGTCTGACTACATCGCTTGTGTCAACGTCATACGGGATGAGGACTTGTAGCCCGTCATGAGGGACAGCGCCTCGATCAGAGACTTTACCATTATACTGATACTGATAGCGGGGACGCGGATGGTAGCGTCCCAAGGATAATGGTAAAAACACTAAGTGCCGAAAGTGCCGAGGTTCCATGCTCTTCCGCGTTAGCCCGGATATATTCGCCCGCTTCCCCGATGTCTTCATCGCCGTGGTCGCCGCCGACGGCGTGCCCAACGGCGCGCCCGTCGCCGCCGTCGAGGCGGAACTGCGCCTGGCCGAGCGTGAGGCCCACGAGCGCCTGACCGAGACGGGGGTCGACCTGCAGGCGCATCCCTTTATCGCGCGCTGGCGCGACGCCTTCCGCGCGGCCGGTATCAACCCCAATAAATACCGCAGCTCGGTCGAGGCGCTGCTCACGCGCGTCCAGAAGGGCTCGGACGTGCCCGCGCTCTCACCGGCGGTCGACCTGGCCAACGCGGTCTCGCTGCGCTCCTGGCTCCCCGCCGGCGCGCACGACGTCGATCGCCTCGCGGACACGCTGGAGGTGCGCTTATCCCGCGAAGAGACCTTCCGCCCGATCGGCGGCGCCATACCCGAGGCGGTCGAGGCCGGCGAGATCGTCTACGCCGACGCGCGGGCGGTGCGCACGCGCCGCTGGATCTGGCGGCAGGGCGACGAGGCCAAGGTCACGGCGGCCAGCCGCCGCATCTTTTTCCCCATCGACGGCTGGCTGGGCCTGAACGAGGAGGAGACGCGCGAGGCCGCGCACGAACTGGCCCGCCTCCTGCGCCAGCATCTGGGCGTGCGGGCGGAGGTGGCGTTCGTCCATAAGGATAATCCGCAGGTCAGGGTGCTTGAAGACGGCGCGCCGGGTACAACGGGTACGACGGATATAACGGGGGTGGACGCGGAGGTTGTTTCTCCGTTCACGACACGCGCCGATGTCGACGGCGGCGATGTGCTGCCCGTCGTTCCGCGCGACGGCGACAGGCGGTTCGACGGCGACGAGATCGACGAGTTGCTCGGGCGCGGCGTCGTCGACGTGATCGTGCGCGCGGACCTGGAGCGGCGGCTGCGCGCGGGCGAGAAGCTGCGCGTCAAGCTCGGCATCGACCCCACCGGCCCGCGCCTGCACCTGGGCCGCGCCGTGCCGCTGCGTAAGCTGCGCCAGTTCCAGCGGCTCGGCCACACCATCTGCCTCATCGTGGGCGACTTCACGGCTCAGATCGGCGACGCCTCGGACAAGACGGCGGAGCGGCCCATGCTCTCGGAGATGGAGGTCTACCAGAATATGGCCTCCTATAAGGACCAGATCGGGCGCATCCTCGACGCCAGTAAGGTGGAGTGGAGCTACAACAGCGACTGGCTCGGCCAGCTGCGCTTCAAGGATGTCGTCGAGCTGGCCAAGCTCTTCACCGTGGCGCAGATGCTCGAGCGCGAGAACTTCTCCCTGCGTTACAGCGCGGGCAAGCCGATCGGCCTGCAGGAGTTCATGTACCCCCTGATGCAGGGCTACGACTCCTACGCCATCGAGGCCGACGTCGAGCTTGGCGGCACCGACCAGCTGTTCAACCTGATGGCCGGACGCACCGTGCAGCAGAAGGGCTTCGCCAAGCGCCCGCAGGACATCATGACCTTGGGCATGATCTGGGGCCTCGACGGGCGCAAGATGAGCACGAGCGAGGGCAACACCGTGCTCATCGACGAGCCGCCGGTCGACATGTATGGTAAAATTATGTCTATGGGGGATGAACAGATCATCCCCTACTTCGAGGTCGCGACCGAGGTCCCCTGGCGTGAGATCGGCGAGCTCGCGCGCGCGCTCGCGGGCGGCCTCAACCCCATGAGCGCCAAGAAGCGCCTTGCCTACGAGATCACCAGGCTGTACCACGGCGAGGCCGGCGCCGCCGAGGGCCAGCAATACTTCGAGAAGTTACATCAGGACAAAGGCGCGCTCGGCGACGAGGAGTGGCCCGAGGTCGCGCTCTCCGCGGAGCCGCGCCAAATAGGGGCGCTCTTCAAGGACGCCGGTCTGGTACAAAGCAACAGCGATGCGCGGCGCGTCATGGAGCAGGGCGGCCTGGAGATCGACGGCCGCAAAGTCACCGACTTCGCCGAGATCATCACCCCGCGCGACGGCATGAAACTGCGCCGCGGCAAGAACAAGTTGGCGCGCCTTCGAGTAGTCAGTAGCCAGTAGCCAGTAGTCAGAAAGTGGTAGCTGCAACCGTCGTTGGTGGTGAGAGACTGGTTGGCGAAGCGTTTCTGACTACTGACTACCGAATGCTGACTACCGAATACTGACTACTGACTACCGAATACTGACTACTAATCACACATGATTACAGATAAAACACTTCGTACACTCGAATATCCCAAGGTGCTGGAGCGCCTGGCGCAAAACACCAGCTTCTCGCTGGCGCGCGAGGCCGCGCTCGCGCTGCGCCCTGTCGTCGAATTGGGCGCCGTGCGGGAGCTACAGCAGCAGACCGAGGAGTGCGCGCGCCTGCTCGACACGGGCTCCGATGTGGCGCTGGGCGGCGCCCACGACATCCGGCCGGGCGTGACCCGCGCCGGACTCGGCGGCGCGCTCGACCCCCTGCAGCTGCTCGACGTGCAGTCGACTCTCGAATGCGCCGAGCGCATCGCCCGCACGCTGGGCCGCCTCGACGAGGGCTATCCCTGGCTGCTGTCCCAGCGCCACCGCATGGGCCATTTCCGCGGTATCATCAACGCCATCGACGGCGCCATCAACGACCGCGGCGATGTCGTGGACACGGCTAGCCCCGCGCTGCAGCGCATCCGCTCCGAGCTGCGCGTGGCGCACAACCGCCTCGTCGACCGGCTCAACGGCATGCTCGGCGCGTACGGCAACGCCGTGCAGGACGCGGTGGTGACAACGCGCAACGGACGCTACGTCATCCCCATCAAGGCCGAGTTCAAGGGCCAGGTCAAGGGCATCGTGCACGACCAGTCGGCCAGTGGGGCCACGCTCTTCATCGAGCCGCTGGGCGTGACCGAGCTCAACAACACCTGGCACCAGCTGCAGCTGGACGAGCGCGACGAGGTCGAGCGCATCCTGCGCGAGCTCTCCGCGCGTATCGGGCAGGAGTCCGCCGCGATCCTGAGCACGGTCGAGGCGCTCGGTGCGGTCGACCTGGTGCTGGCCAAGGCGCGTTATGGCGCGCTGACCCGCGCTACCACGCCGGCGCTCAACGGCGAAGGCTGCGTTACACTCGTCGGCGCGCGCCATCCGTTGCTGTCTGGCACGGTGGTGCCGACCGACATCACGCTCGGCGACGAGTTCCGCGCCCTGCTCATCACGGGCCCCAACACCGGCGGCAAGACCGTGGCGCTCAAGACGGTGGGCCTGCTCACGCTGATGGCGCAGACTGGTCTGCTCGTCCCGGCCGAGGCGGGCTCGGAGCTGGCCGTCTTCGACGCCATATACGCCGACATCGGCGACGAGCAGAGCATCGAGCAGAGCCTCTCCACGTTCAGCAGCCACCTCACCAACATCATCTCGATGCTGGAGGGCCTGCGCGACAACACCCTGCTGCTGCTCGACGAACTCGGCGCCGGGACCGATCCGACCGAGGGCTCGGCCTTGGCGCGGGCTATCTTGACCTACCTGCTCGAGCGTGACGTGCGCGTCATCGCCACGACGCACTACAGCGAGCTCAAGGCCTTCGCCTACGAGGAGCCAGGCGTCGAGAACGCCAGCGTCGAGTTCGACGTGGAGACACTCTCACCGACCTACCGCCTCTCTATCGGCCTGCCCGGCCGCTCCAATGCGCTGGCCATCGCGCGGCGGCTGGGCCTGGGCGAGGACGTGCTGGCGCGCGCCTCCTCGTACCTCACCGGTGAGGAGCGCCGCGTGGAGACGATGCTGGCCGAGATCCAGGAGGAGCGCGAGGAGACGGCCGAGCTGTACGCCCGCGCCAACGAGGCCGCGCGCCGCGCCGAGGCGGCCAGGGACCGTCTGCAGCAGGAACTCGAGCGCATCCTGGACGAGCGCGAGGGCATCATCGCCGCCGCGCGGGCCGAGGCCGACGAGAGTGTGCGCGCGCTGCGCGGCCAGTTCGACCGCATCGAGGCCGAATTGCGTACCAGCACGATCACACCGCAGGTCTCGCTGGCGGCACTGACCGAGCGGCTGGAAGGGGCGGTCAAGAGCGCGGAACTGCTACAGCCCACGCCGAAGCGCGAGCGCGCCCCCAAGCCCGTGGCCGCGGCGACGGCCGCGCCCGCGCGCGATCTCGTGGTCGGCGACGAGGTCGAGGTCGCGCGGCTGGGCCAGCGCGGCACGATCACATCGGCGACGCCGGGACGCGACGAGGTCGAGGTCCAGGTCGGCGCGCTACGCATGCGCGCGCGCCGCGCCGACTTGCGCCTGGCGGCGGGCGGACAGGGCCAGGGGGACGTGAGCGAGCGCGAGCGGCGCGCGCCGGTGGGCGCGGGTGTGTCCATGAGCGTGGGGGCGCGTTCCGACACCCCCGCGACACGCATCGAGGTCGACATGCGCGGCTGGCGCGCCGACGACGTGCCGCCGGAATTGGACCGCTACCTGCACGACGCCTACATGTCCAACATGCCTTTCGTGCGCATCATCCACGGCAAGGGGACGGGCGCGCTGCGGCAAGTCGTGCGCGACGAGCTGTCCACCAACCCGCTCGTGTCGAGCTTCCACACCGCCCCGCAGCAGGAGGGCGGCGACGGCGTCACGGTGGTGGAGCTGAGCAAGACGTAGCTTGTCCTATCCGCCTGCCTCGCTCAAGGCGTCGGCGATAGCCTGCTCTAACGGCAGCGCCCGCCCCGCCGTCCACGTCTCCGCGAAATCGGTCTCTCCCATGTGGGCGCGGGCCGCCGCCAGGTGGCCGTCGTAGTTTGTGCGCGAGCGCCCCAGCGACGAGAGCACGATGTTCGCGGCCTCGCGTACGGCCTCGGCCGCCCCCCAGAGCAACACGGCGCGCGCTGGCTGTCCCTGGGCCATCGCCACGTTCGCCAAACCCAGGAAGCCGTACTGGATGGCCATTTTGTCATCCGCCTCGCGGGCCAAGCGCAGGGTCTCCCGCAGATAATCCGCGGCCTCAGCGTACCGGGTGCGCACAAACGCGATCAGCCCGAGATTGCCGAGGCACATGCCGGCGCCCTGCACGTCCCCCACCGTGCGGAACAAGGCCAGGGCCTCCTCATGCCGCACGACCGCCAACTCCCAATCGCCCCGGCTGCCCGCGATCAGCCCGTGGAGGATGAGTAGATTGGCCAGCGTCCTCTTGTCCAGCAGCCCCGGCCGCAGCGCCGTGATTTCCTCCAGCAGGGGCGGCACGGAGATGTCGCCACGCTCTCCCAGCACGGCGACGAAACCGAGGTTGACGAGCGAGGACGCGAGCCCTTCCGTGTCGCCCAATCCACGATACAGGGAGGCGCTCTCCTCGATCAGATCTTTCGCCGCCGCGTATTCGCCTTGGAAGAGCGCCAGCCAGCCGACCCTGTTGAGCGCCTTCGCCCTCATGGCGGGAGCCGCCCCGCCGCCGATGGAGAGCGCGCGATCCAACCACCCGCGCCCCTCACCCAGGTGGCCGTGGGTGTGCCAGAACAGCCAGAGCGCGGTCACTAACCGTAGCCCCGTTTCGACGTCCCCCCACCCCAGCGCCCAGCGCAACGCCACGCGCAGGTTGTCGTGCTCCTGCTCCAACCGATTCAGCCAGCCCAGCTGGCCGGGACCGCCCATCTCCCGGTCGGCCTGCTCGGCAAGCGCGACGTAGTAGGCCGCGTGCCGGCGTCGCGTTCGCTCTTCCTCTCCGGCCGTTGCCAGACGCTCCAGCCCATACTCGCGCACCGTCTCGAGCATGCCCACGCGCGGTTCGCCGTCGAGCGACTCCTCTCGCCGCAGCAAACTCTTGTCGTACCCGCTCAGAGGGTGCGCGACGCTACGCGGCGACCGGCAGCGGCCGGATAAGCGGCGGCTGTTGGGCCTGGGGCAGGAGGGACGGGGGCGGCGCGCCGGTGATGCGGGCCAGGCAGGCGTCG
>JAABUV010006809.1_pt1 | contig 12273 bp, 11 predicted proteins | sample 5559971 | NCBI WGS metagenome assembly JAABUV01 (sample SAMN10711881, study PRJNA513362) | rock metagenome | isolation source: Antarctica rocks | place: Antarctica: Victoria Land, Knobhead nord | collected 2015-12-19
GCTGCAGTACAGTGGAAGCTGTCTCAGCACACTGGTCAACTGTGCAGCTTGACTGGGTGATCACTGCAAGTGAGCTGGACTGCCGCCAAGGTTCCAGACAAAAAGACAGGGCGACTCAGAGCATGCAGCCGCACTGTACTTGCGCACCAGTGACCTGTGAAGTCACTGAGGTGTTGCAAGCGGCAAGACCTTGACCAAAGGCGATGTTTGGCGCACCTGATCAGAAGCTCTACAGTACCTCCTACGCACAGCAGAGGCCGCTGTGCTTTCAGTATGTTGCAATCCGGGTGCCACACAGAGAAGCTTTTGCAATGCCCAGCCTAGCGCTAGCCTTTCACCATCAAAAGCTGCAGCATCTTGTTGCTGCAAAGCAATGGTCACCTGCTGACCTACGCTGCAAAATGCTGCATGACATGCTGCAGGTATGTGCGCCAAATTGTGACAACACACATGAAGCATGTGTTGGTGCTGTCAAAGAGTGCCATCAGACATGAGGTACATAGTGAGACCTGTTAAGTAACGGCAAGCAGTGCTGCTCTCAAGACACATGAAGACCTAGACGTGCATGTAATGTGTAAGCATAATATGACACTGTGGCTTAGAAACTATTGCTGCATGGGCAACATGCACTGCCTTCAGCTTGGTATCAGCTTGCCAGCAGACACCAATTCAAAGCTACCTGGGATAGCTGCGCTTGATGGCCGGCTTGGCCTTAGCAGCTGGAGGAGCCTTGTCCTGCCCTGTCAAGCCTGCCTTCTGCCCACTTGGCACTGCCTTCTGTCCTTTGCATAGTCAAGCAGCAACAGCAGGTGCAGACAAGTCACCTGCCACATTGCACCTCATGGACTGATGACACAAACAATACAACGGCGTATCACAGACAGCTTGATCTTCTGCTCAGCATCATCATCAGACTCACTGCCGCTTACTCACATGGCTCAAGACTCTGCTATGCAAACGCTGCAGGCTGGTGAAAGGCCATTTGCCATCATGACACTCAAATGATTGGGATGACGTTAAGGTCAGCCCCATGTGGACAAGCACAGTCAAAATAACTAGAAATGTACATGTGTTGTATGGATCAAACACTCCTGAGCAGTAGCCGTCTAAAAAGCATTTACATCTGATGCAATGACATTTGTCTGTGATTGCGCCTGCAATGCCAGTCTACGTCAATGCAAACTCAATGGCCTGAAATCAAACTCAATGCCGTGAAATCAAACAGGAAGGCAAGGCACCGAGCAGTGCAGTCAACAGCAGCCATTGCTTAGCCATGGGACACAGCACACATGGTGATATGGTCAGTATATGACTGATGCTATGGCACTGCAGATCCCATTGAATTTCGCCTGTGCAAGTGACCAGCGGAGCATCATGTGCAGGAAACCATTTTTCCTTTCCTGCAATAGTAGCTCAGTCCCCACACAGCACAGCTCATTTGTCATTGCTTCCACTTGAAAAGCTGCTCCAGGGATCTGGGGTCTGGGGTCATGTCTGATGACCTACATGACAGAGCAGCATGCCTTTCTCTTGTTGCTGAACCAGCGCTCAAACTTAGCCACAGTCAGTACCTTGATTGTGACCATTTGCAGGTGCGCATCAACCAACATGGCAATGCAGCTGCTTCTGAAGGCAGGATTGAGGCAGATCATGAAGGCTGTTATGCCAGTATGCAGCCCGAAAGCTGCAGCAACTGACTGTTCTGAGGCACTGCTGCTGATCAGAGCAAAGCGTGATTGAGCGCAGTGCTTTGCAGAAGCCTTTGCTGGACATTGCTGGCATCAGCTTGGTGACGTCTACCAGCAGTGTGAAAACTTTCACCCTGATGGCGCTTACCCAAAGAAGAATTTTGGCTATTGACTGATGACTGTCTGGTGTGTTCCCACATCATCTGCTGCTGACCTCCTCATGCTGAGTTGCCTGATCATAAGGCTGACACTGTGCGACTGACAAGTCCTCTGCTGCAATAGCAGCATGTGCCTGGACTGATGCTATTGTGCTGCTGCTGCTGCTGCTGCTGCTGTTTCTTTGTCTGGATTTTGTGCTTCCTGGGCTTTCTGGCAGCTGCCTGAGTAGCTGCCTGTGTCCCTTCAGCCAGCAGCTGCTTCCTAGCTGATGAAGCTCAGCCTTGCTGCTGTTGTGCGTCCTGCAGGCATACTCACTGGGATGCTTTTTTGTAAGAAACCTTTAGGCTAAATGCTATATAGAGCCAAAACATGCTAAACTCCATTACTACCAAGAGTCACATGGCACAACTGGCGCTGGACATAACAAGCATCATGCTGGGCTAAGATGCTTGATCAGTAGGTCTCCAGCGCATCTGTGTCAACATTTTGTGTACACCCTCTGAAGCGCGACAAGCTTTGGCTACAGCTTCTGTAGCTCTGTGCTGTCCACAAGACACAATGTGACCAGGCAGTATATGCAACTGGTACATGCCGATCATGAGGGCATTATTGCCCTGCAGTATTGCTTTGTTTGTGATACCTACTGGTACAGTGTTACTCTAGTTGATGGCAGAAATTGATGCCATTCTGCTGAGAGTCTGCTGCAGCCTGGTGCAATGTTGAGCAAGCAGTCTCTCAGGGCGTTTATTCCAGCCAGAACAAACGTGTTGGGTGTTGCTTGAATTGAGACTGTACAGGTCGGATGGGACATTCCATTAGCGTAACCAACATCGCATTGTTTAATGTGGCTTTTCAATGCAATACAAAGTCACATTCAGAAGCAACATACTGCACAACTTTCTTTGACATGGTCATGGATGCGGCTGTTGTCAGTAAAAGGTTTACAGTAAAACCTCAGTGAGCTGTGTGTCACCTCCCAGCATTTACTTTCTGCACAAGCAGGACCTGAGTCCACCATGCTGCTTGCTAAAGCTGCCAAAACAATACTTGCTTACTAGCAATAGTTGCAACAGCATCACTTGTCAATTGGTGCAGAGCTGACTTGCTGCTTGTATGGCAATTGGTTACAATCATGTTGAATTTGGTCAAGCATGTTTGTAAAAGAGCTGTATATATAGATACATATCACAGGATACAAGGATCAGTGAGTTTGCAAGGGTTTTGTTGCAACTGTGACAAGTGACAACGCATGTCACAGTGAGAGCAGGAAGGGCAAAATTGCAAAGAAAACCTTACGCCTTTCAGCAATCAAAATGGAAGCCTCTTGAAGCAGCACCCCAAAATAAGAGCATTAACATGCACCTCAACCATCCCCAAAAACGACACAAATGCTGGCAGTCCCACCTATCTCACCAGTAATACAAGCACCGTAACACGTGCCAGCAGGCCTGGCCTATCTCATCAGCATAACAACCAACACACACACTGACACACCCCACCAGCAGATCATCGAAACAACAATTACGCAAAGATCAGCAACCTGATTCCTCTGCAAGGCCAATCAAGCCGCCAGATGTCACATATGGCCTAGGGGAGCCACCTGCATACCAACGCACACTTCCTTCTAGGATAGTTGATACATACAAAAAGATGGAAATGGAAACAAATTTGATTACGCAAATTTGATTGAACAAATGGAGGGTGGGGGAGAGACTATGAGGTACAATGTTCGCAAGTCCTCAAATGCTGCTTTCTTGTTGGCCTGCATGAAACCAGAAGCAACCATGGGTGTAGTGAATCACAGTCTGTACAGCAATGAAATGGAACTCTGCATTGCAGCACTAACCTCAGCATGTATAGCATGACAGTTCACACACAGTTCCCAGAATACCCTAACTGTACGTATTTGGGGAGGGGGGGGGGGACATCACATGGTGCGCATGATAGCATCCAGGGGTGGCTGAACTTACCAAGAGCAGCAGGCACAACGCGGGCAGCCATCTTCTTGACCTTTGCACCAGTCTTCTTCTTCACAGGAGCTGCAGTCTGCTGCTCCTCAATGTTGTTGGGCACTTCCGCATCCTTGCTCCGCCTGAATGCCTTGATTGTGACGTCCTTGAGAGAGGACGACATGCGCTGCAATGCCTGCACAGCATCCCACGTATGATCAGCATTTGCAACATGCCATTGTATTGTTGTATTACGTTGTGTTACCACGCTACATATCATTGTAACGTGACTTGGTGGGCACCAATATCAGCAACACACCAGCATGACACAGCTTGTTGTGTCACAGAGTATTGACATGCTGCATTATGTTGTATACTGATTTGGTGGACACCATCTCAGCAATGCAAACCAGCATTTCACAGCACACAAGTGATGCTAAGCAGAAAGCAAATATGTCAAAATTTGTTCTGCCCAAAGTGCAGACAAAAGCAACCAGGGGAAGTGGATATAGTCACATCAGAGTGGGAAGGTCAGAAGGACATGTACACTGTGCAAGTCATGTGCAAGAGCAGGCTTGTACCTTAGGCTTGTTGGTCTTCTCCAGGAAGACCTTGTCAGCCTCCTCCCTGGCAGCCTTGTCAGCTGTGGTTTCACGCTCAATGGCCTCCGCCAATGATGACGTGTTGGTCTCCAAGAGTCCCTTCACTCCTGAAGACGAAGTAGGCGAGGCATCACCAGCACCAACCTCTATGGAAGAAGAGTGGGTGTAGTCCTCTCCAGCAAGCTCTCCCTGGCCAATGATGGGGTTGGTCAGGTGAGAGTTGGAATGTGACATAGGCTGCTGCAGAGGCTGCACAGCTGTCAGGATTGGCTTGGAGGAGTAGAGAAGTCCTGGGATGAAGGAGTGCGCAGGCAGAAGCAGACTCCCTGCTGAAACCCTGCTAAACAGCCGGGATCCCAGGATGGACCCAGAGCTGTGACTGACAGAAAGGGGTGTCTCTGGATGGGTGGTGACAGGGGGTGCTCCAACATCTGCCTGGGGCTGCGTGGGGGCTGCTGCAGGGGCTGCAGGTGCAGATGATGACAGTCTACCAAAGCTGATGAAAGTGGTAAGCCCAGACATGGCCCGCTTCAGGCTGGACTGTGAACGAAGCAGGACAGGCTGGGAGCTGATGTTGGGAGATGCATCAGCTTCAGTAGATGGCACGGCTGCAGATGATCCCAATCCCAGACCCTGCACAACATATCACATATGAAGGAGCTTGTTCAACACACAGCTGGTTGCATGGTGATACAAGCTGGTACCAAAGCAAGCACAGTGAGAGGCAGACATGTGTGCACACTTGGACTGCCAATGTGAGCTTGGAGTCTGCACTCAGACATAGTCTATCAGTTACAATCAGGGGATCAAAGCATGGAGGTGGTTATACAAGTAACAGTGTTCACCTGAGGAAGGATGTGGGAAGGGAGCAGCTTTGACACCCTCTCCTCTTCAACTGTTTGTTGCACCAGACTTCCCTCAAACAAATCGAGAGCTGCCATGGTTATGGCTGTGAGGTGACTCCCGACACTCCTCCAGTAGTGCTGCAAGGCTGAAGAACTAAACATCTTGAGCGCTGATAAGGGTAGGCTGTAGGCAGAGTCTCTGCCTGTGTGCTGTAAGGCCTTCTGAACGCAACTTTGGCTGAAGTAGTCCAGAGCTTCAGCTGGCAGCCCAGCAAAACAGACTGGCCCGTCGTGCCGAAGCAGCAGCTGAATTGCGCTCGTGCTAAACATGCACAGCGCTGGGTAGGGAAGAGAGCAGTGAATGGTCTGCTCCGATGCGGGGCGTGGACCTGCAAAGACAGTGCGGGAATTAGCGCCGTTTCGATCGAGCAGTAAGGGCTACGTCTACCACTTGGGCAAGAGGAGACCGACTAAAACCCTCAAGACAGCATGCAATCTTTACCTGAAGAGTCGTACACCCCAAGGCTGGTAAGCAGCTTCACTAGCTGCTGCAGCAGGATGGGGATCGCCCCTGTATGGCAAACTTTCGGTCAGCCAAGGTCCATGTTCATTCTGCAAGCAGTGATTGACGGCTGCCGACTCGAGACGATTCATTTATGTGTTGCGGTCGCACTTCAGTCAAGGACTGCAGCTGTTTGCAAGCAGCGATGAACAGGCCCTAAGGGCCACAAGCTTGGTGTGCAGATACCTCTCACTGACAATGATCGCACACACGAGCATGCTGTTGGATACTTACACACAACAGCTGCCAACTCCAGCACCTCCAACCATTCCAGTGCGGGAGTGTTCACATCCTCATCGAGGCTTTTTGGCCACCCCGAGCTGGCGGGCGTAGCTACACACACCAGTGCTAACAATAGAACCATGAACAGTAAGCGCCATAGAATCGCTTTGAACCACATTATGCTCAACGAACACAGGCACAAGCTGGTGCGCGCCTGCTTCCTACGCCATAACTGAGCAAGACACTTGCTGCAGTAACTTCCAGGGATTGCATTGTCCCCGCAGTGTTGCATTGGGATCCCTGGACGCAAAAAGACTAAACTCGGAACATCACCACGCATGAGGAGCAAATCTGATCAACACCACATGTAAGTGCTGTTGTGAGGCTGTATACATGACATCGATCATGCCTGCTGGCAGTTGACAGAGAAACTTGAGCAGCTAGACATTCCACCCGATGTCAGGCCAAGTGTAAATCACACATGGATGAAGGGGGCACAGCCATTCTACCTTGCCATGCTGGGTGGCAGAAGTTCTGATACATGTATACACAACAATGGCATGACGTATACACATGAATTGGCTTATGACCGTTCATTGTGAGGACCAGAAGCATGCGCATCAGCTTGTGGCTTTCCTGGGCGAAAGGCGCCTGCATGCATTCACAGTCACATTTTTGTCTCTTCAGCATGCTAGCAATAAATACGTGTTGCAGTCACATGATGCTTTCGACGCTGGGCGTGATGCCATTCACATGACGATGATAGACATTGTTGACTGTGCGACATGCTCAAAAGCTAACGTAAATCATCGCCACGACTTTCCAGGCTGTCTGTCATGCAGTCTGCTGGCTAGCAAAAGTGTGAACACATGCATGTTGAACCCAGGTCTGCTTATCGTCTGTAATTACATATGCCACAGCCCATGTGTCCCATTCTTAACAGGCATGCAGATCTTCTCGCTGTTGCAGATACAGAGGTAGTGCAGCAGAAGGTTCACCTCATCTTGAGAGTGGATTTCTCTGTGCTGGAGCCACTCATGTCCTTGCTCTGTCCTGCAGATACATCTGCTTTGCTCTTCCTTCCATCTGCTTCTTCTCCTCGCCCATCAGTCTTGGCACCCCTTCTGAACACAGCAGAGCCCTCATACTGATGCGTCAGAGTAGACAGTGGCGCTTGTGATGCTCTGATGGGGGTACATACTTGGCGTCTAGTCAAGGCCACATTTTAGTCCACAGCTATGTACACAGTTTGTGACACCGCGTGAGAAATGTGTGCTGAGCCTGTCGAGTGAGTGACATTAAATGTGAAGTGCACAGGAAGACTTGGTATGCATAAGTGAGCAGTTGTGAAAACCACACAAACACAAGTGTGCACACAATGTGCAAGGAGGACGCTGCGCTGAAGCACAACACCTATCAGACCATATGCATAAAAGCTGCACCGGAATAGCAGCATGACATCAGCTGATTAGCATATGCTAATCAGAAAGCTACCCAGGCTGATGGCGCTTGGCAGCAGGCTTGGCCTTAGCAGCTGGATGAGCCTTGTCCTGTCCTTTAGAGGCTATCTTCTGCCCTCTAGGCAATGCCTTCTGTCGTGTGGGAGCGGCCTTCTGATCCTTTTTGACTGCAGCACCCTTTTTCCTCTTTGGGCTGGCTGCTGCTGGGCTGGCCACAGCTGTGGTGTCAGCCTCAGAAGCGGCAGCTTCGCTGTCGTCCTGCTCAGCTCGATTGTCGCTGAATGCTTTCCTGCCGCGCTTTGCAGGCTGCTGCTTGCCTTTGCTGACAGGTGACACAGCAGCAGCATTGTCAGTCTGCTGCTCATTGTCACTGCCACTAAGTGTCTGCTTGCTGCCTATAACACGCTGCTGCTTCTGTACCCTGTCTTGCGCTTTGGCAGGTGCTGGAGCTGCCTTTCGCTGCTGCCCATCAGCCTGCTCAGAGGGCGCTTGCTTGCCCTTCCTTCTAGGCTTCTGTGCCTTGGTGTCAACCTCGGGCAACTGTTCCCCATCTCCATCACTCTCTTGTGCAGCTGCCTGCCTCCCTTCCTGCCTGCTTTTGGCTTGGCTGCCTTTGCAGTGGCTGCCTTTGATGCCTTTCCAGCGGTTGCCTTTGTTGCCTTTCTAGCGGCTGCCTGTGTTGCCTTTCCAGCAGCTACCTTAGCCTTGCTTGGGCTGATGGCAGAAGGAGAAGCAGGGGTGTGCTTGGCGCCAGCAGGGGTTGGCGAGGCTTGCAGCTTAGTTGGCGCTCTCCCTTTGTTGACCCTGTAGGCCAAAAAGCAATGGATCTCCAAGATGCTTACTCAGATTTGCCCCTTGCTTAGATTGGTGACTGATACATCAGCGCCATTGGTACATTATACAAACTGACCTGAATTCCCCTCAGGAGTGACTGTATTCAAGAGCAACCTGAAATCATAAAAGATCAGCAGCATAGCTACAGTTACCTTTTGGGTGATGGCTCATCTTCTTCTTCGACTTCAGAACCCATATCCATATTGCCATCTTCTTCTGATTCCCTGCTGCGCCTCCTTCCTGCCTGCTTGGTGCCCCTGCCTTTGGAGGCACTGCCACTGCCTACAGACTTGGTAGGAGATGCTGGGCTTCTTGAGGCAGCCTTTGCCTTTGCTTTCTCGCCTGCATCACATCAACAAGCTGTCAGTTTGGCTTCTGCAGATGATACCACTGGGACAGTCTCATCACAATATTGTCTGTTGTGACATTCTTTGCTTGAAAGTCATGCTCACAGAATGCTGCAGTCGTCTATACAAGTGGGGCAGTGGAGAGGGGGTGGGGGCCCAAAGGGGGGTGGGGGCCCAAAGGGGGGTGGGAGGGGGGTGGGGGCAAAATCACGCTGGTATGTTGCAGCATGCCAGCTGTCAGCCTGTGCAGACACACTGTCTACAAATTATACACGACCTAAAATTTTTCCTGCCACCAGCAGGCTAGGGCAGCCAGAAACAGCTACATAACACAGGGTCTGCATACAAGCAATGGTACATGCTTAATTGTGATGGTGGGCCAGTGCATATGTTGGCAGAGGCAATGGCTGCACTTACCAGGGGAGCTCACAGCAGTCGAAGGGGGTGAGGAAGGGTTTTTTGATGAGGGCACCTCTGCCATGCTGGCATCATCATCTGACTCAGCTTCTGACTCTTCTGACTCAGCCGCCTTGCGCCGCCGAGGCTTCTTGTTGCTGCCACCTTCTCTGCACAAAGCACCAGGCAATCCCTCATATCAACAGCCAAACCATGTCAGCCAGAAGGACAGTGAAGATGTTTTGGCGCGTGATGGTGCTCAAAGCCTTGGATGCAAAAAAAGGCCTGCTGCAAGTGTTGGCATGGCGTGATGCCATATGCTGGAGCACACACTCAGATGCCGGACTTTACTGGAGTTGACATAATGTCCAGAAGTCAGCTTCTGCTTCAACAGATGGGCTGGGCCTGAAATTTGATTATGTGCAATCGCAGACTGGATTTCACAAACGTGAGGTTTGCAATTGTGAGCTGGTCAGCAGGTAACAACGAAAGTGCTCAAAATAATGCACAGGGCAGGTAAAAATTAATGCTCAAAGATGTGCAGAGCTGGCAGCTTTCTCAACATGTCCAGCCACAGAAGCTCACTTGTGCTCATCACTGGGGCGTTTCCTGCCAGCCCCTGCAGTCCTGCCCTTGCCCCCCCTGCCTTTCACCTCCCTGTCATTGGGCACCTTGCCTTGGCCCTTGCCCTTCGCCTCCTTCTGGTTTGCCTTTCCCGAGCCATTCAGCAAGGGCTGCTTGGGCAGAAAGTCTGTGAGCTGCAACTGGAAGCAATCAGGCAGGTGACTCCCATCAGCTTTGCGCCCTGTTAACAGCACAACAGGAACAATCTGGTCTTCCTTTCCATACGAAATCACTGCATTTAGTACTTTACAGTCTGGAGGGTGGAGTCACTTGTGAAGTCATCAGACATCTGGCTTGCGGGCACAGGTGTGAATGTGATGTGCAACCAAGCCGGGAATTATTCTGCTCAAGGAAAAGCCTGCTTGGCAGCTAGTCCTCTGGGACCGATAGTGAAAACTGCAAAAGAAAGGCTACACACATGCAAGCGTGACAGACATGCTCAGACACTGTCTGCTGTCTGTCATCAAGATAGAGTCTGTACAACCACCAAAAGGGCTTCCTTGCCTTTATCACGCTATGAACCCAGCGCCAACCTGTTGACACTTTGCGCAACAGACGCACAGGTGGCATTGAATTCTGATGCAGATGTGCAAATATGGCTGATGCAATGTCTGGGAAGCTTCCAGCATGACGTTCTGCATCACACCTGCAGTTTGAAGATCCAAGGACTTGTAGAAGGAAGATGGCAAAGGCACGCTGCCAGGATGACTGGCAGCAGCCGAAAGGCTCCCTTTGCCTTTCACCGGCTGCTGCTTCTTGGCAAGTGCAGAGGCCATTGCCAGTGCCATGTCACACAGCATGTAGATGTTGGGTGTGGCATCTTGCAAGGTGGCATCTTCAGTGTGCTTCAGGGTGCGCAGGATCTTCTGGACCACTGGCAGTACTGAGCCTGCATTGCAAGCTTGCCGATGTCAGTTCGAAAGGGTGGCTGTAGCATGGATATAACACAATACAAGATAATGCAATATGATGTGATGTGATATGTCACGCATGACGCATTGTCAGGGTGATGCACATGCCAAGGACCCTTGTCATTAAGTAACCAACAATATTACCAATTGGTAAGTAGTTTACCATCAAACTATTACTGTCTAACTGCCATACATGGCTGTTTTCAATTTTGAAAGCGGCAAAGCACTGCTCTTGCTCAGGGAGATGCTTTTGCCAAATTTAACGGATTCTTGAGCAATACTTTTACCTCAAAACATGGATTCACCTGCTTCAACAGGTTTTGCAGGTTTGCAACGCCAAATTCTAGCGTAAACCCTAGACAAACCCTGATTTTACCACTAATTCTCCCGACTTTTGGCTCATTTGGGCTTTATGTTGCCCACTTTCTATTCAGTGATGATTGATGAAAAGTAATTTGCACACCCCTAGATGACTTATTCAGCAGGCATGCATGACTGCACACTGCAATGTTTGGCAATCACACCAGTGTTACACACAGACAAGAAAGAGGCATTCAGCTTGAGGAGCAGAACATCACCTGGCTGATCAGCTATGGGATCCACGTATAGCAGCAGGGGCTGCAGAGCAAACTGAAGCATCTTCTGGAATGGCTCTAACACAGATGGGTCCCCCTCGTCCAGATCCTACAACAATACTCATTCATTCATTCATTCATTCATTCATTCATTCATTCATTCGTTCGTTCGTTCGTTCGTTCGTTCGTTCATTCATTCATTTATCCATCCATTTCAGGTATGTAATGTCATGAGAAGCTCCCCGAAAGAGGTCCTTCAAGCAGAAGCGTCCTTCACAAACATGACATCAATGCCCTCAGGTCACGAGGTGTGCTTGATATCTGTGCAGGTCAAACCGGGGAATGGGCTTGAGCACTGGGTTCAGCATGGCGCTGCAATGCCAGGCAACTTGGGAAAGACACATTTTTGGCCGTGACTATTTGACGCTACCTAGCTGTATTATGGCACACATGTTATGCTAGACAATGGCACATGCGGTATGCAGGAAAGTGGCACATGCAAGCAAGGGAGCAAATGTGTACATAGCAGAAGCCTTTTGCCTACTCAGGGTTGCTGTCAATGTCAGCAAACGACCATGCATGCATGCAGTACACAGCTCATTGCAGCTCACTGAAGCAATGATGTGAAGGTAAATGAGCTCATGTGCACACAAACAAGGGATGGCAAGCAACAGTCACCTCTTGGGTGGGGAAGTCAGGATGGTGAGCCAGTGACTGGATGATGAAAGGGAGGATGAAGTCCGGGTATTCATGCAGCATGGTGCCACCAGATGACTGATTGGCTGCTGCAGCAGACACCCTGTGCTGTACTGCTCGCCTACACACACACACACCATCATCACGATTATCATGCAATGCTTTCCAGTAGGGCTGCAGGGCTTGTTCAGGTACATGCAGACGAGATCAATGGCCTCCAAGCACTTTTGTGTCTCACAATACTATCCCACCATGTGTAGCTGATACATCTGCCTAGGGCAGTCAAATCAGCATGTGTCACCAACAGATAGCATGCATGACGTCAGTTGCAAGTGCATGGCAGTAACTGAGCAAGATACAGTGTGGGTGTACATGCAGCATGGTATGACAACATGAGGTTACA
>JAABUV010006811.1_pt1 | contig 12270 bp, 13 predicted proteins | sample 5559971 | NCBI WGS metagenome assembly JAABUV01 (sample SAMN10711881, study PRJNA513362) | rock metagenome | isolation source: Antarctica rocks | place: Antarctica: Victoria Land, Knobhead nord | collected 2015-12-19
CCTACCCTACCCTACCCTACCTAACCCTACCTAACCCTACCTAACCCTAACCCTATACCCTAACCTAACCTAACCCTACCTACCCTATACCTAACCCTACCTGCCTACCTAACCCTATACCTACCTACCTACCTACCCTAACCCTACCTAACCCAGGCGTGCGGACCTATGAGCAGCCAGGTGTCATACGTGAGGTTTGCGCTGGGGCCTGCGGCCGCCCGGCCAGCGCCGCTCATGCCCTAGTGCTGCTGTGCGTGCTGCGTCGTGCAACGGTGCGGGAAATTGTGCTGGACGGCCCATACCTAAGCAGCTGAGCAGTCGGGCTGGACTCATACGTGCGCCAACAGTATATTTCTGGCCCAACGAGCCGCTGGCTGTCAGGCACGGCGGCTTTCATGACCTGTGTATCTACGAGACCAGCCTGCATAAAACAGGCTGCCGCGCTGGCTTCCTAGCAACGAGCTGTGGCGTCCAGCTGGGCGTGTGCAGCCCGAGTGCGGCCTGAGTGCAGCGTCAGGGGGCCGGCGCGCCGCCGTCCTGGCCACGTGCCCCCTGTTGGGGCTCAACAACAGCGAGCGGCGCAGCCGCGCAGGCAGCCGGCTGCTGGTGCGTGCAGCTGTGGGGCACGCTGCCTGGGGACTGCCAGCGCCGTCCCTGAGCTAAAGCAACTGTTCGAGCCTGTGTGCTTGCTACAGAAGCAAGCTACAGCACACGTTACCGAGGAGCAACATGGGGGGGAGCGGGAGGGGGGACCCGGTTTTTGAACGCGAACCGCCAGGTGCAGGTCGGGCCAACCTGTGTCGAGCACGTTCTGCTGTGTGGTAAGGAGCGGGCGCATGCTCACCAATGTATCTTGCGGGCGGCAAAGCGAGCCACAAAGATAGAGAACGCCCCGACCTGAAGCCCGCGGTAAAGCACACACCTGGCCAACTACCCTTTGCTGCTCCCCCGGCCGCCCGCGAGCTTGACGCACCTCGCTACACATGCCGGGACAGTGTGCGAGCATGCTCGGCCGGGCGCTCCTGCTGACGCTGGCAGCGGGCCTGGTGGCCTCGGACGACTCGGGGCAGCTTAGCTTCAGCACGGTCCCGCTCGCCAGCGAGGTCCCTGCCCACGACGTCGGCCGGTACACAGGCTGCCTGGTCAGCTGCGCCCTGCACGCGGCCAGCGCCGTGTCGCCCTTTGACGGCGCGCCCGCACCGCGTGCACGCTGCCCCGCTGCTGCCTTTTGACATACCGCTGACTGGCCGCCTCGCGCCGCAGGCTGCTCCTGGATCACGCAGGCGATCACCAAGGACGCCGGCTGCCAGATCTCCAAGCCGTGCTTCCGCAAGTGCTTCGACCCGCAGGTGTGTGCGCACGCAGCCGGCTCGCACACCCCTGCCTTGCGGGCAGCTGCAGGCGAGCAAAGAGGCCTGTTTGTCTGGACAGGCGGGCGTCTACACCAACCGCTACGCGCCCACGCGCCAGAGTGCGCGCCGCCCCCGCCAGAGCGCAACGGATCCAGGGCGGCTGGGCGCTGGCCTGAGGCGCCGCCTGCGAGCGTGCAGGCTTTGTGGTGGACGCCAAGCTGTCGCCGAGCTCCGTGCCCGGCCTGCAGCTGCAGCACCAGTGGCCCGTGGACGGCGCGGTCTATGCCCAGGTGGGCGCGCGCGTGCGCGCGCCTCGTCCTGCTTGGAGGCGTGCTTGTCGCTGTCGCGCGGTTCCTGCCAGGTTGCACGCGTGGGTGCAAGCCGCCGGGCGCCCTGCCCCGCCCGCTCACGACGCGCGGCGCGCGCAGCCCCTGTACGCGCCCGGCGTCAAGTTCGCCGACCACACCTACCGCAACCTGGTCATCATCGCCACCGAGTTCAACTCGGTCTTCGCGTTCGACGCAGGCGCGGCTTGCGTCCGGGGGGCTGCTCCTCTTCACGGCTGCGCCCCTGCACCTGCCCCGACATGGGTGTACGTTTGCTCACGCTGCGCGCTCGCCGCGCAGACACGCGCGAGCAGCTGTGGAACAGGTCGCTGACCATCGGGCGGGTGGTCACGGCCGTCGACATCCCCGCGGTGCCCAGCCGGCCCGGCGGCCCCTGCACGGACATCGCGCCGTACTACGGCGCGGCGCCTCCCCGCCGCGCGACGCCTCCCCGCCGCGGCCCCTCCTGACTTGTCTGAACAGCCAGCTGTCTGCAGCAGCAGTGCCCGCCAGTTGGCACTGCACGCACCTGTGGCCCCTGTCACGCAGGCCTGCTAATCGACAAGCGCTCACAGCAGTGCGGGCCAGGCGCAGCCGGCTGACGCGGCCCACGTCGGCACGGCTCACCTGGGGCGCGCCGCGCGCGCAGGCATCACAAGCACGCCGGTCATCGACCCCGACACGGACACGGTGTACGTGATGTCGTACTCTGTCGAGGGCGCCGACGTCTTCACCACCACCCAGTACAGGCGCGCCGGCCGCTCAAGCCCTAATTTTTTATGTGATGTGTTGTGTTGTGTTGTGAGTGTTTATCAGCACGTGGAGCCAGGCAGGGAGCGCCCCTCACACTTTGCATCCAGCTCTCAGAGGACACAGCTCTCAGTCCTTGTGGTGGCCGCGACATAGATGCTCGCACATGCTGTGCCCCGCACACCTTGGATAGGAGTAACAGCGCTGGGCCGCGCGCTACACGCACGTGCGAGCACAGGATGTTCAGGTATGGGCCGCGTTGCCGTCCTCTCACCTGCAGCCGCCGTGCAGGTTCAACGCGCTGGACCTGGCCACGGGCGCGCACCGGACCGGGAGCCCCACCGCGCCCGTGACGGCCACGCGCACGTTCCCCAACTCGCTGCTGCCCAACAACGCCACCAACTTTGTCGCCATCAAGCAGCTCCAGCGCCCCGGTGCGGCGGCCGCGTGGCGCCGCCCCGCCGCCAAGGGCAGCCCCGGGGGCTCGCGCGCTGTCAGGCGGCGCGAGCAGCGCAGGGCGCCAGGTGCTTTATTGGCGTTGACAGCACCACGCGGCCATCGGCCTGCCTGAGAACGTGGGCCCGCGGCTGAAGGCGCAGCGCGCGCGCAGGCCTGGCCCTGCACAAGGGCCTGGTGTATGCGGCGTTCGGCTCGCACTGCGACCGGCCGCCATACTACCCCTTCCTGTTCGCGTTCGACGCGCGCACGCTCGCCATCCGCAGCTTCTGGACGACGCCCGTGCTCATCTGTGCGCCCGCGCACACCCCCTGCGGGTTGCAGCGCGCCCGCGCACGCCCGCCGCCAGCCTGCCTTGGGTGCCGACGCAAAGGGGCGCTCTGGCCTTGAGGCTGACGCGCGCGCGGCGGCGCCACGCAGCGCGCTTCAACCAGACCAACCCCGCGTTCGGGCCGGTGGAGGGCGGCGGCCCGACCATCTGGATGGGCGGCACCGCGCCGACCATCTTCCAGGACAGGCTGTACGTCGTGACGGGTGCGCGCCCCCGCCGGGCTGCCGCGGCGCCCAGCGCGCGCGCCCTGCGCCCCATGGAAAGGTGCCTGGGGCGATGCCTGCGCAGCGGCTGCTGCTGTGGCAGAGGCGCGGCGCGCGACAGGCGCCTGCGGCGCGCGCAGGGCGCGGGCCGGTCGACCCGGCCAACGGCGGCATCGGCAACGCCATCCTGCGCTTCCCGCTGGACCTGTCGGCGGTGGAGGACTACTTCATCCCGGCCAACGGCCTGTTCCTGGACAACGTGCGCGCGGCCCCGCCCCCGCGCCCGCTGCGCATGACAATAGATTTTTGTTTGCATGCATGCAACACGCTCTGCCGCCTGCGCGTGCTCCAGCGTTGGCGCCGAGCTCAAAATCCATGCATGCGTCGCCGGGCCAGCCATGCATGCAGTGCTCCAGGGTGTGCGCAGCATGAGCGGGGGCGCTGACGGCGCGCGCCCGGCCGCGCAGAACGACCTGGACCTGGGCGCGTCCGGCGCGATCGTCATCAAGGACAACCACATCATCACCGGCGGCAAGCAGGGCCCGCTCTACATCGCCAACGCGGCCAACCTGGGCGGCTACGACCCCAACGCCAACAACACCAACGCCTTCCAGGCGCGCCCGGCCCGCCGGCCGCACCTGGCGCCGGAGGCCACCCTCATGCGCGCCCGGCCTGCTGGCCGCGCCTGCTGCTGTGCCCTTTACAGACTCGGCGCGCCTCTGCTCGCGCGGCGCGGCCGGCCGGCGCAGCCTCTCAGCGCGCGCGCGCACTGCAGGTGCTCAACGCGGCGCCGCTCAACTCGACCAACCCCACCGGGCAGTCCGTCTACAGCGGCCCCGCCTACTGGCCCGGCAACGGCGGCCAGGTCTTCACGCGCGGCCGCCGCTCCAACCAGGCCCTGTACAGGCGCGCGCCCGGCCGCCCGCGCCGGGGGCCGCCTGCCCGCCCCCATGCTGCGCGCCCGCTGCCGCGCCTGCTTGCTGCGCCAGCATGCCCCAGCCGCTGACGGCGCTGCCGCGGGGCGTGCGCGCAGGTACGCCTGGGACGGCGCCGCCGGCAAGCTGTCCCCGACGCCCACCGCGTCGGCCGAGAAGGCGGTCGGACTGTTCTCCTCGCGCGCGTCCAACCCGGTGGTGCAGGCCGCCAGCGCCGACGCCACCGAGGCCGTCCTCTGGGAGGTGCGCCGCTGTGCGGCTTGCGCTCAAGTGCTTATGTGCGCTGCGAGGCGCGCCCCGGCCTGCCGCATGGAGCGCGGCGGCCGGCGACTCTGCATGGTGTGTTGAGTCTGCTAACAACCGCGCGGGCGCGCAGATCGACGAGCAGAGCAGCCTGCTGGCCTGGGACGCCATGAGCCTCAAGCTGCTGTACTCGTCCAACAACACGGCGGTCTGCGGCGGCACGCCCAGCAGCGCCGGCGGCGTGGTCAAGTTCCACCTGGTCACCGTCGCGGACGGGCGCGTCTACATGGGCTGCGGCGACCGCGTCCTCGTGTACGGCCTGCCCGCCTGAGCGCGCCGCCGCACACATCCTGCTGAGCGGGGCCGCGCTGCGCGCGAGCTCAGCCCGGCCCCATGTCCCCGCCCGCCCGCCTGAGGGGTTACTTTATGCATCGCTTACCAGCGCAGCCACCAGCATGAACTCCCAGAACTTTTCTGTCCACCGCAGCGCCATCACCGCCTGCTTGAGAGGAAGTCCACATGAAGTGTGCCATGAACGGCTGTCTTGCTGCGGAAGCTCGGCGCGATGGCGCATGAAGTGAGCCCACTGTGATGTGCATGGGTTCGCTCGGCCTGCATGCTGGATCCTGCATGCTGGATCCTAACTCTGCCTGAGCTGGTTTTGGTGCGAGCGGGCCAGCGGTGTGCTTTCCTGTGATGCACATCAGTTCAGACAGTTTCAGTGTCTGGGGCTACAATAACTGTCTGCGGAAGTATTAAGACGTGCGAGCGCCTGTTTGAGAAGCGGTGCTGCAGATGTCAGGGGTGTGAGAACTGCTTGGTGGAACACGGGTGTCAGTGTGAGCAAAGCCATCTGGTAGAGGGAGGCAACGCCTGGCGGAGGCAACGCACAGAGGCGCACGGCGCCCTGTGCTTGGCTGTGCTTGGAGGCCCGTGTGGCGACTATTTTTGTGGTCATGTTGTAGAGGCTAGGTTACCCTGGGGAATGTAGCTAGAAGCAGCGCGCAGCTTGGGTCACGCACTGGCATGGCCCAAGCGTCGCCGCGGGTCCGGAGAGAAGGCAAGCATGGGGCGCACTTCCCCCATGCCTGACCCTCGGAATTCCTTTCTGGAGACCACAACTTGCCGCGCTGCGTGTCACTTGCACCGGCTTCACGCGCGCCTGCTTGCGAGCGCGCAATCTGAGCTAGCATGCTTCTGGCGTGGAAGCAGTAGGCAGCAAGCAATGGTATCCCTTTGCAGCGTATGGCTGCCGTGCTGGTTCTGTAACACGCCTCCGAGAGTGAGCAGCTGCAATAAATGCATGTGACAGGCAAGCCAGGGGCTGGGCGAGAGGCAGCGCGCGCGCACGCGCCAGGCCTTCGCTGCCCGCTGCGCAGCCGCGCGAGCGCAGCAGCTCACGAGCAACGCCTGCGCTCAGTAGCGCAAGCGTGGGCATGGTGCAAACATTGGCATTTTTTCCGGGCAGGTAGAGCTCAAATAGTTGCGCATCCAGAGCAGGGCCCGCTGACGGCTTTTGCAAGGTGTGGCAGCTCCAGCCACCGCGCGATTGCAGCTACAGGAGACAAGGCCTGGAGAGATGGGCGCGTCATCAAGGGATGCTGTGCCGCTGCGGCGGCGCTAATTGCCCACAGTGCTTTTGGAGACTGCAGCCTCTCGGTGCAGGCGACGACCTGGGGGTCACCGCTTGACTGCAAGCGGGTGCCTGTTGCCGTGTCGGCAGCCAAGCGGCAAACTGGTAACGCGCGCGAGGTCCCGGCGAACTGTGGGCAAACGGCGTGCTGTACTTTATGATGCGCCTCTGTGTGCGCCTGCCTGGAAGCGCTGGGAGGGAACAGGACCTTGCCGGCCTGCTGTGTGGCTGTTCAGAAAGGACACACCTGGGCCACGCGCGCACACACCTTCTCGAGCCACCCAGACCGCTGCACGCGACGCAGCTGGGTGCTGTGGGGATAGCGTGTGCATGTTTAAGGCTATGAAGTGCTTGCGCCGTACAGGACAGTCGGAGGAGGTGTGCTCCCGGTCCTCGAGGCGCACGCTGCGTAACCGACCCAGCACAACGGCGCTGCCTTGCTGCACAGCGTCCAAGTTGCAGCAGGCGGGCCGCTGGCGCTTGCCGTGCAGTGCACGCTCCGCTGCTGAGAAAAGATGTGCGGGGCCTCAGCCCCGCCGTTCCATGGCCCCGAGTGCTGTGCTTGTTGCACCTCTCCCAGGAGCCGCACGTCCAGGCGGAGTACGTGCATCTTTGGTGCTCTCTGCAACCATGGCCCGGCGCGGCCGTCGTGTCCGCCCCAGTCTGGTATGGGGTCGTCCGTGCACGGCCCACGCCGCAATGGTGGGGCCGCAGTGGCATGCGCAGCGGCCGCCTCGGTGCGGGCTGCGGAACGTGCGCGTGCGGCCACCGGTGATGAGTTTGGCGCCCAAGACGCAGAGCTTGCCGAGCGGCTGGTGGTGCACGCGCCATTCGCAACTTCCTGTACCCAGCTGTGCGCGCCTCAGACAGCAGAAGGCAGCCCCCTTGTGCGGAAGTTGGGAGCAGGGCCTGGCCCAGGGTCTCTGCCGGCAGCGTCCACCGGCGAGGCCCCGGCGCCTCCCTCTCGCTCGCCCTGGATGTTTGCCGCTGACCGCGCGCCGTGCACCGCGCCGTCCATGCTATCCAGCGCCCGGCGCCTGCTCCGCCTCTCCAGCGACAACCCCAGCCCGCTGCGCCTGAGCTGGGCGGCCGGCCGCGTTGTGACAGCGCAGCCCGGCAGGCAGCGCACAGCAGCCCCCCTGGGCCTGGGCGACGCGGCGATGGACAACGGCGCGCCGGCGAACGGCGCCGCTAAGCGGCGCAGGCGCCGCGGCGGCATGGGCGCGCGCGCGGCGAGCGGCGCCAGCCTGGCCGACCCGCCGCAGACCCAGGCGCCGCCGGCGCGCATGCCGGCGCCGCCGCCCATGCAGCCGGCCGGCGGCGGCGCGCGCCAGATGAGCTCCACCACGGCCGAGCACCTGACCGGCACGCGCTTCAGCGACCTGCCGGGCGTCTCGCCGCTCACCAAGAGGTGGGGCCCCAGGCCCGCACGCGCGCGCGCCGCGCGCCGCGGCCGGGCGGGGGCCGACGCGCGGCGCGCGCCGGCGCGCAGGGCGCTGGCGGAGGTGATGCGCTACCAGCAGTGCACCGACGTGCAGGCGGCCAGCCTGCCGGTCTGCCTGCGCGGCGCAGACGCGTGCGTCAAGGCCAAGACGGGCACCGGCAAGACGCTCGCGTTCCTCATCCCGGCCTTCGAGCGCCTGCAGGCCGACGCGGGCCGGCGGCGCAAGGTCGGCGCGCTGGTCGTGTCGCCGACGCGCGAGCTGGCGACGCAGATCGGCGAGGAGGCCAAGGCGCTGGCCACCTTCCACGGCTTCCACGTGCAGGTCATATTCGGCGGCACCAACATATCGCGCGACGTGGCGCGCCTGCAGGAGCGCACGCCGGACGTGCTGGTCGCCACGCCCGGCCGCCTGAACGACCACCTGCAGAACGGGACGCTCGCGCCCGCCATGTCCGAGCTGCGCGTGCTGGTCCTGGACGAGGCGGACCGCCTGCTCGACATGGGCTTCCGGTAAGCGCCTTTTCTGGGGTTGATGGGGACGCTAGTGCGGCTGCGCGCGCGCGGGGCCGGCGGCGCTCACGCCGAGCGCGCGCAGGCCGGCGCTGGAGCAGCTGCTGCGCGCGCTGCCGGCCAAGGCGACGCGGCAGACGGTGCTCTTCTCGGCGACCTACCCCAGCGACATCCGCAACCTGTGCAGCTTTGCGCTGCGGCCGGGCTACGAGGTGGTGGACACCGTGGGCGAGGAGGACACGCACGCGGCCGAGACGGCGCGCCCGCGCCCCGGCCCGGCGGCGGCGGCCCCGAGGCGGCGCGGCGCGCGTGAGCGCCGGGCCGCGCGCGCGCGCAGGTGGAGCAGCTGTACCAGGTCACCAGCGTGGAGGACCAGGCGCCGGCGCTCTGGGCGGCCGTGCAGCAGCACATTGCCGCCAACCCCACCGGCTACAAGGCGCGCTCGCCGGGCAGGCCCCCCGGCGCGGCGCCGGCCGCGCGGACGGGCGACTGACGCGCGGCGCGCGCGCAGGTCATGGCCTTCTTCGTGACGGCGCGCCTGACGGCGCTCTACTCGGCGCTGTTCGAGGCAATGGGCCAGCCGGTCGTGGAGATGCACTCGCGCAAGTCGCAGAGCGCGCGCACCAAGGCGGCCGACGCGTTCCGCAACGGCACGCGCTGCATCATGTTCTCCAGCGACGTGTCCGCGCGCGGCGTCGACTACCCGGACGTCACGCTGGTGCTGCAGGCGCGCGCGCCCCTCACCCTGACGAGCCCAGTAATACCACCTCCCCCCTGCGGCCAGCGCAGGCGACAACGACAGCGGCCGGCCGCGCAGGTGGGCCTGCCGTCGGAGAAGGCGCAGTATGTGCACCGCGTCGGCCGCACCGCGCGCGCCGGCAAGACCGGCCAGGGCCTCATCCTGCTCGCCGACTTTGAGAGCCACTTCCTGCGCCAGCTGGGCGACCTGCCGCTGTCGCCCGCGCCGGCGCCGCCGGACGCGGCCGGCGCGCGCGCGGCGACCGCGGCCGGCCTCGCGCGCGTGGACGCGGAGACCAAGGCGCAGGCGTACCGCACCTGGCTCGGCTTCTACAAGGGCTACGTCAAGGCGTGCGGCTGGGGCCTGCCGGAGCTGGTGCAGCAGGCCAACCACTTTGCGCGCGTCATCGGCGCGGCCCCGCCGGCCGCCGCTGCGTGTATGCCTTGTGAAATAAGGGTGTTGCGGGGCTGACGCGCGTGCGCGCGGCCGCAGGGTGCTCTGGCGTGCCCACCATCGAGCCCAAGACCGTCGGCATGATGGGCCTGAAGGGTGCGCCCCGCCGCCCGCCCGCGCTGCGGCCGACGCGAGCCGGCCAGCGCCTCACTGAGCGCCGCCGTGCCGCCGCGCAGGCGTGCCGGGCCTGAACATCCAGGCGGGCTCGCGCCAGGGCGGCGGCCGGCAGGCGCGCCTCGCAGCCTGGCCCGGCCGCGCGTGCACCGGCAGCCCCGCATGTGCGCGCGACTGACCGGCGCAAGCGCGCGGCAGGGTGCCCAGCCGCCCCGGCCCAAGAGCCCAGCGGGCCGGCCGGGCGGCGGCGGCGGCGGCCACGCCAACGGTTACGGCGGCGGCCCCGCCGCGCCGCGGCCCGGCGGCGGCGGCGGCGGCGGCGGCGGCGGCGGCGGCGCGAGGGCCCCGGCGCGCCGCCGCCGCGCGGGCGACTTCTGAGCGCGGGTCCACATTCTTTGAAAGCAAGCCTTCGGCGGGGCACTTCACTCTGCGTGTGTGTTCTTTCAGGCCCGTCTGCGCGTCTGTCCATCCATCTGGCCTGTCTGTCGCCCGCTCCGCACCAATGCTGTGCAGCCAAGTATTTATTACACGCTGTAAGCACGCACACCGCTCCAAAACACCCCACTCACAACAAAGCAGCCCGCGCTCAGCGCGCGGCGGCCGGCATGGGCGTCGGCGTCGGCGGCGCGCCGTAGCTGGTCGGCCGCGCCTCCGCGTTGGCGGAGATGATGCGCGCCAGGTACAGGTTGCCCAGCAGCGCCACGAAGTGCGACAGCAGCGTGTTGGTGGACGCCTGCGGCGCGCGCCCGCGCGCGCAGCTCACATGGCCAGCCCGGCGCGGCGGCGCGGCCGCCATCCGGCCTGCTCCGCGCACATATAGCCGGCGCGGTGCCAGACCAGGCGGCCGGCGCGGTGCCAGAACTGAGGCCCGCCGCGCGCCTGGACCAGGAAGACGTCGAGCGCGAGCACCGGGTTGTAGCTGCCCACGCCGCCGGCCAGGAAGGGGTTGGCGGTCGCGTTGGTCAGCGTCTTGGCGACCAGCAGGCCCACCGTCGCCTGCAGGCCCAGCAGCGTGGCCGCCATGCCCAACACGTTGATCCAGCAGCCGCGCTCCAGCGTGGCCAGCACGTCGCGCTTGCGCACGCGCCGCAGCGCGCCGCGCGCGCCGCCCAGCGAGTAGCCGCGCAGCCGCCGCGCCAGCCGCGTGTAGCCGAACGTCCAGAACGTGCTCACCAGGCCGGCCACCACGCCGAACAGCGTCAGGTACAGCGCCACGCCCGGCCCGTTCTGCGCGCTCACGCGCGGTCGGGCGCGGCGGCGGCGGGGGCGGGCGCCCGCGCGCTGTGCGCCGGGCCGCGCCTGCGACGTGAACGCGGCCGAGAAGAGCAGGATGCCCGCGCTCACGACCGACAGCGTCAGCTGCGACCAGAAGGAGAACCAGCCGACGCGGCGCATCGCGTTGGCCGCGCGCGCCAGCGCCTTCTTGGCCGCCTCGGACACCAGCGCGGCCGCGTCCGCCTCGACGGCCGGCTGCAGCGGCGCCGCCGCCGCCACGGCGGGCGCCTGCGCGCGCCCGCGCCCGGGCTCGCACGCTGACTCGGCCAGGACGCGGCAGCCGCGGGCCTGCGCCCCGCCCTCACCTGGCAGCGCCGCCGCTTGGCGGGTCGGCTTTGCACGTGCTGCGGCGGCGCGTGCCGCAGCGGCGGCGCCCGGCACTGCGCCCAGCCGGGCGCCGCGGCGCGGTCGGCCGGGGCGGCCGCCTGGCGCGGCGCGGCGCCGGCGCCCGCTGCGGCGCAGCGTGCCGCAGCGCGCTGCCCGTGCGGCGCCGGCGCCTGCAGCGCAGCGCATTGGCCGCTCCCCGCGCACCGCCAGCTCTGCCCGGCCATGCCGCGGCCTCCTGTGCCGCTGCACCGGGCGCACAGCCTCTGGACCTCTGTGTTTTAGAACAAGACTGCCTGCTGTCCGTTTCCTCTTATTCCCAGCCTGATCAAGCCCTGCAGCTTGGCTGGGTGGTTCCCGGTGGGTCGAAGAGAGCACTCCCCCAGCGCCTGGGCCTCTGCCTAGAGAGGATGGCGCTGCTGCGGAGCGCTGCAGGCCGGCTGGCGGGCGCGGCCCGCTGCAGCGCGGAGGCCCCGCTCGCGCACGCGCGCGACCGCGCCGCCGCCTGCTCGACCAGCGGGCGGCAGGCGCTGCACAGCGGCCGGCCGCTGTGGGCGCCCAGGCGGCGCGCGCCGGCGGCCGCGCAGGCCGCGCCCGCCGCCGCGCCCGCGGCGGCAGGCGTCACCGACGAGTGGTGGGAGGAGGCCGCCCCGGCCGCGCCGGCGGCGCCGGCGCCGCCGGAGACCGAGCCCGGCGCGCCGGAGGTCGACGTGGCGCTGCCGCCGCCGACGGCCACGCGCGTCAAGACGGCCGAGTTCATCTCGAGCGCGGTGCGGCCGGACCAGTGCCCGCCGGCGACGCTGCCCGAGTTTGCGGTCATCGGGCGCTCCAACGTGGGTGCGCGCGCCCGCCCCCGCCCGGCCGCCGGCGACCCGCTGTGCAGCCCAGCGGCCGCAACGGCGCGGTCCGTGCGCGCAGGCAAGTCGTCCCTGGTGAACATGCTGACCAACAACAAGAGCCTGGCCAAGGTGTCCAAGACGCCCGGTGCGCGGCCCGCCGCGCGCCCGCGCGCCCCGCCGGCCGCGGCCGCGCCGCGCCTGACGCGGCGCCGGCGCCCGGCAGGCAAGACGCAGTGCATCAACCACTTCCTGATCAACGGCGCCTGGTACCTGGTGGACCTGCCCGGCTACGGCTATGCCAAGCGGTCCAAGGCGCTGCGCGCGGAGTGGAGCGGCTTCACGC
>JAABUV010006812.1_pt1 | contig 12269 bp, 21 predicted proteins | sample 5559971 | NCBI WGS metagenome assembly JAABUV01 (sample SAMN10711881, study PRJNA513362) | rock metagenome | isolation source: Antarctica rocks | place: Antarctica: Victoria Land, Knobhead nord | collected 2015-12-19
GCAGCCGGACAGAGTACCTGGTGAAGGCGCGCTCGCAGTTCAAGGAGCGCTCCTCGGCGAACAACGTAGAGATCCTGCTGCCGCTGCCGCCCGACGCCATCGCACCGACCGTGCGCGCGTCCCAGGTTCGCGTGCCTGGCCCCTAGACCCATGAACCCTTGCACGACACCTTGCATGTCCGCAGTGCGTCCCGCGGCTGTGGCTTGACAGGCTGTGTACTGGCTCTCGCGCTTTCTGAATTTGCTTGTGATCCGCTTGGCACGCTTGGTCGTTATGAGAATGCACATGGGGTGATTTGCATTCATGCATACAAGCGCTGCATCATGCGCAGGGCGCGGCGGTGTACGTGCCGGAGAAGGAGGCGCTGATCTGGAAGATCAAGAGCTTTCCGGGGGGGCGCGAGTTCCTGCTGCGCTGCAAGTTTGGGCTGCCCAGCGTGGCCGCAGAGGAGGAGGCGCACGGCCGCATGCCGCCGATGCGGGTGTCATTCGAGATCCCGTACTTCACCGTCTCTGGCATCCAGGCATGTCACAGCCACTCACTGTTGTGCGGCAGTGTGCTTTTACATTTGGACCATAGCCAGTGCTGCTCTGTCACCCTGTATACACAATGAATCGGCATGATGAGCAGCAAATGGGGTGCATGCCATAGGTGCGCTACCTGAAGGTGATCGAGAAGAGCGGCTACCAGGCGCTGCCGTGGGTGCGCTACATCACAACTGGCGGCGAGTACGAGGTGCGCGTACAGCCTAGTGCACCGCCTGTGCACCAGTTTCAAGGCATCTGCAGCCAGCTGCAGTGCATGCACCCTGTGCCTGCCATGAGGCGCACGCGTACGACCAGGCTGTGCTCCTCCTGACTGACAGCGGCTCCGAAATGGACTGACTGTTCTTGATGTTTCATGCTCGATGAACGTAAGGCTCGTGTTGACAAGGTCGTTGTGCCGCGCAGATCCGCATGCAGTAGGCTGCAGTGCGCGCAAGCGCTTGCGCAGCAGCTTGTTGGCCGAACAGGCCTGGACATGCAGGGTCAGCAGATCCACCTGTTCTGTGCCCAATAAACAGGCCAGGCGCTGAACATGTGCCTTTGTCGCCTCTGGCATGCACCAGCACTCCCCAGTGCTCAACATATCTGACTGCATCAGGATAGGACTGTGTCAGGCATGAGGCAGTATTGCAACCAATCGACGTGGTAGACCATGCGGCACTTGCACTGCAGCAGGTTATGCTCATACTTGCGTTTGTTGAAAGCCAGTATCCCTCAAGCGCCTTTCATATCACAGTAGCACATATCATGCATACATACTGTGCATCAACACACTGTCTCAATGGGTTGTTGCGTCCCTGCTCACGGCAGCATCAAGTATGACCCGGTCCCCAGGTCTAAGCGTACCCGGCGGCAAAAAGGCATGCAGGTGCGGCACTGCTTGCAGCAGGCGCATACGTTCCTGGTCAACGATGTGCGCCTTGCGCGCCTCCTCAGCGCGCTCCACTGACTGCTGTGCCCGCTCGCGCGCCTGTCGAAAGACATGCATCACGTGTAGGAATGCAGGGTCACCTGTATGTGCTACAAGCACGGCGCTGCTAGTGCTGTTCAGCATGGAGTGGCCTGATGACCATGCAAGGAGAGGAATTGCGGGCACACCAAGGCAGCCTGGAACAGCTCCCGCTTCTGCGCCAGGTAGCTTTCGACGCCCCTGATGTGTGCCTGGCGCCTGCAGCACCACAGCAGAGCATGGCGTCATGTCACACTCCGTGCATTGTTGAAAAATGGTCACCACAGTGTGCATGCATTCCTCTGCGCACTTTACGCGGCGCGCGATAGCGCTCATTTGGTCGATGCGGTCCTGCTCAGCAAGCTGCTCCAGCATTTTCTCTCGCAGCGCCGCCTCGTCCTTGCGATGCTGCTCCTCTCGCTCCGCCTGCCGGGGGCTGGGGGCCAGGTGAGGCTAGCCGGAGCGCCTCGTGAGCAGCGCCGCTCAACGAATGGCAACTTCGGATTCATGCTGTCTCAGCGGTAAGCTCAGTACTGTAACACACAGTGCTGACATGCTCGCAGACGGGCATTCCTTCAAACAGTATGCGTGCAATCTTCACAGGTAACCACCAGACCTGTAACTCACGCCGTGCACCGCCAAGGGTCGATGGGCAAGGCATGATGCAATGCCGCATGTATCAGCGTGCCTTGAGGCGCAGCTGCTCCTGGTTGGCGGCAAGCATCAGAGCGCGCTGCTCGGCCTGCGCCTGCGCGTGCTCCTCGCTGTGCTGCTGGTCGCGTGCCTCTGCCTCCTCCGCGTACAGCAGGTCAATGAGCCGCTCGTCCTCTGCGCGTCGCGCGGCTTCCCCAACATGCTGCGCCTTGACTGCCTCATATGCCCTGCGGCAGGCATGACGCTCATCGACGGGCGTAGCGTCAGAACACCTTGACGAAGTGTTTGCAAGTAAATTTTTTTCTCAACAAGTCACCTGTCCGCCAAGTCCTGCTTGGCGGCCTTTGCTGCATCATGCTCCTCCTGGCGCTGCTGCTTCTGCTCAGCGAATGCCCGTATCCTGCATGCCGCAGCAGGGCACTCTGCTCAAGCTCGCACTGCAGCACTACCTGCTGCCGGGGCACTGCAGGAAGAGGAAAGGTTACCTCTGGTCCTCAGCGCGCTCCCACTCTGCCTGCGTGCGATGCATGTCGGCCTGTGCCTGACGCTGCGCCTGCATTTCGGACTGCACGGCTGTGCGCCGCATGCGAACGGCCTCAGCCTCCAGCCTGTCCTCCTTCTCCAGGCGCGCGACTACTGCGTCAACAGCCGCGCGGTCCTGCTCATACTCATCCTGCAGAGCCCCGGCGCGCCCATCTGTTCAGCACTTTCGGCTGCATCATGCATGCATGCTGCGCTGGCCAAGCGACGGCTACAGCCTAGCAATCTGCACCCTGGCCTGCAAATCATTATATGGCAAGAAGTGACAACTGCTACACATTTGGGCGCGTCGTGCCTGCGCAAGTCTCTGCATGTCGCAGCGCTGCAGTATCTGCTCCTGAAGGTCCTGACGGCCGCGCAGGCGCTCGCTTTCCCGCTGCACGGCGCTCTGCTCCTCAGCGTGCACTGCCTGCGGCATTAATAAGTAACCTTGGCGACTTTCTCCATGAGCGGCGAAGGTTTCAGACTCTTGGCGCAACACAAGCACAACGTGTAGGGGACATGCGGTACCAGAGCAGAACTCCTGTGCATCGCGCTCCTAGGCATGCACACTGCTGTCTACCGAGCTGACAAGACCAGTACCTGCCTCATTATCCAGCCAGCAAGCGTGCCTCGGCACGGGCGGCGTCTATGGTGGCGTCCAGGGCCGCGGTGCGCTGCTGCTCAAGCGCGGCCAGCTCGGCCCGCTCCTGCATCTGCCGCTGCAGGCCCGCCGCGGCCTCTGCAGCGCATATGGCTGCCTGCAGCGCGCGCACCTCCTCGCTGCGTTCTCGCAGCGCCTGCACGCATGTACCTGCTCACTGCTGCGAAGCCGCCCCAAGGAGGGTCTCGGAGCACCATCCGTCTTGCCAAACGGCCTCTGTGATGGACTGCATGTTTGCCACATGACGCAAGGCCCACTCACTTTCAGAGGCTGGTCCTTGTGGCAGACCAGCCCCTGTGCTGAGCCATAACATACGGATGGGTGCCGTCTTTACCTGCACCTCACAGGCCGCAGCCTGTTCCTCGCGCACGCGGCGCTGCAGCACAGCGACTGCTGCCTCGTCTTCTGCTCGGAGTACCCGCTCCAGCTCGGCCGCCTCTGCAGCCTAGCACAGGGCCGGCCAACTGGCTCAGGGACAGCAGGCCGCTGGAGTGTGCAGGCTGGCTAAAGTGTGTACACACCTCCTGCTGCACGCCTTGCTCCGTCTGCAGCCTGGCGAGCTGGCCAGCTTCTCGCTGCTCCCCCCGCTGCGCGCACCGCGCCTCCGCCTGGGTGGCCGCGTCAATGCTGCGCTGCTGGCCATAGTAGCTGCGCACAGCCCGGTCTGCTTTTAGCCCTGGTTGGAGATAGGCGCGCGGCCGCGGCAGCTCGTGAGGCGCACCTGACTAGGTCTGCTCGCGCGAAGTCCTGCTCGCGCCGTCTCTGCTCCTTGTGCTGCTGCACTGCGCACGGTGTGCACCTGAAGTGAGCAGTGTACTGTGGGCTGGTGCGCAGGGCATGGGCAGCCTACGCACCTTTCGCCAGCCTTTGGACGCGGCGTCCAGGCTGCGAGCAAACAACCCCTCAGCCGTGGCGCACACAAGGCAACCTTCTGGCCACTGAGGCTCTTGCGAAGCTGCGCACCATGGTGGCGCGCACTTTGCCGACCTCAGGGACGGCCGCGGGCAGCTGGAGACAGACAGTGACTTCAAATGGAGCGTTCGTTTTCAAACCTTGCCGCGCAGAACAGGTGCAAGCGACAGGGCCTCACAGGCGCAAGCGGCCGCACTATGTCAGCTGCGGACGCGAGGCAGTCAGAAGCCAGTTTTGTGCAGACTGCGCAGCAGGCCCGCCAGCGCGCGTGCTTGTGCCCTCGCCTGTGTTGCCTCATCCCCCTTGAAGCCTGAATCTGTTTGGGCCGCCAGCAGGTCCGGACCAGCGGTGTGGGCAGCAAGGCTGATGGCAGGCCCGACGCTGACCCCATTGCGCCAAAAGCGTGCGCCGCCTTGGCGTCTTGCTGTACTTGCCCGCACCCGCCACTGTGTAACAGCGAGAGAGGGCCTGTTGGCGCTGCAGGGCCATCACACGGAACCCGTTTGCGATGCCGAGCGACGAGGAGATGCTGCTGCAGCAGGAGGAGGCGCGTCGGCAGGCCATCGAGCAGCGCGCGCGCCAGGCCACGCTGCCGGTGCAGCAGCAGGCCACATTTGCGTCCACGGTCCACGCGGCGGTCCTGCGGGAGCCGGGCAAGCTGAACAGCAGGCGCTTTGCGCGCAGGGAGGCCGTCAGGCACGCCGCTGCGCTCTGGGGCACATGCTTCAGCCCGCTGCGCGCTGGGAGGCTGCTCAGTCTCATAGCTGTCGCGCTTGTCGCACACAGAGAGGCGCCTTTGCACAAGCGTTCTTCACCAGGCAGCCCTGGGGGGTGCTCCTTGTGCGTTGATGGTGTGCTGAAGCGCGCTGAACCGCAGCGGGCTGCAGGGACGACGAGACCGCGGCCTGGGTGGCGACGGCAGCGGCCCGCCAGCCCAGCGACCGGCGCCAGGAGAAGGAGAACATGGCCGCGTTCCTGGCGAAGAAGCGCGAGATCTTCCTCGTGCAGGCCCGCGGCCCTCCCGGCGAGGCACTGCACAAACAATACGCGGCTGGGGCTGGCAGTGGGTGTCCCTCTCACCAGTGGCGCGTGCGCTGTCCGTGGTGCTGCTGCCTGCAGCGCCGTCTGATAAAGCATACAGACACGCGTTCCGTGCGCAGATGGGCCTGGACACTAAGCGGATGGAGATGGCGAAGCTGGAGGAGCGTGCGCGGCAGCGCGGCGCAGCACTTGCGCAGGCGCGCCCACTCTCACGGCATAGCCACATGCGGCGCTTAGGCTACCGACTCCAGCGGGCTCAGGCATGCGCACTGTGCGGGAGGCTGCCCGCTCCGGCTGCGAGCCTCCTGCCTCGGTTGCCTGCTGCGCGGACCGCGCACGATGGCCTGCGGACGCGCGCCGGGCGACGGGCCGCGCGCGCGCAGAGCGAGGCGATGCTGGAGGAGGACGCGGCGCGCTTCGACCTGTTCCTGAAGGAGAACGACGAGCGCGTGCAGGCCGCGCTGCGCAAGGCCGACGCCGAGGCGCGCGGCAAGCAGGACAAGGTGCGGCCCCAGGCGCCGCAGCAGGGGCCTCGCTCGCTAGACGCTCGGCGGCGGCCTGGTGCCAGCGCGATGCACTGCGCCGGTGCCGGGTGACGGGACGTGGTCGTGCGACAGCCTGCGCATGCAGCTCCGCCCTGCTGGGCAGCGGGCGCGGGCGGGCAGGGCGAGCGCAGCGCGCGGCGGCAGGCCGCGGAGATCAAGCGCGCGGCGGCCGCGCTGAGCGCGCTCAAGAGCGAGCTGGCCAAGCTGGAGGAGCAGCTGGAGGAGTGCAGCCGCTGCGGCGCCTTCCTGCTGCGCCTCACGCCGCCCGAGTGGCTCGCGGACCAGGCGGCCGCGCGCGCCTCCGATCAGCAGGTGCCCTGCTTATTGTCGGCTTGTTGTTGTTTATTGTGATTTGAAACACCAAAAAGCTGTGTCAGTGGCTTCCCATACGAGCTGCGCACAGTGCATCAGATGTGCGCTTCCGTGCATGACAGACGGTGCCTGCAGACAGCCGGCGTAAGCGGGCAGCCTGTGTGCCCGCAAGGCTGCCGTCACCGCAGAGCAACGCCCGAGTCGAGGCGCACATGTGCGGCGGACCCTGTAATGGAATAAACAGAGGCTCTCTGGCTGCGGACGAAGGTGACAGCTGAGCATGAGAGCCCGGCGTGCGCCACAGGCGGAGGCGGCCGCCTGGGAGGATGCCTGCCAGGCGCTGCGCCAGCAGCGGGCGGACGCGCGGGGCGCTGAGGCGGCCGCGCGGGCAGCGCTTGCCAGCGCGCAGTCCCAGCAGGTGGTGCCTGGGTTGCTGCGTGGGCGGTTGCACATGCAGCCTTGTCTGTCATGCCATCATCACCAGCTGCGTGCGTCGCACCAGGGGTCAAGAGGCCGGTTTGGTGGAACATCATCATGCATGCTTCATTCATACTGTGACGCTACATACGTATGTGTGCTGCTGACGCACTTCATGGCTGCACACCATAGCGGTGAGACCAGCAGGCGCCCGCAGCAGCGGCACGCTGAGGTCAGCATGTGCACCACGAACGGTGCAGCAGCCAATGCAGCAGCTGATGCATGGAAGGCGCTGGGCGGTCAGCAGCAGCAGGCAGGCGACAGAGCCGCGAGGCGGCCTGCTTTGCGTGCAGAAGGCAGCGGGACTCCGGCCACCGCAGAGGCTCCCCACGTGCCGGCGGCGGCTCACGGCGCGGCCGGCCGCGCGCAGGAAGCGGAGCGCGCGGAGGCTGCGGCCAGGTCGGCGGCGGTGGCGCTGCGCGCCGCGCTCGCCGCGCCGGACCCGCCGCGGCCCGCGCACCTGCGGCCGCAGGATCCGCAGGAGCCGCCGGCCGCCATGTACTTCCAGGCGCGGCCGCCGCGCCGAGCGACCTAGCAGCATGGGCGCTCTGGTCAGGCTGCTCACGCCGTTCTCGCCGCCGCTGGCCGGCATCCACCGCGGCACATGCCAGGGGCGCGCGATGTGCATGGCCCGCTGTACTCTGCGTCCTGCAGCCTCGGCGTGGCAGGGTGTGGCCAAGGGAGCGCTGCCCAGCGTTCTCTTTTTCCCTGTATTTCATCCGCTCGGCTGACCTGAGCGGCGGCGCGCGGGGCGCAGGAGCCGCGGCAGCTGCTGGAGGCGTTCGCGCAGGCGGAGGCGCGCAACCTGTTCCTCATCCAGGCCGCGCAGGAGGTGGAGGAGGGCCTGGAGGGCGCGGCCGCCGCGCTCGCGGCCGCGCGCCGGCGCCTGGGCGACGATGCGGGCGCGCTGCGCGCCCAGGCGCGCGCCCGGCGCCGGCCGCAGGGCGACCCGCCGCCGCATGCTTGGCGCGGGGCTGGCGGGCGCCTTGCCTGCGCCCTGCATGGGGGCATCCACACCCTGGGGGCCGAGGTCACACCCGTGTAGCTCCTCTGTCTGCTCTTGGCTGCATCCTGAGGTGCCCTGCTGCCCCACGCCAGCCGCCCGCCACACGCGAGCACACCTTGCCGGCCGCATGCATGCGGGCTCCGGTGCGGGCGCGCTTGAACCCAGGCTGGCGCGGCGGGCAGGTGTCGACGTTGGAGGGCGCGCTGGCAGCCAGGCCAGGCCAGCGCGGCGCCCTGCAGGTCGGGCAATCTCCGGGTCGCCTCCTCCCGTGCGCCAGTGAAGCTCGGCCCTGGCCAAGGACGCTGCCGCCTGGGCAACTGGGCAAATGCGCGGGCGCCACATGCAAAGCAGTGCCGCTCCCGCCGCAGCACATGTGACTTGCCAGACGCGCCAAGGAAGCCATGGCGCGTGTTCAGGAAGAGGAGGAGCCAGGAGAGCCTGGAGATCAACTTCAATCCTTGGACCAGCTGTGCGGATGCCTGGGGGGACAGGAAAGTATGGCCGGGCCGTCTGCAAGCGCGCCGGGCGCGCCGGGCGCGGCGGTGCCGCTGGCGGTGCTGGCGGCGCGCCTGGCGGCCGTGTGGGCGCGCTGCGGCGGCGAGGGCGACGCGGCCGCGGCCGCGCGCAGCTCGCCGCTCGCGCTGCTGGCCGGCCTGGAGGTCCGCGCAGTGCAGCCACAATCCATTTGGCTTAGAGGGGCCCGCAGAGATTTAATTTTCGCTCATCAGGTCTGAAGCGACGTGCTCTGCGCGCTGCAACAACCATGACAGACCTGCTGCTAGCAAGTCTGCGGGTTGCCACTTGTGAAGGTCTTCAGGCCTGCCCACGCCATGGCTGCGCCGAAGGCCTCTGCTGCAGCAAGTGATCAAACTCCGTTCGGCCAGCCCTCAAGACGGCCCCCTCGGGCCTGACACAGGCGCTGGCGAGCAGGCAAAGGTGGAGGAGGTGCTGGCGGCCACGGCGCCGCTGCCGGCGGAGGCAGTCGCGGCCGTGGAGCACGCGCGCGAGCGCGAGCGCCGGCAGGCGCACCCCCACCCGCCCCACAACCGCGCGCCGCCCGGCGCCAGGCAATTGCATGCTTCCCCCATGCCGTGCCGCGCGGCTCAGTTACCCTGCGTGCCAGGCAGCCATGCAGTGCTGCCTCAAACCAGATTAGCATCAACAGGTCAAGCGTGCATAAAGTGTCCATTGTCTTGCAAGGTTGCCTGTAAATGATAGACTCATGTGAGCACATCATACCCTTGTCCCTCGTCGTCGAATTGCGCCGACTCAGGGGGCACGCGCGCTCTCAGGTGGCGCGCACGGGCAAGCTGGCCGCGCAGAAGCGCGAGCACGAGGCGCGCGTGCGGCGCGCGCTGGAGCGCGCGGCCGCGCCCGTGTTCAAGAAGACGGGCAAGCCGGTCATGGCGCGCAGCCGCCTGGCTGGCCCGCGGCGTGTAGCGGTCGCGGCGGTGCACGGCGACGACGATGCGGAGCTCGAGGCGTTCCTCGCGCGTGCAGACCTGCTCTGATGTAGGCCTCCGGGAGGCCTTGGCGGCCACACGAGTGGCTGGCATTATCTTCATGTCAAATTCATATTTGGGTGTGAAAAAAGGTCTAGGGCCCAGGGCCAAGAGCGGGAAGCTCGCTGTTTGTACGCGCATCAAGCAGGGGCTCATCAGCGTTCTGTGCCTAGCTTTTCTAGCGCATCTGGTCTGCACACTTGTTGAGTGCTGCTGTGCAGCGGAAGTGCACTGTAATATATACCTGTCCTGGCCTTGGAAGAGTCGCTGCTCCTGCCAAGCAGCCCAGAAGGGGCGTTCCGCTGCAATGCCCAGCGCGCACGAGGTCAGGGGCCTCTTCCGCGCTTTTCTCAGGGAAGGCGCGTTGCCCGCCGCCTCGCTCCTGCTGTCTACTGTCTATGCAAGGCTGTTGGAGCTGACCCGTGTGCTCCCGTGCAGGCGCAAGGTTTCCCAACTACAACATCAGAGAGTGCGCGCCTGGGCTTGAAGCGAGCCTGACTCGCCTTCCCTTGTCCCTGCCCCGGTGACCACCTACACGCCTGACCCCAGCAGGTATGTGAAGCGGAAGGCGCGGCAAGACTTTCGGGCACACGTGGACGAGGCGGACCCCGTCGCGGCAGACGCGCTCTGGGCGCAGGCCAAGGCGGAGCTGAAGGTGTGGCAGCGCCAGGCGACCGTCTACAGCTTGTACGCGCGGCCGCAGAAGAGCGTCATGGTGCCCCCTCGCACGTCCTGCGGTGGCCTGGGCGCTGCTGCAAGCTTCCGCTTGAGGCCCTGCCCCTGGGGCGCTTTCAGCTCAGCGTGTGCGCACCCGGCGCGCAGGACATACCCTTGAAGGAGGCGCTTGACTCCCAGGCCGCCAGCCCGCTGCCCCAGATGTAGTGGACTGCTGCCTATTTCTGCCTGTCTTTCCCTGCCCGAGCCGCTGGAAGCAGCTGAGGTACACTTGGCCTAGCAGCACCCTCACGCGCAGTCTGGCTGTGAGAGGTTATGCGACACGCATGTTACACCGTGGCTGTGCAGCAAGGGCGGACACTGCAACGCACGTGGCACCGCACAGGCTGGTATAAAGACGCCGGTTCATCACGTGCGCCGCACACCTCCAAAATGGGAATGTGCAACACTCCACCTCGTCACGTTCCGGAGGGCAGCGCCCTTGCACGCGCACACTCTCCACCTCTCTATCTGACGGCATGTTGTGCCCTCAGTCGCCCAGATCTGACATGATGCAGCTGACACAGAGTGTCTGCATGAAAAGCACCTCTGTGGGGTGCCCGTGGCGCTTCGGTCGTGAGCTTCCGGGTGCGGCGGTGAGAGCACCATGCAGTCGCACTGGCAGCTCATTTGGGCGGCGCGGCGGTTGCCCGCAGCCAGCGACGCCATTGTGGCCTACCGCAGGCAGTCGCGCCAGGCGTCGGGCTCTGCGCCGTCGCTGCTCGCGCTCGCCTGCCACCTGCCGCAGCCATCCCGAACGACTTCAGTCCACTGGACACACACACAAGAACTGCCTGCGGTGCCCAGCCACCCGCACATTGCAGGCTCCTGGGGGACGCGCGCTGGTTTGTGCCGCCAGCCACAAGCCTGCCGCTAGCGCGGGGAGCTGGCGACAGTGCACTTTTCTTTCTGGCAACAGAGCACCCGCCTGCGACCCGCCCGTCCGGCCAGAAGCTCTGCCCGCGGCGCTCGGTACGCTGCCAGCAGACCCTCTGCGGACGGGGTGCTGCTGGCGAGCGCGGTGCCGCTGCGTGCGCGCGCCTGGCCAGCAGGAAGCTGCCCAGCGCGCCCAGCTGCGGCGCCCCGCCGCGCGCGGCGGGCCCCGCCGCCGGCGCGTCGCCCAGCGCGGCCGCCGCGCGCGCGCCCTCCTCGCTGCTGACGCGCCGCAGCATCTGGCGCAGTGTGCAGGCCACGGCTGTTTTGTCGGCACAGCAGCACTCCCAGGCTGCAGAAGCAACAGGCACGCGTCCCTGCCGCCCCGCGGCTGCCAGCGGCGACCTCGCCTGCAGGGCCACACACATCACCGGCCCAGGCCATCACGACAGCAGGCAGCGCCTGGCGCGTGCGCGACAAACCTGGACATCCAGTGGCCGTCGGCGTTGTGATCTCCCGAGCTGTGAAACGCTCTATTCGCAGACGACACCGCAGCCGCCCCTCTCCCCTATGCGCCAGGAACCCTGCAACAGGCCTGCGCACCTCCACCAGCGCCGCCTGTACGCCCGCCGCCTGGCCGCCCGCGCCCGCGGCCGGCGGCGGCTTCCCCGGCAGGGTCGCCGCTGCGCTCAGGCGCGCGCCAGCCCGGCCTGGCGGCTCGCGCGCGCCCGCCGCCGCGCCGCCGTCGTCGGGCCGCGCGCGCATGCTCGCCCGCAGGCTGCCGTCGTGCGGCTCCACGCCGCCGTGGCTGCTCGCCCTGCTCGCAGCCGGGCCTCAGTCCGGTGAAACCGCGTGCCTTGTCCTCACTGCCTCAGTCCGCTGTCCCTGTGCGCGCGACTGACACGGAGGCCGAGCAGGCGAGGGCCGGGCCTGATACGGTCCCGGCTGAGGCTCTGCTTCTTGCGCGTTGGGAGCAGGTCTTGGACTTGTACATTGCGTGAACGATGTTTCACCATGTAGTTGCGGCTTCGCCGGGCCCACCTGGCCTGGGCGCCCGCCACGACCTCCTCGACTCCGACGCGCGCTGCATTGGGACCCGCAGCAGCAGCGGGAGCGGCGCGCATAGTGCCTGCAGCGGCGGTGGGCATGGTGGCGGCGGCGCCGGCGCCGCCGCGCGCGCTGGCGGGCGAGGGCGCGGGGCTGCCGCGAAGGGACGCTGCGGCCGACGGACCGGCCGGCGGGCGCGTGGCGGGCACGCCCAGCGCCGCCTGCAGCCGCGCCGCCAGCGCGCTCACACCCTCTGCGCCGCGCTGCAGGGCGTCAGGCCAGGGCTTTCCCCCGGCTGCGTCGCGCTCTTAGGCTGCTTGCGGCAGGCATGCCCCAAGTGCAACAACCCCGAGCCCACGGGGTGGCAGATAAACTGCGAAACGATGACAGCGGAATGTGACAAGTGCGGCGAACAGCCGGCCTGCGGCGAGTGCCCGGCGAACCTGCGCCGCAAGCCCGGTGGCGCGCTTGCGGTGCAGGTGCGCCGGGCACTCGCCGTAGGCCGGCTG
>JAABUV010006813.1_pt1 | contig 12269 bp, 15 predicted proteins | sample 5559971 | NCBI WGS metagenome assembly JAABUV01 (sample SAMN10711881, study PRJNA513362) | rock metagenome | isolation source: Antarctica rocks | place: Antarctica: Victoria Land, Knobhead nord | collected 2015-12-19
CGGTGCAGGCCGCGGAGGCCGGCGGCCCCGGCGCGGCCGCCCCCGGCGGCCGCGGCTCGCCCAGCTCGCTGGCGTGGCTGCTGCAGGCGCGCGGCCGCGCCTGCCCGCCGTGGCGCGCGTCGGCAGGGCCTGCCGCCCCACGCCGCAGGCGATGCGAGCAAGATCCTGCCGGGGTTTTTTGCTGGTGGCCATTGTGGAGGACCCTACCCTAAACCTGTCATGAGGACGCGCAGGTGGTGGCGCGCGGGGCGGCCGCGGCCCCCGGCGCGACCGGCGCGCTGGTGCAGCAGGCGCTGCTGGGCGAGCCGGGGCACCCGGCGGCGGCGCGCCACGCGGCTGCGCTGCTGGCCGCGGCGGGCGCCGGCGCCGCGCGCAGCCCGATGGCCGCGCTGCACGGGCCGCCCGCAGGCGCGCGCCCTGGCTCCACACCCTACAGGCCCGCCTCCAGGGTCCAGGAACATCCAGAGAGCTGCTGTTGCGCATGCCCTGATGCCGCACGGGCGCGCCAGCTGCGCCGGCACCATGCAGCGCGGTGCCCTGACAGCGCCCCCAGCCGTGGCGCTGCTGCGTGGACACGTGTCGCGCGCAAAGCGCGGCGCCTGCCGGGCGCTCTCAACGCCGGTGCTGACGCGGCAGGCGCGCTCGAACTGAACCGCAAGGCGCACGCCGCCGGCGTGGTGGCCGGCATGGCCGCGGCGGCCGGCGGCGCCGAGGGCCGCGCGCCGGGCGGCGCCGCCGCGCACGCGGCGCGCGCTCTGCAGGCCGCCCTGGACGCGCGGGGGCCCCCTGCCGTCCTTCATGCGCAGTGAGCGTCCCTCCCAACCTGCTGTGGTTTGGCACCGCACCCTTGAGCTGCCCATGTGCAGCCCTGGCTCGCCCGTCATTCCCACAGACGCGGTGAAGCACCGCAATGGGACGCGGACGGTCCTTTTGGCATGTGTGGACTGGCCGGGCGCCCTCCAGGGCCGCGGTGTGACTGGCTCCGCCACACATGACCTGCGCAGGGCCGTGCCTGGGACCGGCCAGGTGCCCGCAACAGTCTGCACAGCACGCAACAATCACACCTGTCTGTGGTATCCCAAAGACCCTCCATGGACGGGAATGCTGGCTTGGCCGGCCGAGGCCCCTGTGATGGCGCGCGCGCCGACGCGCGCCCGCGTGGCAGGCTGCTGCAGGCGGCCGCGGCGGCGGTGCTGGCCAGCGGCGGCGGCGCGACCGCGGCGGCGCGCGCGCCGCTGCTGCGGCTGCTCGCGCGCGCGCCGGCGCTGCGGCTGGACCCGGACACCGCGCGCGCGGCCGCGTTCGCCTGGCACTGGGTCGCCGCCGGCGTGCCGGGGTGCCAGGCGCGCTCCCCCGGCAGAGCGCCGCAGCCGCTCGTGCGCGTTGCTGCCCCGGAGCGGCGCCGGGCGCCTGGGCGGGGGCCTGCGCGCCGCAGCGGCTACGCATGAAGCGCGCTTGTTGGCAGACTGCCGGGCTGTGTCCTGGCGGGCGGCCCGCCTGCTGTGCCGTAGAGAGGCCGGGCGGCGGCGCGCGCTCCGCAGGCGGCGCTGGTGGCTGAGGTCGCGGAGGCGTGGCTGGCCACGGCGGAGGCGAGCGAGCGCCTAACCCTAACCCTACCCTATCCGCAGGCAGCGCTGGTGGCCGAGGTCGCGGAGGCGTGGCGGGCCACGGCGGACGCGGGCGAGGGCGTGTTCGATTGGCGCTACGACCCCGCGGCAACCGCGGCGGCCGGCGCAGCGGCGAACCCCGATGCGGGCGGCCTCACGCGGCGCATCGCGGCGCACCACGCATGGCTGGCTTTCCTGGGCGAGGCGTGGCAGGCGCGCCCCGGCGGCGGGGGGCCGCCGCCAGACGCGCCGCCCCCCCTTGCTTGTGATGCCCGAGCAGGGTGCTCCGTCTCTCTCGCCTGCAAGCCATGCATCATGGCAGGCACTTCTGGCTCCCATCTGTGTAGGCTTTGGGCGAGGCTGTGCACTGGCGGTGCACTGGCTGTGCCGCTGTGCGCTGCAGGATTTTCCCAAACTGGGGAGTTGAGACATCGCGACAGTGGCTGCGGCGGGGCAGTGATGTGTGAGGCGCATGCAGGCCTGGGGTGAGGGCAGCGGCGCCGACGCGGGCGCGGTGCGCGCGGCGCTGGCGCGTGCGCTGCAGGGCGCGCTGCAGGCGCCGCGCGGCCTGACGCGCCACCCGGCCGCTGCGGGCGCCGTGTTTCGCCTGCTGGGCCTCGCGCTGCGTGTTGCGCAGCACGACCTGGTGCGGCAGCGCCCCGCGAACCCTTTTGAGGGGTGCCTGCGAGTATGAAAACCTGGTAGGTTCAGGTTGGAGGACCACAATAGCCCCTGTATTTGCATCTGGCACCTCCTCACGTTCACAGACGGGTCTGCACCCGTGACTCCCCAACACCTCCCACGTGCAGCGGGTCGCACACCTGCATCGCGAGCGGGCTTACTACCTCGCCCCCTGCGCGCGCGCACCCGCCGCGCCCGCCGCGCCCGCCGCGCTGCGCCCATGGGGCGCGCTGGCGGGGCAGGCCTCGGAGCATGGGCAGGGGTCGGCGCCCCCCGCGGCCGCGCTGCTAGCGGAGCGCGCGCTGGCGGTCGCGCTCGCCTGGTTTGCGGGCCCGGCGGCCTGGTACGGCCGCTGGTCGGCCGGCGAGGCGCGGTGCGCCGCGGCGGGGCCCCGTGCCTGCGCCCGGGCGCGTCCGCCGCTCTCTGTGCGCTGGGTGGCCGCTCGGCGCTGCTCCGCTTCTGCCCAGGAGGCAAAGCGGCGCCACACGGCTTGGCCGAGCGCGGGCGCTTGATGCCCTAGTTATGAACCTAAACCTATCATAAGCAGGCCTCCTGAGCTGTCCCGCATTGCACTACATGTGCTCCTTGGCGCCACTGCTTCAGCTGAGGCCCGGCCCATGTCCACGTCATGGCAGGACCAGACTCAGGCTGCGCTGCTGCGCGATGCATCCATGCTGGTTGGAGCGCCGGCGGCAAGGACAGGGTGGGACACGGCCCACACGCGCTCGTCCCCCGAGAGGGCATGCGACGTCGCGGCAGGGAGGCTGCCGCAGCGGCGGCCGACCTCGTGCAAGCGGTGGAGCGCATGCACAACGAGTGGCCCGCGTCGGCGCCCGCGGGCGGCGCGGCGCGCACGGGGCGCCACCCCGTGTGGGGCGCGTCACGCGGCGGCAACGCGCAGCGCGCCGCGCTGCTGCTGGCGCTGCTGCGCGCCGAGGCCGAGCGGCTCGCGGTGCGCTTCCCGTGCGGCGGTGGGGCGCCGCAATCCTTTGATATTGGCACATGCCTCTTCTTGCACGCTCAGCGACGGGCTTCCGGCTGGCGTCGAAGATGGACAGAGACGATAAACGGCGTCTCATGCAGCTGCTGTGTCCTGGGCAATGCGCGCCTCGCCGCGACCAGGGAACGAAGGCGTGCGTGCGGGGCCGAGCCTGTGACGACCCGCCGCCGCACCTCATCAGGTTTGTTGCAAGTGGTAGGCGGGCAGCAGGCGGCGAGCGAAGCCGCCGCCGGCCTGGCTGGGGGCGGAGCAGTGTTGTGCAGGGAACGAGCGCGCTGCTGAGGCAGACGATGCGCAGGTGTGGGCGGACCCGCTGAAGCCGCCGCCGCCGGCGGGGGGCGGCGGCGGCGCGGCCGTGACGGCGGCCGGCTGGCGCGCGCACATGCGCACCGCCTGGGACTTTGACCCGCGCCTCGCGCTCGCGCTGCTGGACAGGCGCGTGTGGCACTCTGCGCCGCGCTCCCCCGCCGCACCGTGCTGTCTCCAGGCTGCGAAGCACGGCGGAGAAGCCTTGGAGCGAGGGGCGGTCTGCCATAAAGCGTATCCAGCTGACACACCTGGGAGAGTGTTGAGCACTGACTGGCCCGCTGCGACGTCGCGTGAGACGGCGGGGTCGGTCGTCCACTCCAGCCAGCTTCCATGCGCGCCATGCTCCCTGGCGAGCCCGGCGGGCGCGCGCGCGCAGGCTGCCGGGCGCGGCCGCGGCGCGCGGCGAGGCGGAGCAGCTGGCGGCGGCGCACGCGACCGACCCGGACGTGCAGGCGCTGCCGCGCGCGGCGGCGCTGCTGGCCACGCCTGGCGCCACCATCGACGGCGGCGTCGCGCTGCAGCAGTGCCTGGCCGCGTGGGCGCCCGCGCCGCTGCTGCAGGCGCGCGCACACCCAGCAGCGCCTCCCTCAGAGGAAGCGTGTTTGACGCTCGCCCCGCCCTCTCTGGCTCAAGGAGGCTGCCTGGTCCCTTCCCTCAGGGCTTGCTGGGTGCTGTGCGCGCTCTGAGCGCGCGCCGTTCGTGCGCACGCTGTTCGAGTGCTGCTGCGCCCGTATGAGCATGACACGGGCGCACCGCTCTCGCCACGGAAGCCGTGCGCGTACAGGGAGGCGGCAGTGACAGGGTTTGACTAACCCTAACCCTAGCGAACGGACCCCAGCGCAGAGGCGCGGCCCTGACGTGGCGCGCCGGGGACGCGCAGGCGCTGGAGATGATGAGCGGCCCTGCAGCCAGGGTGCCGGCGGTGCGCGCGTACGCGCTGCGCTCCATGCACGCCTGCAACCCGCAGCAGGCGCGACCCCAAACACCCTTCAATTGATCGGCGCCCCCGTGCGGCACAGCCCGGCAGGCTCTCGCAGGAGTGCCTCTGCTGTTCGCTGGGCGCCCGTCTGGCTGTGCCTTGGAGTCTGCCTGTGCATCTGGTTGAGGCGCCCGCCGCGCGTCCGTGTGGCCGGGCTGCAGGCAAAGGGTCCCTTGCGCATGCGGGCGCGGCTCGCAGCTGCTCGCGCGCCTCATTTGCCTGACATCAAGCGCGGCGCGCTCGGCTAGCCCCGCGGCGCCACGCGCGCGCGCGCGCGCAGGTGGCCTTCTTCCTGCCGCAGCTCGTGCAGAGTTAGGATAGGGTAGGGATAGGATAGGGCGCGCCGCTCAGCCGGCCCCAGGGCGCAACGCGCGCGCGCGTGCGCGCAGGTCGCCTTCTTCCTGCCGCAGCTGGTGCAGCTGCTGCGCGGCGACGAGGGCGGCGCGGTGGAGGCATTCCTGCGCGAGGAGGCGGCGCGCGCGCGGCTGTTCGCGCACCTGCTGCTGTGCGCGCTGCGGACCGAGGGCACGCCGCCGGCCGAGGCGTTCGCGCCGGCCGTCAAGCGCTCCGGCTGGAAGCCGCCCGAGGACAGCGGCATCTGGGCCGCCGCCGACGCCGTGGCGGACACGGCGCGCGGCGCCCGTGCTTGTGGAGCCATGCAAAGGGTGGGGCGTAGGGTCGCCAGCGGTGTGCACCAGGCCGCCGTGGCGGCAGCAGTGTTTTTTCTGGGGATAACACCCCATGCTTGCGATGTTGTAGGGTCAGGCGGCCCGGGACAGACCGCCGTGGCGGTCACAGGCAGCGCCAGGGCGACTGGCGCGCCGCACCTGTGTACGGCCGCCAGGCCCACCGTGGCTCGGCATACGGTAGATGGGGCTAGGGTTTATTCCGGCTCGGCGTGGCTGGAGACGGCAGCGCGCGGCGAGCGGGGCGCCCGGCGGCAGGTGTGGGCGGAGCTGGCGCCGGCCGACGTGGAATTCCTGCGCTCGGCCGCTGGCTCGTCATGGCTGGAGACACGGTAGGGAATGGTTAGGTTAAAAGCGGCTCAATGTGCAACAGGTGTGGGCGGAGCTGGCGCCGGCCGACACGGAGTTCCTGCGCGCGGAGCTCGGCTACTTCGGCGCCGTCACCGGCGTGAGCGGCGCGCTGTACCCCGTGCCCAAGGACCAGCGCCGCGCGGCGGCCGGCGAGCTCGTGCGCAAGGCGCGCGCGACCAGGCCCCGACGGGGTCGCAGCAGGCCGGGTCAGGGCGTGGCTTGGGCAGGGCTGCCGGATGATGAGGGCGGCGCTCTGGCGTGGTGTGTTAGGGTAAGGGTGCGAGTGTGGATGAAGTGTCAGCTGGACCACCCGGCATTACATGCACGCGACCCTGAGCTCCCTGGTCTCCAAGGTCAGACAGCTTTAAGCCCTATGTGGCCATGGCCCGTGAGTCATGTGCTCTGTGTCAGTCTGTCCCACTGTGCTTGATTGATTTGCTCGCACGCACCAGACGTGGCGGCCTGCCTCGGCCCTGCTCCTGCCCCGCCTGCCTGCAGCCACGCCGCCCCAGCGTGCCTGCCCCGCGCGCAGATCGAGCTGCCGCGCGACGACCTGTACCTGCCGACCAACCCGGCCTCGCGCGTGCTGGCCGCGCTGCCCGAGTCGGCCACGCCCATGCAGAGCGCAGCCAAGGTCCCGCTGCTGGTCGCGTTCCAGGCGCGCGCCGCGTGGTTGCCATAACCCTACCTTGACCTAATCCCTGCTTTATTTCTACCGCTGATGACGCGTCCCGAGCGCGCCGTGCGCTTGCCTGACCCTACCTTGACCCTACTGCTGCTGGTTGTTTTCATGCGCGCCGCGCGCTCGCCCCGACCTGCGGCTAGCTCGCTGGCACCGGCCAAGCTGCTGCAACTGGCCGCGCCCACTGCCGCACCGCGCCATGTTCGCGGCGCCAGCTGTTATGGCGCAGCGCGGGAGCGCATGCAGCTCATTGCAGACTCGCGCTGGACTGGCAGGTGGATGAAGTCGGCGGCGGCGGCAGCGGCAGCGGCGGCGTCGGCAGCGGCGGCGGCGGCATACCGCGTGCGCAGGCGCTCATCTTCAAGGTCGGCGACGACTGCCGGCAGGACGTGCTGGCGCTGCAGGTAGGGTTAGGGTAGGCCCAGAAAGGCCAGACACGTGTTCGCGCATGACGCACACAAAGCTTGCGGGAACCGCAATGCAGTGCCAGTGCTGGCTGATTTGCATGGCCCTGGGGCCTGTTGCGGACAGGCCATGCTGCAAGGCCCCAGCCCCTGTTGCAGAATGACATGTACTGACGGAGGGGCAAACCCTGCATTGCTTGCACTTACCGGCCTTGTCAGGGCGAGGCTGGCGCTGCAACGGAAAGCGGTGCGACGAGTGCTGCATAGCGCTCCTGCAGGTTGTGGTGCTGCTGCGCGACAGCCTACCCTACCTTTACTCTTATTCTACAACATCCTTCCCAGCACGCCTGCAGGTGGTGACGCTGCTGTGCAATGCGCTCGCGGCGGCCGGCCTGGAGCTGTACCTGGTGCCCCACGGCGTTCTGCCCACCGACTACGAGTGCTGCGTAGGGTACCTGACCTAACCCTGCCAGTGCGTCTGCAGGTAGTGGCGCTGCTGCGCGACGCGCTTGCGGCGGCCGGCCTGGACCTGTACCTGGTGCCCTACGGCGTGCTGCCCACCGACTACGAGTGCGGCGTCATCGAGGTGGGGCCCCTGCTGTGCGGCGCCGGAGCCAGGCGCCTTGCTGCGAGTTGCGCTGGCGCCCGTATGGTCAAGTAGGGCAGCTGCAACAAGCGCTTGCAGGGCAGACCGATGCGCGTGGAGGGTGGCGCTCTGCCCCTGCACTGTCAATGGCTCTGTGGCCTCACCTTGCAGCGTCGTCACAATATGAACACAGACGTTGGTGCACGCTGCAGGGTCCTCGCGGCGTCTCCACCATACCCTACCCTAACCCTATTGTCATACCCATTGCTGTGACGCGGCGGCCGCGCAGGTCGTGCCGGACACCAAGTCGCGCAGCGCGCTGGGCGAGACCGCGGACGGCGGCCTGGCCGAGATCTTCCGGCGCGAGTTCGGCGAGCCCGGCTCGCGCCGCTACGAGGCCGCGCGGGACAACTTCATCGCCTCGGAGGCCGGGTGCGCGCTCGTCGTTGAGCTCTGTCCAGTGCCCGACCAACCATTCGGTCAACATGTGGTAATAGAGATGAAGCTTGACGCCTCATGGCAGAAGGCGCGTCAGCTATAGCCAAGTGATGTTTGTGCGCGCATGGAAAGGCGTGCCCGCCATGCCCGTCGCGCGTGCCGTGCGCGAGTCATGTCGCTCTGCCTCCGCCCCCGCTGCTGGCTGCCGCATCCCGGGCGCGCGCGCGCGGCGGCCGCGGCGACGGGGCGGCGCGCGCGCAGGTACGCGGTGGCGTGCTTCCTGCTGCAGGCCAAGGACCGGCACAACGGCAACATCCTGCTGGACGGGCGCGGGCGCCTGGTGCACATCGACTTTGGCTTCATCCTGGAGATCTCGCCCGGCGGCAACATGCGCTTCGAGAGCGCCGCGTTCAAGCTGAGCCACGAGATGGCACAGCTGCTGGACCCGGGCGGCGGCCGCGCCTCGGCGCCCTTCCGCCGCTTCCAGGAGCTGTGCATCCGCGGCTTCCTGGCGGCGCGCGCCCGCGCGCCCACCAGCTGTCTACCCGTAAAAAACCTGCGCTTGCAGCTCCACTTGCAGTCAGTGACGTACGTGCTTGGTGCAGGCTGGTGCTGTTTGTTTGTATGTGCAAGAGTGGATGCGGTGCGTAGGTTGCCGCTGGCATTAGCGCGGCTGTAGTTTGAAGTAGGGCCGGAAAATGGGCACCAGGTTTAGCACCAATGGCGAAGGCGGGAGCGCATGGTGCCCGGACGAGAAGAGACATTGTGGCGCGCGCGGCGCAGGCGCGCGGCGTGGCCGGCGGCATCATCGCGACGGTGGCGCTGATGGCGGACAGCGGCCTGCCCTGCTACGGGCGCGGCGCGCCGGTGGACAACCTGCGCGGCCGCTTCCGCCTGGACCTCAGCGACGCGCAGGCGGCCGCGTTCATGCGCGCCACCATCGACGACGCCTACGACAAGGTTGCGCCCTGTCCGCCACCTGCATGATGCTGTCGTTAACGTTTGCTGCCTACCTGCAACATGACCGACACCATTTCACGCATGGCTCCGCTGCCGCTGGCCCCGTACCTTGAAGATGCCCTCCCAATCCAGGAGTTTTCGCACAGGCGCTGTTTACATCCAAGCCACAGTGTATGAATCTGGATTCTTGCGTGCAGAGTTGCATGCAGTACATGCACTATATATAGATAAGGTGACCTTCTCTGACACGCAGACGCTGTCAACACAGTTGACGAGCTGCAGAGTGCATGGACCTTGCGCATGTGCTTGAACGGGCACACTGAAGGGCCTGGCTGGGGCTGCGCGCAGTGGACCACGGGCTTCTACGACTATGTGCAGTACCTGCAAAACTCCATTCCCAAGTGACCAGCCCGGTCGCCTCTCGCCATGCTGCCTAGCAGGTCCTGTCATGTTGGTCGGTGTGTTGGCGTGCGTGCTGTTTATAGCCTCTGGTCCTGGGTCATTGGGTGTTTAGTCTACCAACTTTACAATAGCTGAATGTTTGTGGGTGAGATTTAGTGCCCAACCTCCTCATGAATCAGACATAGCTATGTTGTTCCATTGCTCTCCAGCATGCGCTCACTGCTGCCTCTGCTGCCTGCGCTTCTGCGCCAGCGCTGCGCGCGCAGCTTTCTCCGCGTCTGCCTCGCTCCCAGCCGCACCTGCCGGACGCCATGGAAACCCTGAGCAGCGCCTCACCATAGCTTGCCAGCGACGGTGCTACCTCAAGAGCAGAACGGATTTCAGCGGAAGAACATAGTAAAGAACATGCAAGCAGCCGTATTTTCGAGCGGAAGCAATGTGCCAAGCAGCCAGCGCTTGCACTGCAGGTCGTCGAAGATTAGCACAGCTCCGCGATGATGTCAGCAACTACAGAGGCGCCCGTGTGCACCCCCCGTCCCTCTGCCATGGCCATGCTTGTCCATGAAACAGCCGGTTGCCTCAGAGACGGGCCGTCAGATGTCTCACATGGACCGGCAAGTATGATTATGCTTACATGCATCAGCATGCCGCACCCGCGTACGCCGCCAGGCCCAATGCGTCGCCGCTGGCGGCCTGCACATCCCAGCGCGCGTCCGCGGCCTGGCGCAGCAGCGCGCCACGCCGCTCGCCGTGCGTGACCACGTGCGGCCGGTCGGGGTCGAGCTCTGCGGCGCACAGGTTGCGCATGTCTGCCAGCCAGGGTACTGCATGAGAGAGCTCACAGGGCCCCTGCGCAGGGTGCTGCAGCTGCAGGCACAATGCTACGCCATGTACGCTGCCTGCGTTTGAGCGCGTTCACACTGACGGGCAGATGGTCTGGCAGCATGGCCCTTGCAGCTGAGCGGACTTTGCAGCTGCAGAATGCGCTCGAGGCGGCAGCTGCATGAGCTGGCAAGCAGGAGACCACGCAGTGCACAAGGCTCTCTGATGCTGCCTCCCACGTAGCACCCATGTTGCTGAAAGCAGCAGCAGCAAAGCCTGGCGGCGCAGTGTTCGGGCGGCCGCGCAGCTGCGCCACTCGCCTGCCTGCTTCGGCGGCAGCTGCGCGAGCCGCACGCGCCGCTCCTCCTCCTCGTCCTCCTCGCGCTGCCTCACCCTGCGCTGCTCCGCGGCCTCCTGCTCCGCCTGCCGGGCGCACCGCGCGCCGCCGCAATGTGAGCGCAGTGCGCGCACCTCGCCTCCGCGCCGGCGGCGCAGGCAGAGTGCGTGCGCCCGTCGCCGCCGTGCCAGCGGCGCTGGCAGGCGCGCGCGCCCCGGGCACCAGCTCCAGCGTGCACTGGGCGGCTTTGCCTCTAGACATACCCACATGGAGTAGGAGCCTGATGGGCAGGGAAACAAGCTGCTGCAGACAGCCCAGGCAAGGACACTCGACACGTCTCCTCTTCAGCCAGAGGGCTCCTCAGTCGTCGGCTTCCTGGGGCGGAGCACTCACCGCTTGCCGCGCGCGGTCCTTGCGGCCCACCTCCTCCGCCAGCTCTGCGAGAGATGGCCCTCCATCAAACCTGTCGCTCGCCTGCTTGAGTCACAACGCGGGCCCCATGCCGTCCCTGCTCGACAACAAAGCATGCCTAGCCTAGCCAAACCTGCAGATCCGCACCCGCGTCGGGCAAGGTGCTCGTACGCGATAGGGGCCTCCGGCGCCTTGCGCTTTGCACGACGCGCCGGCAGCGCAAGCTGGTCATCTGCGCTGTCGCAGCCTGACTCAGTCCCGGAGCCTGGTTCACTCCTGAGGTGTTCCAGGTTGGACAGCCTACATCAGCGCTTGCGTGCGCCGAGACGCCTCATGCTCAGCTTGCCAGGCCCCTCCGGCGTCAGCACAGGAGAGACATTACAGAAAAGACTTTACTCTTGCTGGATATTGTTGATGGCTTGGAACTATGAGGCGCTGAAACCAGTTGGGCGTACAAGACGCAGGAGTAGTGCGGGAGGCTCTTGTTCCAGAAGTGTGCCCCAGCTTGTTTTTTCACTGTTCTGGTGCACAAGCTGCCTATTTATACAATACAACACTGTTGCATTACATTGCATCGCAGCCGGCATGCATCCCTCAGAACTGCACCACCTTTGCCTTCTTCCTGGGGCTGCGGCTCAAGGCCGGCGCCTGCGGCGCCTCCGCTCCTGCCGGCCTCCTCTTCTTCTTCCCCGCGCCGCGGCCCTCCTCCTCCTGCGCCTCCACCAGGAACTCGTCCCCCAGGTCGTCCCCGCTGGTCAGCGCCCGCTTCGCCTTTGCCGGCTGCTTCGGCGCCGCCCGCGCACCGCCCGCCTCCCCCGCCGGCGCCGCGGCGGGGTTGCCGGCACTGGCCGGCAGCCGCTTTGCCGCCTTACCCTTCTTCGCCGCACCGCCGCCCGCCTCCTGCAAGCTCCTGGTGCCGCCGCCTGCGCCGTCCCCGCTGGCCAGCTGCTGCTTTGCCCCCTTCTTATTCTTTTTGCCCGCGTTGCCAACGGCCTCCACCTCTTCTCCGCGCTCAGCAGCCGGGCTGTCCCCGCCAGGCGCAGGATTTCGATGCCCTGCCTGCTGCGTGTGCGCCTTGCGCGGCGGCGCAGCACGCACGTCGCCTTTGCGCTCCGCTGCGTGCGCGCCGCCGCCCGCGGCCTCACTCGAACGGGCCCCGTCCTCAGGGCTCTGCTCGGGCGCCTCGCCGTCCATGTCGTCGCGGGGTTCCAACCCCAGCGCGGCGCGCGCGGCGGCGGCGAGCGCGGGCCCAGCCGCCACCACGCGCTTGGCGGCGGGCTCGCCCGGCGCGCCCGTGTGCGTGGCGAGCACGCACTGCCCCGCAGACGCGTCGCGGGGGCCAAGCTCCACGCGCACGCGCACCCCGCGCTCCTCCCTGCCGCCGCAGCAGGACAGGAGGTTAGGTTGCAGAACGACCTAGCAAGGGTTCCTACCGCCAAGCTGGCTCCAGAAGGCTGCAGATCACGCGTGTAGTGGGTAGCACGCATTCGAGGCACCCTGAAAACCCGGCTCCACTCGCACTCCCGCTCTGCGGTCCCCTGCGCCTGCCGCTCTCGAGCAGTGCAGGACTGGCGACCGGCGCCCACCAGCCTGCGTAGAGCCGGGCGAGAACGG
>JAABUV010006815.1_pt1 | contig 12267 bp, 11 predicted proteins | sample 5559971 | NCBI WGS metagenome assembly JAABUV01 (sample SAMN10711881, study PRJNA513362) | rock metagenome | isolation source: Antarctica rocks | place: Antarctica: Victoria Land, Knobhead nord | collected 2015-12-19
ACGTGAACATCCTGAACGCGCGGGAGACGCGAAAACTTAGTGTGCACGTGAGAAGGCATCTGATTAGAGATTGGTCTCGACGCCGTTTTAAACGGTATTGATCGGTAATTCTCAAAACGATTTGATATGTCGTTTCCTCTGTCAGCTGTCTAGACTCTAGAGTGCTTGCCTAAATGCGCACTTGCTTTCAAGCCATCGATGCAGTCATCGGCTCAAATATTCAAAATATTGCTACTCTATCTTTCACCTTTTACTCTCACTTTCACAATGTTTATCTTCTATCAACTAAAGAAGAAATAAATAAAATATGCCATATTACAGGCTTGACTCAATAGAGATACTCAGAGTTAAAATTCAACATCTCAGTTTCTTGAGAAATAAAAGAAAAATAAGTGTAAAAATTACGATTTCGCGTGAATATTCTCAAAGTATGAACCAAAATTTAGTAGTAGATTAAACAGGAGTGCTTTCTTCATTGCAATTCTCAACTAAAGTCTTAATCAATGAATTCAATTGAATTAATTCTTTTTGCTTCATCACTATCTTAAATTTTTATGTTTCATTGCACACTGTTGATAAGAAGCGGGTTGAAACCGTTCGAGACGTTCGCTGGATAGAGCAAGATCATAAGCCGAAAGATAACATTATCCCTCAAATGAGTGCTAATCACCAAGCACCCGAGGCAGGAGAGCCGTGGGCCCCAAATCAGAAAAGGTCTCGAGAAGACTCGACGACGATGGATCAAACAAGAGGACCCGCACCAAGGCCCCTGTTCACGTCGCGTATCACGAATCACTGTTCCGAGAAGCCAGTACAGAACACTTCCCTGAGTTAGAAGCCCCCGGACTTCTCAAAAGCATCCAAGCCACGATAGCCAGACTTGATGGCCAGGAAAGAAGTTTTATCACTCCAAACAAGGCACTACTTGCCAGCATTGAGGCCTTTCAAACCACCGCCGAACAAGTGCTAGCTAACCCGGATGATATTGACACTGAAGAACCAATCAATTATCGCAAAACCAGAGCCTCTCCTCAAGCTTCAAAATGGGACGATGCCATGAAGGACGGACTTGCTTCCCTCGAAGAAAATGGGACCTGGACCCTAATCCCGCGACTCCCTTCTCGCCGCGTTCTTGGTGGGAAATGGGTCTATAGGCTTAAGCGAGGCTCTGGAGGGGGATATTCAGCGATATAAAGCACGCTGGGTTGCTCGAGGCTTTGAACAACGCTTCTGGATTGACTTCAATGAAACATTCGTCGCTGTTGTCAAGCCAATGACCTACAAAAGTCCTCTTCGCCATGGTCGCGCAAGTGGACTGAGAAATTGAGCAAATGGACGTCAAAACCGCCTTCCTTTACGGGACTCTCGATGAAGATGTGTGTGTGGAATTGCCTACCGGCTATTCCGAGGAGGACCTCGTTTGCAAGCTGAATATAGCCCTCTATGGTCTAAAGCAAGCCCCTCGGGTATGGTTTCGAACACTCACGGAGTTCCTCGTCTCACTGGGTTATCATGTCATTCCAGAGGATCTAAGCGTATATCGCAACCCGGAAATTGGTATATTTGTAGCTATATATGTGGACGATCTACTTATCTTTGGCGCCAACAAAACCGCTATTCAAGAGCTCAAAGATCAACTGTCGAAACGCTTTAAGATGACCGGTTTGGGACCTGTAGCGGCTTACTACCTGGGTTTGGAAGTTGTTAGGGACCGATTTAAATCGCACCATTCGCCTCAGCCAAAAGACGTATCTGCAAAAGATTCTGAAGGATCTAAATTTGACGGACCTTCGCGGTAGTCAAACGCCTATGGATAAGGACGTTATTCTAACACCAGCCTCGGCGGATCACACTGCCATCGGCAACGACAAGCTTAAGTATCAATGTGCAGTCGGATCCCTTATGTACCTTATGCTTGGAACGCGTCCTGGAATCGCCTTCGCTGTTTCTCAGGTATCGCGATTCTCTTCTAACCCAACCACAGGACATTGGAAAGCTGTTCAACTAATCTTCCGCTACCTAAAGAAGTTCTCGAACTTGGGATTGGTTTATCGAAACGAAGGTCTCCATTGGTTATACGGATGCAAACTGGGCCCATGACAACGATCGAAAACCAATTGGAGGCTATCTTTACAAGATTTGGTGGTGCAGCCATCAGTTGGAGCTCTAAGCGTCAAAATACCATCGCTCTCTCTAGCTGTGAAGCTGAATTCATGGCCGCCTCTGAAGCAGCAAAAGAAGCCCTCTGGATGCGTCGATTACTGGATCATTTTGATTACAAAGGTCCTCGACAGGTCATCATTCATGCCGACAACAAAAAGCGCTATTGCCCTGGCCGAAAATCCGATGCATCACGGACGAACCAAACACATCGAAATTCGGTACCACTTCATGTGGGAAAAAGCCACTGAGGGACTTATTAAGCTCGCTTTTATACCTACCAAAGAGGAGGCAGCCGACGGTATGACAAAGCCACTGGCCGGCGAAGCCTTTGTCAAGTTTATCAAAGATTTGGGACCGAAACAGGTTTAGATTCAGGGGAGCTTATGAGCCGACGTCAAGAGTATTTCCATTGAGGGGAGTGTTAAACGGTAATATCAAGGCCCTTGACCAACCACCCTGCATAATAGAAAGTGTACCCATCAGGAACGTGTATAGCTCTCCTCCCCCTAGATTATAGAATCAAGGATTCTCGTTCAACACTTCACAGCTTTTCAGTCGATTGGAGGCGTCAACCGTCTTCCAATGGTCAGAACCTAGTATCTTGGTATAGCCTTGAACGACAAGCTCAAAGTGTTTTGCCGCATTTTCAAACGTAGCCATTTCCTTGTACAGAGAAGCCAGATTATATCTTACGTCTAAGGGGGTCTTATGCTCAGAACCCCAAGCCTGTTCGTATCCTGCCAATGCTCGTAGATACATGTCTTCGGCTTCTTTCGTCTTGCCTTGCTTCAAGTACAGATTTCCCAGATTATTGACGGTGCGAAGAGTCGATGTATGAGCGAGACCCCAAGCCTGTTCGCATCCTGTCAATGCTCGTAGATACATGTCTTCGGCTTCTTTCATCTTGCCTTGCTCTGAGTACAGATATCCCAGCCGATGGCAAGCCACGCTAACGGACGAAATGTTTACTTTGTCGTTAAAGACTTCTTGTATGCTTTGCTCCAGCAATGAGAAGACGCGATCGCAATGTGGCAGAAGACGTCTCTGTAAGAGCGAATAATCCGACATGGTTTGTGAAGGCACAGCGGATGCAACGACGATCACGGCAAGCCAACTCATGATAGCGTTGTCTTTCTCAAATGCGTGAAGGCACCAGTGATGAAGCACAGAGTGCATAAAGAAAGAAGATGATTCAAATTTTGTGTTGATAAAGGAGTATTTTGAAAGAAGTCTCATGCACTTTTTGAAATCAAGCTCATCGCTTGCACATCTGACAAACCAACCAGGCACTTCGTCGAAAATTTCATGATGTAATGAAGGTGTAAGAAGCTCATACCAGAGGTTCTGATTGTCAAGAAACGCCCACAGCTTCAGAAAGTTGGCAGCATCCTCATTCTGTTCCCGAAGATGATCGAAAGACACAGTTCATGTTGTTAACACACTAGCATCTGCACTTTCTCGTAAAGTGAAATAATTCTGATTCTTCATTAACTTTTTCCACTTATGATTATATGAATCGATGTACTTTGACACGGTTGTACCTGTTTCCCGCATGTATGAGCCGGCTTGGTTGATCGCTAAAGAAAGACCTTGAAGTAGCTTGACAAGCTCTAATGAATCTATTGAGTCAAAGACATCAGATAAGACCTTCATAACTATGCTTCTGGTTGCACTCACCTTCCACGGATCTTCCAGCGCTATTTTTGAGGATACTTTCCCCCTGCAGTTCATTAACCGGCTCTAGTTTCATATCGTCTCCCAAATTCCGCAGACTTGTCAATCGAGAAGTGATGAGAATTGATCCTTGATCTGCCATTGGAAAATACGCTTGCATATTGAAGGCTTCCGAATCTATAGATGAGATGGAAAACTCTCGGTCTACATTATCGAAGATTAGTAACCATTGACCATTTAACGGTCGTGATAACCACTTTAATACATCTTCAACAACTTGATCAACATCAGTGCTTTCTTTTTGCGAGTAGCTTCTGCTTTCTTCCGAAATCTGATGCTGCGATAGTCGACTGACGAGATCAGCGATACTTCGTCTCACTCTTTCTTTGGCCGAGCCATCAATCCAGAAGATCGCGCTGTAGTTTTCTTGATATTTTCGAGCGAATTCAACAGAGAGCTGAGTCTTTCCAATGTCACCAAGTCCATGAAGGATGAATACTTTGCGACGCATTCGATCTATCGAGGTGGGAAGTAAAATATGTGTCAACTGAGTCATCTCTGCGTCTCGCGCCACAAATTTATTCATCATAGGAATGCTCTGAAGACTGAACGGTACATGAAAGGACTCTTCGGTGACGATGAAATGCGCTTGTGAGAAGTCAGAGAGAAGTTTGAAGAACGCAGTCTATTACAAAGAAGAGAAATAATACCACGGTATCGTTCTTTAACTCTCTGTGACGACATTTGAACTATTCTTTGGATCTCGGGCTGCACTAAGAGGAAATTCTCATCTTCGAAGCCATGGAATTTGTTCAACCCTGAGTGATCCGTAGTGAGATACATTATTCTTTTGCCATGTAAAGAGGCTGACTGTTGATTGACGAACTGTATTTGCCGTGAGCTTTCACATCCGTTTGAGGACAACGAAAGAAGTTAACAGACCTGAGTCCGCCAAGGTTCATGCGACGCTTCTTTGTTCTCATAAAAGCAAATCATATCGAGATTGTCATAACTCTTCTCAAAATCTCGGGCAATGCCATGAAGATCACAACTACATCTTTTCAGAAACTCTAGCAGGGTCTTATCGCGTCCCGCTGCTTGGGCAAGCCATACACCATACATCGCAGCATCACTTCCTTGATGTGATGTTCCAAGAAAGATGATTCCAGCGGCGGACAGTCGAATATCTCTGAAGTCATTACCATGATTGACCAGTATCAGCGCCTGTTTGATGATCAAACCTTCAAGACTATGCTCAATAAATATCAATGATCGTTGACGCTCTTTCTCGTCTGATCGATTCTGATGAAGAACATTAAGCAACTGCTCTCCACATTGGCGCAGACTTGTTTTCACATTCATCTTTCGCCAATCAGACTCATAACTGTATGTCGCAATTCGAGCGTTTGGAATGAGGCTTGGCAGAAGGTCTCGAAGCCACATAACTTCAGCCGTCTCGGATGCTATTCGAGCGACATCAGGAAGCTCGTCGATTTGGGCATTCCTTCGGCGGCCTCGTAGGAGATTGAATGGGTGCCGGTGTTTAGATTCTCTTTTCTCGGCAGAACCTTGCTTTCCAACCCACGTATAATATGGATGAGCACCGAGGCCTTGAACTGCGATAACGCTGGAACGCCGGTGAATTAGTCTGCTCGAGTATAACAAATGATTGTTTGCCTTACTCTACTTTAGGTTCGTCATCATCGTGTTCACCACTGACCCAAATATTAAGACCCGTGGCCGTAATCGTGTCTTTGCTGCACGTCATTGTGGTGGCTCGAGCTGCCTAGAATTGCAAGATCGAAAGAGGGGCACACAATTTGGTTCGATCGAACCCAATGCGAAGAATTAAAAAAGGCTTTAGAAGCGCAAGCATTCAAGATAATCGTAATTATCGTATAGATAGCTCGGCTTAATCTCAAGGTTTATAAGCGGTCGTTTGGTAAGAGAAGGCTGTATTCCGTACTTGAAATATATAACATGGCCAAGTTTTGAGGAAGAAGATTGGTGTTATGCGCTAAGCCCTACGGGTATTCGAACACCGGATATAAAACATGTAAACTGGTCAGTGGTACCATACTTTAGATCTTCAAGTACATTGGATTCGCGCTACCGTTGAGAACCTCCATTCCACGCCGTATTTCTGCTTTCCTCACACACTAATCACTTGGCCTTGACACAGTTCTCGCATACCGCGTCTGTGAAGCCAAACCGAGTTTCCGGGCGAAGGCAGGCGGTACGTGCTCACCGAGTGTTATAGTTATCGTAATCGGCGTCATTGTTTTTGCAGCGTGTGATATCGAAGGAACATCGATCGCCATTCATGCACCCGAGCTATTGTAGCTGTTGATTCAATAGTGAGGAGGTATTCCAGAAGGGAGTAGCAAATTACACAGCCTGAGACGGTTGAGGTTGTATCACTGTGACGGTGGAGGTGCATGGCATTGAAGGTAGGCGGGTTTGTAAGCTGTGGAGGGCGGAGGGTGCAAGGCTCCTAGTGAGGAGGAGGTAGGAGACCTCGAATGAGCCAATACAGAGCCCTACAATAAAGTCAGCTTTGCCAGCGACAGACTTTGGCTCCAGACAAACCACCGTACCCGAATAAATAGTAGCCTAGGCCCAGGCGTGAGCGTCGTGCCGCCAATGGACAAGCCCGAGGTATTGGCGGTAACGACTCTGGGCTAACGGTGTTAGAGATTGAATAGGGACTACCACAGGTAATAGGAAAACCAAAATCCTAGGGTTGAAGGAACCCGTGAGGGGCCCTGTATCATTAAGAGAGAACTCAGCAGCGAGTAAAGATGACACTCTCCTTGACGTAAGCGATTGCGAAGATGAGTGAAGGCTTCTTTTCCCTCTCCCTCCATCAATGCGGCGTGCATAAGCCGTGAGAGTGACTGTTTTCCTCTTCCTGATACAGGCGTTGGCCTCCCTCCCCCTGCCCACCTTTCCTTGAGACTTCACATCAGCTGCTGGGTCGTCCCAAGTCGCACAGCTCGTCTGAAGATTTCTCAAACACGCCTAGGAGCCAGAGATGAGTGGGCATGGCTTGTCATTGAACATCCGCTTAGGATTGAACGAATCTTCCACCTCACCTTGTCGCATGCTACCAAGCTCGTACGCATAAGATACGTACAGATGCGCCGGCCTTTAAGAGTTATATCGACGAATTCGGAGCAAAGAAAGCCGAGCCTGATAAATATGTAACCCGGGAAATACTTAAAGAGCTTGAGGTATTATAAATGAATGAAAGATTGGAATGACACTGAAGGCTTTGGCTCTTCCCCAACACGGCTTCAATACTGGCTTCCCCTTCAGCGAGGTTCAGGATCCCTCAAAACCCGTTATCTTCATCTCCTCTCTAAGCTTTAGCCATCTCTTTGCGCCATCGAATTCGACCGACCCTGATACTTCGAGTCTTTAGGCTTCATATCATAAACCTAGAGATATGAAAGCTGATATGGAAGGATTCATTCTCATCACTGCGCGAAGACGATGTCTCGCTGCTCGCGCTGATGGTTCAGCTTCGCTGACTCCACCAGCGTTCTAGAATGTCCCGTTATTTAACGACGAACCCTCACTTCTGGTCCCGGCTTTCTTGTTTCACTTTTAGTTATCACCTCTTTGCTGTTGCTGGAAATTATTGAATTTGCTCCCCCGTCTAGCTCGAGGAAAGGGCTTCGAAACTGGAAAGAGGCCCGAGTACTCAATGCTGATAAGGGAGTCTCCGAAGGCTGAAGAAGCGGACCAAACTTAGTGGAGAGTGAGAAGCTGGTTCCAATATCTGGCGAAGTCCTCACGGGCCTGTTCTTAGCGCTGGACCAGAACCTATATTTAAGCGACGTTTCCCCCCCCCTTCATTTTAACGTGCTTATGCAGCCAAAGGCTATGAAGCACAGTATACTATCTATGTATATAGATATATATAGAGTCGTACTGACGATGTATGTAGTATGGAAAAGCTCTCTGCGTGAAACAGGCTCTTAGAGCTAAAAATCCACACTGTTGTTTATTCTAGTAGTCGCTGTAACCTGAATCCACTTTCCATACCCAGCCATATGAGCTCAAGGAAATCCTGCTGCAAGCAGCCGACTCAAAATCCTAGACAGTATATCTTGTAGACCAGTTGTACATTGTGCAATCACACCGATAAAATGGGCGACGAAGAGCTATGCCCGAGGTTGCGAGCTGACCGAGTGCGAGTAACAGATCACGAGCTTCGCGTTATCGTGAACTGTCTATGTAACCAAGTGATCACATAGACAAATCGATTTTGAAAGCTGATCACTTCGACGAAAGCTTTCATTCGCTGTTTGATCACATGATTCTCTAGTCATGTAAACTTGTCGTTTGTGAGCATCATGACATGATGCTTGATCTATGTATGTAAAAGCTGATTACTTCGACGTAAGCTTTCATTTGCTGTTTGATCATTTAATCAAACGAGCTTAATGAGCTTTTGATCTATGAATCACACAGGCTTTTCACTATTTCGTCGCATCTCAAATCGGCAGCATGTATTTGCAATCTGTTGGAAATAGGGAAGATGGTAATCTTCGCTTTCATTGGGCTGATAGGGCTGGGGCCCGCTAGTAGAGTTTTCACCTGCTCGCTCCTAGTACTCCTAACAACAACAACCACAATATCAATATGCCCCCATATGATCTCGTATTCCAACACTATCGACTTTGATCGCGCTGTCTCTGGTAGCACAGTGTCAGGATGCAATCAGAGCAAGTCATGATGATTTGATGACTCAGATATTACAGCTGAGGAAGCAAAGTAACTACAGGACTTGCTCTGATTAACATAGCCTGCGCCAAACCTGCGCCCCTGATCCTAAACCCTAGTCTGACCCGTAACACAATCACAATAGTGACCTTTGTATCTTCAAGATTTGATCATGGTTTCGGAGATAACGGGACGCCATTCTTTGCTAGTCTGCTGTCCATACTCGTAGTTGTTGGGTCGTGGTATAGGCAAGTCATGCAATGGAATCTCAATATCTTCAAACTTAGGGCATGCGCACGTTGGAGTACCCCAGACGAAACGCCCTACATTACACCTATCCTTTATCAGAAGTCTCGCCCCTCCCGCATGAGTGAATTGATCTTTCAGGCCGGGAAAGCGATACGCCTTAGCCCCAAGCACATAGAAATCGGGCTTAATCAGGGCGACACGGACGAGAAAGTTCTTATGGCAACTGTGGCAACTTACATCAACCAAGGCTCCAGAAGCGCCAAAGTGTATAGTACTACCGTGCTCTTCCAGAAAGCGCATTGGAGAAAGCACGCTCATGGAAGAATCAAGAGTCCTATTGGAGAGGCCTATTGCTTCAGCTATCCAATTTGTAATATCGTCCCGGTTCTCAGGATTTGAGGCAAGGAATTCATCGAGCCTGTCTCGAAGCTGCCACATTCGATCTCCGTCCGAGAGGCGCTCAAGAATTTTGGCAGATACCTGCCCATAGAGTCGTCCGCCTAGTGTGTCCACAACTGCGCCAATATCGAGCCCAGTGTATTCGAGGGTTAGTCTTAAAAGATCGGAGAACGTGTGTAAAGTATCTTGTCTCCAGTTTATCCGTCTAATGCTGTGGACCATGCCAATGTTATCAACTTTTACGATTGGGTTGCCCGAGCAAAACCTGACTTCGTTAAACATAGGAGGTTTTGTTTCGGCGCCTAAAGCAAAGGTACTAAGGTCGAGATATCCGCAGGCTTGAATATCGTCCTCATCGAGTTCCACATGTGCGAATTTAGGGATCATGAATAGGGGGCTGTAATCGCCCTCTTTTATGCAGCTCCTTGCGATCTGTAGCATGGCTTCTTGTTCGTCAGTACTTAATCGCGATTCGGTCAAGTCTGTTTTCAGTATTCCGAGAAGAGCATGGAAAAAGTCTCGAGGTATCGTGATGCATCTTCGTGCAAGCAACTCGTGAGTGGTTGCAAACATGGTCCGATGGCCTTTCTCATTTTGCCTTCTGACTAGCTCAAGAGGTCCCAGTTGCCAAGGTACTATTTTGTTCCCCATTCCGACCATTTGTTCTGTATCTTGGCCGTTCCCTATTTTTTTGTTCTCATCTGACCATGAAGAAAACAGTTCTTGCACGAATGAATTATAAAGACCGTGGGCTTCAATGAGAGTGTAGTCCTGGAGCATTAATTGCAATCTTTGGCTCTGCGTGTACTCCATGACCGTCCAAACTCGACTAAACCACTTGGGGTTGCACATGTTGCTGATTCCATGACATCTTTCATCTACGGAGGTCCCCTCCCTCATCGCAATAACGCTCTTAGCTTCAATGTCCGAAAGATGAGCGATGGTGAGATCCGCTCGATTGAATATTTGAGGAATCGCCTTAATTATCTGCCCTTTGAGATCGGGTTGCCACTGTGGCACGCTAATATAGTCATGCCAAATTTCAAAGTGCTTAGGAATACTGGTCGCCAATCCACGACAAACGCGAACCGGGGTTTCACAAACAATGCGTGCTAATTCATTAACACTCATCGCTTCTGTTCTTTTGTATTGCAGTTCCGCCACTTTTGAGTTTCAAACATGAGATATGACCACGTAATGTGCAAATCTGAATAGACAATTCAAATCTCGATGATAAATCAGTATTACTTCGAAAAGCGTTGAAACATTCACCTTCATTGCACATAATCGTTCATTGATAGCTTCTCGACTTTGAAGGGTAAAAGTTCGAGCTAAACCTGTATTTGAATTGATTTGATGATCACAATAACAACATCTTCACTCTTCTAAATCAATCTGAGATCACAGATTATCAACAGTTTGTAAAGTGAACTAAATTTTAGAGTTTAGCTTAAGTGACATTCGTCGCTTAAAGTTAAATAAAATCTGAATTTAAGCTGATCTTGCTGAACTGAGTTTTGCTTTTGTCGATAAAATCTGCATTCATTCATATGTCACTGAACTGAATTTCGCTTTTGTTGATAAAATCTGCGTTTGTTCATATGCGCTGAACTGAATCTCGCTTTCGTTGCTTTCGTCGCTTTCGTCACTTATGTCACATATGTCGATTCTTCTTTTTGCATATATTATATATATTCACAGAGACTTATTTAAAGGCAGAATTATAGTATGAAGCGTCGCTACAATGAATGTCATCGTTGTATTCAAAAGCATCATTAATAGTACATGAATACTCTTCACTCTTGATCATTCATCTCTTTAAAATATACATTGATTTGAATCAAAACAACTCAGAAAATGACTTAATTGATTTTAATTTCATGAAGATTAACAATCTTATTTGCATACGAAGTATATATTCATGACTAAAGATGACAAATTAATGATCAAGAAAATAAGATGAATGATTTCTGTTGATGTAGCATTTCTTCATCTTTTTATTTGAACATTGTTATGAGTCTGCATAGAGCGAATCATATGAGTGTATTCTAACTAGAAGTTCAAAGCTGAAGTAGAAAGAAGATGCAACACAACGTGAGTTTTACTCACGAAGGCACGCTAGGCCGCTAGCGTGTCAACAACAGCTCTACTCACAGCTTTATACTAGTCTATGTTAGGCTAATCAGGCTAATCAGAGGTAACAGAGATGCATGCTTGCAACATTACTTCTTCTCTTCATTTAGCAATGTTCTCATTGCTGCAGTTCGATCGATCAATTCTTGTTGAGTCGATTTCTAACTTGACTTGTTCAAATACTTCTGATGAAAGTCATTTATGATCTTCGAACAGTCTTCGAACTCATTTTCATTGACATTGTATCAATGTAGATTGACGTCATAGTCTTTTCAATTGACACGATATTGTAGTCGTTTGCCTCGTTCGTAATGCCTGAAATTCAGTATGTTCTTCACTTTTCATTCGTCTTCGTCATCTATCACTATAGAATCAGATGACTCATTTCGTTGTTCTTCAAGAAGATCTTTTGAATTCAGTTGTAGTAGATTCAAGATGAACTCTGAATGAATCTTCATTGTCGATGACAGTTTCAGTCGATATGCATGTTCGATCTCAGTCAGAATCTTGAAAGATTCTAGCATCTTATCGTTCAGCTTCTTTGACGATCTTGCGATCGTAATGTTTCTAGAATTCAGAAACATCATGTCATCTACCTTGTAAATCATTTTCTTTCAATGCTTGTCAGTCTGTTTCTTTATTGTGACTCTGACTCTTGCTAATGTCTGCTTGATCAACGCTAATGATCATTTCATGTGTTCGAATATATTCTCTGCTTTGCTCGCTTGAATTCTAGCTTGAATAATCTCATATTCAGTTGAATTCAAATCGAAACTCATATGAGAATGAAAGCTCTTGTTCAGAAAGAACGCTGATTGTTCAATTGACGACGAAATAGCATTGTTATCGACGAATTCAGTCATAGATAGTCAGACGAATCAGTCATCTTGCATGTATGAGCAGTAGCTTCGTAGATAT
>JAABUV010006817.1_pt1 | contig 12261 bp, 14 predicted proteins | sample 5559971 | NCBI WGS metagenome assembly JAABUV01 (sample SAMN10711881, study PRJNA513362) | rock metagenome | isolation source: Antarctica rocks | place: Antarctica: Victoria Land, Knobhead nord | collected 2015-12-19
GGTCGAGGTCAAGCTGGTCGAGAAGGAACTGGTCGGGGTGGATCGCCTGGATGCCGTAAGGCTCCAGAGCCGCATCCGGAAAGTCCTTCAGGTTGGCGGTCACGATTAGGTCTGCGTTGCCCCGCACAGCCGCGGCGAGGACGTGGCGGTCTTTCGGGTCGTTCGTCATTGCCGGGATGAGGTCCTTGTACCCCTCGACCGCGGCCAGCGGGAACGCCGGTCGCTCGCTCCCCCACCCGACGCCCCTTGTGACTTGCAACGGTAGTTGGTGCGATTCTGGCAGCGTTATGTGGGCTCTTCGAATCCCCCCTCAAGGTCGAAGAGCCTTCATCCCGTCCGCAGCGCAGATTGCGCGTCGAAGCTGGTGCAGGGACTGGTGGACCAGCCCGCCCAGGTCCGGGCACCGTCTTGGTCAATCCAGCGGTCATAGGCGGTGATGAAGACCCCGACGCCCGCGTACGCCGTCAGGCTCGCCTGCAGCGCGTTAACTCTCCGGTGGCACAGGGCCTCGGTGACGCCCCTCGTCAAGGCAGCGGTCTTGATCAGCTCCCTCTCCTGCAGGTCACGCGATTCCGCGTCGGCGACCGGGTGCTTGGTCACGCAGTCGGCACCGACAGCCCCAATCTTGGGTGCGGACGGCGAGCGACGGGCCGGTCCAGGCTGTCCGACGCGCTGCGGGTCATGGAGCGCTGGTCTGGTAAGGCGCAGGGTGGACGTGCTCGGGTGCGGTGGGGGAGGGGGTCAGGGCCAGTGCGGGCAGGCCGCGGCGCCGGATGAGGAGTTCGGCGACGACGAGGTTGGGCAGCCAGGACAGGAACGGCAGGACCGCGTAGGCGGTGCTCATGACGTGGTCGGCGTCGATGGGTCCGGCGGCGAACAGCAGCTGCACGCCGATCAGGACCCCGAACCACGCGCGCAGGGTCACGCCGGCGTAAGTCAGGGCGAAGCAGCGGATCATCCAGGCCTGGTGGCTGGCGTAGTCATGGGCCCGGACGGAGGTGTAGCCGCGCCAGGCCGTCCATGCCCAGAGCACCGCCAGGGTGCCGAACCCGAAGAACCCGTCGATGCCTGCGGAGTTGAACAGTGACATGACACCGGCGGCGAGCGAACCGACGCCGACCGAGACCAGGAACATCCGGCCGATCCAGCGGTGCAGGAGCGGGCGGCGGCGCCGGACCGCGACGACGAACTGCAGCGGCCCCACCAGCAGGGCCAGGGCAGCGAAGGTGATGTGGCAGTAGAACGCGACCTGGATCGGCAGGGCCCGTCCGGCGTAGGTGGTGGACAGGCCCGCGCCGGACTTCGACAGCGTCCCGAGGCTGCCTTTCGCGTAGACGGCGAGGACGTAGCCCACGATGGCGAGGCTGGTGAGGGCGACCACGACCCAGCGCACCCGGGCGCCTCGGCCGGGCCGCCCGACCGAACTGCGCGGGACGTCGGGCGGGGCGCTCAAGGCGGTACTCATGTCCTGACCGATCTGTGGGAGGGCTGTTGGGTGCGGGCGGAACTGCGGGCTGTAGCGGGGTAGTCGTGCGGGCTGAGGACGTCGTCGAGCCAGTCGTAGATGCGGGCGAAGGCGGTGCGCTGGGCGCCGCTGTGGCAGTGCGCGCCGGCGCCTTCGGCCGTGGTGAACCGCAGCAGGGTCCGGGGGCAGGTTAGGTGGTCGTAGAGCTGCTCGGGCTGTCCGGCGAAGAACAGGTCCTGCTCGGCGTCGCAGACCAGCGTCGGACAGGTGATCCGCTCGGCGACGCCGCCGCCGAGGGTGTAGTCGAGATAGCTGGCCAGGAACGCGCGGGGAGTCGGGGTGCCCATGACGTAGCTGCCGTGGGTGATTGCCCACCGCGCGTGCGGGTTGGCGGACATCAGGGCGTCGATGGCCGCGTCGGTGTGTGGCGCGGAGTCGGCGCGCAGCATCGCCTCGATCTGGGGGCGTGACCCGGGGAAGTTCGCCGTGCTGACCTGGCCGAGATCGTACACGCCGTCGACGGCTACGCAGGCCGCGAGGCGGCGCTCGTAGGCGGCGGCGCGCGGGGCGAGCAGTCCACCCATGGACAGTCCGAGCAGCCCGACCCGGGTGGGGTCGACCTCAGGGCGGGCGAGCAGCCAGTCCAGGACTGGTCCGATCACGTTCTCCCAGTCGGGCCGGAACACCAGGCCGTCACGATGCCGGGCGGCGGGCTGCCCCGGACCGTCGAAGGTCAGCACGTGGTAGCCGCGCTCGGCACCGGCGACGGCGCCGTTGAAGTGCATTTCCTCGGCGGTGCCGTCGAAGCCGTTGTGCAGCAACATCGTCGGCCGTTGCTCACCCGAGGCCGCGGCGGCGGCCCGGTAGAGGTAGCCGTGCAGGACGGTCCCCTCGTACGGGATCCGCACGGGCTCGACGGGCGGGTCGAACAGCTGCGCGGCGGCTCGGAAGCAGGCGACCGACTGGAAGTAGGCCGCGTCGATGCGGGGGTCGTCGGGGCTGCCGTGCAGGAAGAACTCGGCGCAACGGTGGTAGTTGCTGGCGCGCAGCAAGCCGTCACGGGCGCTGACCCGGTGCCTGCCGGCGAGCGCCTGCTGGGCCTCGGCCGCGATCCGCACGGCGGTGGTGGACCACTGGTCGTGCCAGCCTTCGTAGTCCCCGGCCACGATCCGCTGGGCCGTGGACAGCACCTCGCCGACGTCGGCGCCGCCGTACGCCGAGTGCCCGAGGGTCCGCTGCGTCTCGTACCAGAACTGGGGGTCGTCGCCGAACAACAACGGGGTCACCGTCGCCTCCTGTCGCAAGTGAAACTGACTTAGCGACCTTACGTCTACCCAAGTCATAACGCAACTCCTTCTGCGATAAGGTCGAGTGCATGCAGGGACGAGGAGCCACCCGACGCACCGGCGGCCGCAGCGCCCGCGTCCGCTCCGCCGTGCACGGCGCAGTCACGGAGCTCCTCGCCGACCCCGACGCCGAGCTGACCGTCGCGGCAGTCGCAGCCCGCTCCGGGGTGCACGCGACGAGCGTGTACCGACGCTGGGGGACCCTGGAGGCACTGCTGCTCGACGTCGCGGTCGAGCGCCTGAGCGCCGCTTCCCCCATGCCGGACACCGGCACGCTGCGCGGGGACCTGCTCGACTACGCCCGCCACGTCGCGCACGACCTCGCGCAACCCGACGGGCTGGCGTTCCTGCGTGCGGTCATCAGCACCTCAGGCGCGGGTGCCGAGGCGGCGCAGCACACCGGAACCGGCCCCGCAGTGGCGTTCCTGGCCGCCCGCGGCGCGCAGATCCAGGCCATGCTGGACCAGGCCGCCGGCCGCGGCGAGCCGCAACTGCAGTACAGCGACGTCCTCGACGTCGTCCTCGCACCCCTCTACCTGCAGGTGCTGTTCCGCCTCGGAGGCGTCGACGACGCCTACCTCACCCACTTGGTCGACCGCCTCCTGACCGAGGCTCACGCGGGGGGTCGCCAGTCACCGCGACCGCACCCATGACCAGCCGCAGCTTGGTCGCCGAACGTCAGCACCTCACGTACGGCTTGTCTGCCGTAGGAGGGGCCTGTGCGGGACCAGCAGGGTGTGCAGAACACGCCGTGGCCGTGGCCGTGGCCGTGCCGGTCGTTGCCGGGCCTGCGCCCACGACCAGGTCCCCCGAGCAGGATCCGGTCCCGGCGGCGCAACAACTGGGAGCCTCCTGAATACGGAGCGTGGCACCGAACCTTGTGATGGCGTTCGCCGCTACCCACCCCGGCGTGTCCAGCGCACTCCTCGGGGTGCGCATGACGGAGCAGCTCGGCGACCTGCTCGCCGGTCTCGAGGTGATGCTCAGCGAGGACATCCTCGACCGGGTCGACGAGATTGTCCCGCCTGGCACTGACGTCCGGCACGCTCGACCAGCACGCTCGACCAGGCGTACGCGCCCCCGGCCCTCCAGGACGCGAGCCTGCGTCGCCGACCCGTCAGCGCAGCGCAGCCTTGAGAGCACGAGTGCCGCCGGGTCAGCGCCGCGGCGTACGTTCCGGTCCCCTCGACTCCGATGCGCTCGAGCTGGCCGTGACCGGCCATCCACGCCAGCAGCGATCGGTAGCCACTCGGGGTCGTCGGGAACTCGCGGTCCTCGAGCTGGCGGCCGAGGTGGTCCAAGACAGCCGCGTGATGAGTCTGGCCGTGGGTGTCGACACCGCCGGTGACACCCGGCGTCGTTGTTGTCATTGGGCTCATTGCCGTCCTCCGCTTGCACAGGATAGGTCGGCACGCGGCGGCCGGGTGGACGGACAAGCCACTGATGGGCGCCTCTTGCACAGGCTCCTGAGGTCACACCACCCGGCCACTCGCGTGCAGCCGCAGCACCAGCCAGGCCGACGAATCGAACGGAAGACAACAAGATCGCGTCAGGCTTACGGAGGGTCAGACCCAGCTGGTGCTGCCAGGACCATCCTCACTGGCTTGCGGTGTGACTTGCAGCGGTAGATGGCGCGGTTCGAGCAGCGCTAATGGGTTTCGGACCGTCACGCACCGGGCGGCGATCTGGTCTGGCACGTGCTCGCTGGATGCGACGCTCTAGTGGGGGGCGCCGGTGCGGGTGCGATCGGTCAGGCCGGCGACGAGTGCGGTGAGCCCGAACTCGAAGTCGCTATCGGGGTCACGCTGCTCGAAGATCGCTCGGGCCGAGCGCAGGGTCGCGTGGTCTTCGAAGGCGGGGCGGTCGGTGGCGGGCACTTCGGCAGCCCGCGCGGCGTCTGCCTGCTCTTCCAGCACCCAGCCGATGGTGTAGCGGCTGATGGCGAGCAGGGCGCGCAGCGCGTCCTCGGCGCTCAGGCCGGCCGCTGTCAGGGCGACCGCCTGGGCCTCCAGGGAGGGCAGCTGCCCGGTCTGCGGGCGAGAGCCCGCATGGACGCGGGCGCCGTCGCGGTGGGAGAGCAGTGCGCGGCGAAAGGCGCAACCCCGCTCGGTAAGCCACGGCACGACCTCGTCACCTGGCCGTGGTGGGGCGGGCTGTCCTGCCTCGACGAGCATCGTGTCGGCCATCGCGTCGAGCAGGTCACGCTTGCTGCCGAAGTGCCAGTACAGGGCTGGTGATTGCACGCCCAGCCGGGTCGCGAGCGTCCGGGTGCTCAGCCCGTCTAGTCCGACCTCGTCGAGCATCTGCAGCGCCGAGCCGACGATCAGGTCCCGCTGCAGCCGCGCCACCCGCTGCTCCTCTCCGCCGACATCCTCGCTTGACGCCTTATCAGTGCTCAACTACCTTATCACCGGTAGATTACCAGTGATAAGGAGTAGCTGCGATGGTGGTGTCTACGGAGCTGGCTGTATCGGCGACTGCGCCCAGGCCGGTGCGGGTGCCGTGGTTGATCTGGGGGCTGTCGGCGATCGTGGTGCTGGGCGCCTTCACCTCGATGCTGTCCTCGACGATCGCGACCGTGGCGCTGCCCGGGATTGCCCGTGACCTGCACGCCTCGTTCGCCGCAGCGCAGTGGGCCACTACCGGCTACCTGCTGGCGCTGGCGGCGGGGGTGCCGCTCAGCGGCTGGGCAGCGCGACGGCTCGGTCCCAGCCGGCTGTGGCTGCTCAGCCTCGGCTTGTTCGGCGCCTTCTCGGTCGTCTGCGCCACCGCGGGCACCATCGAGGTCCTGATTGCCGGTCGCGTGCTGCAGGGCCTCGCGGGGGGCCTGCTGGTGCCGGCGGGGCAAACCGTCCTGGGCATCGTCGCCGGGCGTGAGCGGTTGGGCCGCGTCCTGAGCACCACCGGCATCGCGATCGTCGTGGCGCCGACCCTTGGCACCACGCTCGGCAGCGTCCTGGTTGACCACCTAAGCTGGCCCTGGCTGTTCTGGATGGCCCTGCCGCTGTGCGCGGTGGCGGCGGTGTCCGGCGCCGCGTGGCTGCCTCGGGTGAACGTCGGCCCCGCGGGGCCGCTCGACCGGCTGGGCCTGCTGCTCGTGCTCGCCGGCCTGCCGCTGCTCACCTACGGAATCTCCGCGGTCGGGACAGCCCGCGGGCTGGGCTCCGGCTACGCCGACGCCGACGCCGGCGGCGGCGCCGTGCTCCTGGCAGCGTTCGCGCTCCGGTCGCTGCGCACCCCGACGCCGCTGCTGCAGCTACGGCTGCTCACCAACCGAGTCTTCTCCTGCGCAGCGGCAGTGATGTTCTTCGGTGGCGCCGTCAACTTCGGCGCCCAGGTCGTCCTGCCGCTGTACTTCCTGCAGGTACGCAGCGAGAGCCTGCTCGCCGCTGGACTCCTGATCGCACCGCAGGTGCTCGGTACCGCCCTCGGGTTCCCGGTCGCTGGTCGGCTCACCGACCGGCACGGCGCTGGGCTGCTGCTGCTCACCGGCGGTGCGATCACCGCCGTGGCAACCGTGCCCCTGGCCCTGGTCGGAGCGGGCACCGGCTACCGCTGGCTGGGCCTGGTGCTGTTCGTCCGGGGCCTGGGTGTCGCCCTCGGCACCATCCCGGCGATGACGGCGGGACTGACCAGCGTCACCCGGGACCAGCTGGCCGACGCGACTCCGCTGCTGAACGTGTCGCAGCGCACTGGCGCGACGATCGGCACCGCGCTCGTCGCCGTCCTGTACAGCAGCCGCCTGACCGGCGAAGCCGGGCCGGCCCAAGCCCTCACGGCGTTCCGCTGGGCCGGCTGGTGGCTGTTCGCCACCGCGTGCCTGGTGACCCTGCCCGCCGTGCTGCTCACCCGCGCCGAACGGGCCGCGCGAGCCGCAGGTCCCCGACCGGCGCCCTGACCCCGACCGCACCCGTTTCGCCGCACCCGCTGACGAACCACACCCCCAAGCACCAACCCCTGCCAGGAGGCACGAAGATGAAGATCCAATACGACGTCCCTATCGAGGTCGACGACGGCACCGTCCTGCGGGCCGACGTCTTCTCTCCCGACGCACCCGGCCGCTACCCGGTGGTCCTCACCCACGGCGTCTACGGCAAGGGCCTGCCCATCGAGCGGTTCCGGCACCGGCTGTTCGCACTGTCCGCCTCGCTGCCGGACAACGTCCTCGGCGCCGACCTCGCCGACGCGGTGTCCCCACACGCGCAGGACGACGTCGCCGACGACGACTTCCGGGTCTGGGAGGTCGTCGACCCGAGCGCCTGGGTGCCGCACGGGTACGTGTGCGTGCGGGTGGACTCGCGCGGCTCCGGCCGCTCGCCAGGCCGTCTCGACCCGCTGTCGCCCCGGGAGATCCGCGACTACGCCGCCTGCATCGAGTGGGCCGGCACCCAGCAGTGGTCGAACGGACGCGTAGGTCTGTGCGGCAAGTCCTACTACGCGATGACCCAGTGGCTGGTCGCAGCGCTGCAGCCGGAGCATCTGGCGGCGATCTGCGTCTGGCACGGCGAGAGCGACTGGTACCGCGACGCCACCCGGCACGGCGGTATCCTCTACCAGTTCTGGGAGCAGTTCTGGTACCCCCAGCTGGCCCTGCCGGTGCAGCACGGGCTCGGGCCGCAAGCCGGGCTCAACCCGCACAGCGGCCGGCCGATCACCGGCGATCAGACCCTGGACGCCGCGACCCTGGTGGCGACCCGGGTCGACCTCGTCGGGGACCTGCGCGCCCATCCACTGCTGGACGAGTACTACCGCGAACGCACCCCCCGCCTGGACCAGGTCAGCGTCCCCCTCCTGGCCAGCGCCGACTGGTCCGACCACGACCTGCACCTGCGCGGCACCGTCCGCGGGTTCGGCGAAGCATCCAGCCCCGACCGCTGGCTCGAGGTGCACGCCGGCGGGCAATTCGACGACCCCGCCGCGGTGGACCTGCAGCGCCGGTTCCTCGACCATCACCTCAAGGACCCCGGCGACGTCGACCCGGCCGCGTGGGCTGACCAGCCACGCGTCAAGCTCGCGGTCCGCCACGTCGACGGCACGACGACTGTCCGCGCAGCCAACACCTGGCCCGTCCCCGACACACACTGGCGGCCCTACCACCTAGAACTCGGCCGCGGCGAGCTGCTGCCGGAACCGGCACAGGCCGCATCGACCGCGGCGTTTCAGGCCCGAGGCGACGGCGTCGTGCTCGAGACACCCCTACTGGCCGAGGACACGACCGTCCTCGGCCCGGCCGCCGCGACGCTGTGGGTGTCCTCCTCGACGGCGGACGCCGACCTGTTCGCCACTCTCGACGCGATCGGCCCAGACGGTCAGCCGGTGGAGCTGCGCGATCACCGCGGCGGCCTCACCCCGGTCAGCGTCGGATGGCTCCGCGCGTCCCACCGCGCGCTCGACACCGCGCGCAGCACCCCGCACCAGCCGCGCCACCTGCACCTCGCCCCCCAGCCACTCGCGCCGAACGAGGTGGTCGAGGTCGCCGTGGAACTGTGCCCGACCAGCCTGCACCTGCCAGCTGGGTACCGGCTCAGGCTCACCGTGCGCGGCCACGGCGCCGCGCACGACGACCCCGCCGACCGTCCCGCCGGCGTCTTCGCCGGCACCACCACGCTGCACAGCGGACCCGACACCCCGGCCCGGCTGCTCATCCCGGTCGTCCCACCAGCCCTGGCGTGACAGTGGCTCCAGGCCAACCGCGCACGCCGCGCACGCCGCGCAAGAACCCACCCCGTAACCCTCTGCGCCGTGCCGATGACCAGTCGCGGGAATCGCGGGAAGGAATGCGTTCATGGACACGAGCAACGCGGTGTTGGGGATTTACCTCAACGACCACCTGGGCGGGGCCACGATGGGAGTGGAGCTGTTCCGCCGGGCCAGCGGTTCGGCGCAGGGGCCGGTGAAGACGCAGCTCCAGGAGTTGACCACGGAGGTTGAGCAGGACCGGGAATCCCTGCGCACGCTGATGGGAACCCTGGGACTCCCCGTGCACCGTTACAAGGCGCTCGGTGGATGGGTGCTGGAGAAGGTCGCACGGTGCAAACCGAACGGGCGTCTGTTCAGCCGGTCCCCGCTCAGCGACCTCATCGAGCTGGAGGGGTTGTTGCTCGGTGTGCAGGGCAAGGCCGCCGCCTTCCGCACACTGCGTCGCCTCGCCGACACCGACACCCGACTCCATGCCAGCACCCTCGATGAGCTGATCGCTCGCGCCGAGCGGCAAGCAGACACCCTGGAAAAGCTTCGAATACACACCGCAGCCCGAGTACTCACCACCCCCTGAATCCCCGCATCGGGGGAAGCCGCACACTGGTGATCGGGTCGCGGACAGGGCAAGCACCTTCTACCGCTACGGTCAGCATCATGGTCTTCGGCGGCATCTGGCGGACGGGTAATCGGCGCGGGCGACGGGGTGGGCGCAGAGGGGGTTACGGCCGTCAAGGTGGTGGTGGTGGTGGTTGCGCGCGTAACGCGTGCCTCCTGGAGAGCGGCTGCTGCATTGGTGAGGCGCTCGACGGCAACTGCCTGCTGTTGAGCGTGGCCCTACTCCCCCAGCTTCTCCCCACACTGGTGCACGGGCACGGGCATAGCCCAGGACTCCGACCGGAAATGCCTGCCCACGCCGGTGGCCGCCTGCTCACTGCCATCGGTATGTACCAGCAGCAGATCAGCCCCCACCTGTCCGGCACGTGCCGTTTTCAGCCCAGTTGCTCGCAGTACGCCGCCGAGGCCGTGACCAGACACGGCAGCATCCGCGGCAGCTGGCTCACCCTGCGGCGGCTGCTGCGCTGCCGCCCAGGCGGCCACCGTGGTGTGGACCCCGTGCCTGCTTCGACGTAATGGGGCAGTCGAACACCTTCCGCACTGTTATCCCATCGAAAGGTGCCCTGCCTATGATCTTCTTCTCCAACCGCTTGGGCTGTCTCGGCTCCGTTGTAGTGTCGATCGTGCTCACCGTGATTGTTTTGGTCGTTTTTCACGTGCTCTAACAATGACGTTGCGGCCCCGATCATCCACGGCAGGAAAATGCCGTCGAAGTGGCAACAGAAAACGCGAGGGTGCCAATGCCACGAGGCTGGGCTTGCCTCATACCGACCACCGCATGGCTGCGACGCGACCTCCTCCTCCGCGTGCTCGTAGTATCGACCGATAGTCGGCAGTGGCCCGTCCCCACTTTTGTGGGGACGGGCCACTGACGTATGACGTTTTGCTGCGGCGCGAGCCAGAACACCTCCTGGTGGGGCTTGCGGAGGTGCGTCAGGACTTGGCGATGGACAAACCGAGGAAGATGCCGACGATGAGGCCCGCTGCTCCCGCGCCCATCGTCGCCCAGGTACCAGCATGGCCGGCGGCGGTGGTCGCTGCTTGGCCCGCCTGAGTGGCTGCCTGGGTGGCCTGGGCCCCGGTCTGGGTGGCGACCTGGACTGCTTGGGCCGTTTCCAGCGAATGCACACGCTCGACGAGGTCTTGATCATTTTCTGGCATCGACATGGTCCTCTTTTCCTGCAGTCCTGACTATTCGACCGGCGCTTCCGGGGAATGGCTGCAGTAATACAGTACGGGGCACAGTGTGATGTGTGCCACGCGAAGGCCGCCGGCCAGCCAGGGACGCCGGCATCGGTGAGCTGGAGATCGTCATCGACTCCCACGAGCAGTACCCCTACCGGTTCATCCACCAGCAGGTGTCCACGATCAAACAAGCCCTGCCCTACGGGGACTGTGGGGTGCGCATCGACGGATCGCTTGCGGCGTCGGTGCAACGGAAACCCTCGTCGAACTGGTCCGACCGGCGATGATCGCCGACGGACTCGCCGAACTCCAGGTCCGCTGGCCCCACGTGCCGATCGTGTTCTGCGAGACCCGGCCCTGGCCGAGGAATGGACCTACCGCTACCTCGCGAGTCTGCGGGCTAGAGGATAGATCTCCGCGCGGGATCCGCTCCCGGGCTTACCTACAGCGTTTCTGGACCGTCATTTGCTTGGTCGGCGCGTTCCTCCCGTACCCGGTGCTGGGTGCGGACCAGCCGGATGGTCGTCACCAACCCGACCCCACCGACGAGGTTGCCCAACGCCGACCAACCCAGCGCACCCAACCAGTCCAGGTAACCGAACGACGAGCCGGAGTGCAGTCCGGCGAACATGAACAGCGAGTCGAGCACCGAGTGAAACAGCTGCCCACCGGCGAGGAGTGCTCCGAACACGATGGCCGGAACCAGCTGCACACCAAGGTTGTCCGTGGCGTGCTGCATCCGGGTCATCAAGGTGATCACGGTGCCGGCCAGCACCGCCAGCACGAAGGAATGCAGGGTGAAGCTTAGCTCAAAGTAATGCGCGGACACCTCAACGGCGGTTTCCTTCAGGTCCGGTCGACCGGTGACGATCAGCCACGTGATCACCCAACCACCGACCAGGTTCATCCCCAAGGTCAGCGCCCACAACCGCAGCAAAGACCACATCCCCCGGTGGCCTGCGGCGACCGCGACCACCGGCACCAAGAAGTTCTCCGTGAACAACTCACTGCGCGCCAACAGCAACGCCACGAAACCCACGGAGAACGCCAAGCCCGCCAACAGCGTGTTGTGCGTGTAGTGCTGCACGACGAAGTAAGCCAGCACCCCCGTGCCCACATCAACCCCGCCGAGCAGCCCGGTCGCGATCAGCGGAAGCCACGCCCGAGACAGTCGCTCATCACCTTCCTCGACGAGCCGCTCAAACGCCCCCTCCGCGGGTGACTCACCACCGCTACGCTCGACCACGCTCACCGGCGCACGCCCATGACACCGACCAGGAAGAGGCACCACCCATATTTGCCGAGACTCACCGCACCACCATAGAGAAGCGCGCACCGGCGGCTGACCGCCGTGGCCTCGGCACGGCCCCGCCCACCGGGCAGCTGGTTTTGCGTGCTGCATGGGATTGGAGGAGGGCGTGACTCGCGAGGAACGCGCCATGCTCACCTTCGCTGTGCAGTGGGCACCTTTCGGTCGAGGTGATGAGTTCATCCTCCCGGAATTTGGGATCACCCCGGGCACTTTTTACCACCGCCTCCGCGCGATCCTGTTCTCCACGACCAGCCCACGCCTCGGGCCGAGAACCACGCAGCAGCTCCTGAAGCTCTGCGCCACCAAGGTCGGCCCGGTGTCGCCACCATGACTTATGGCCGAAGAAGTGCCCATACCACCGGGAGCACGGCGCTTCAGACCAACCCGGCGGGACCTCCCCATCATTCGACACCCACGTCGAGGGGTGTGGTGAGCGGGGGCTGCACGGAAAGTTGGGGCCGACACGGTGCTGTCGCATCGTGACGCCATGGGACCACGGTGGCGGGCCCTAGCAGCGGCACCGATGGATCACACCGTGACTGTGCTGGGATCACCCAGTGCAGACCTCCCACCGCACCGGTGCGGTGGGTCAGGCCCGGATTGGCTGTTCCCGCCGGGTACGAGCAGAGTCGCTGTGG
>JAABUV010006818.1_pt1 | contig 12261 bp, 10 predicted proteins | sample 5559971 | NCBI WGS metagenome assembly JAABUV01 (sample SAMN10711881, study PRJNA513362) | rock metagenome | isolation source: Antarctica rocks | place: Antarctica: Victoria Land, Knobhead nord | collected 2015-12-19
AGGATTTCTCCAGGTCCGCTACCTTGGCTTGCAACACTTGGCTATCGGCCTCTTTGAGCCAGAGGTGATCGGGCTCAGACTTGAGCGCCGTGACAGCGCGCTTGAGATCGTAGAAGGAGAGGGCTACGCCGGTTTCCCGGTAGTGCTCTTGCCGGCACGCAAGAGCCCAATTGTAGGCGTGCCGGGCATGACCAAATTGCACCGCCAACTGGTGACGTTGCTCACCAGACGGATACAAGCGGTAGCGAAATGCCTGGCGCACCAACATGAACCATCTCCCTTTTTCTCAGTCTATCAACTCGCGGTATCTCCATCGGGATCGGTACGCGCCAACCGCTTGTGCAGGCTAAAGCTGCTGAAGCGGGTAAAGGGCTTATAGCCCAGCCCTAAAGGTGCTGGGGTTTACGCCCTACCGCACTAACGGGCGGGGTGAGGTGTTCGTTCGGGGCAAGGCTCACAATGATATATGTCTTGTCAAGGTCGTGTTTCAACTGTATTGTATATGGATAGCCCTTTTGTGTAACCGCAGGGGTCGCGTACACTTTAACCAGAGGGGAGTCACCGCGTCGGAATCTCGGGGCGCGAGGTCCGGCGCGCAGGGCACGACATGAAAGGAGACGCGGGGCGCAGACCCTGCGGCGGCATATGGACGTGAGCAGGGTGCAAGGGCAGCTCTTGGTGAGCACGATCGAACGCATCACGGGTGGAATCGTTTCGTACGCGAGGGATGGTATCGGGCCCGGCGGCACGGCGCGCCTCGTCGCCCCGGCGCGCGGCCCGGAAGAGGCCGCCCACGGCGTATCCTACGGAGACGCGGTCCGCCTGTTGACGACTCACCTGTTCTTCGGCCTGACCCCGCTGGTGGCCCTCGGCCCGCACGAGGCCCGCGACGTGCAGCGCACCTTGCGCGCGCTGCGGCATGTCGCACCCGACCGCCCCGCGGACGTGTGGGGGAGCGGGCGCGGCGACCCGACCGCCGAGGATCTCCTGCAGGAAGGGGCGGCGATCTACCTCTTGCAATGGGCGACCGGCGGGGTGTTCACGTTCGACGGCGAGGTGGCGCGCCTCGTCGCCCCGCGCGCCTCGGGCGCCGGGATCGCCGCACGCGCCGCGACCGCCTACCAGGGCGCGATGACCCTCGTCCCCTACGTCGAGGACAAGGGGGCGAGGAGCGCCGCCCCGGTGGAACTGCGCATCCCGCAGCGCCTGATCCCCGAGGTGCGCAGGACCTGGCAGAACATCCTGTTTGGGCGCGCTCTCGGCGCGCCGCCCGCCCGCTAGACGCCGGCGGACGGCGGCAAGGGCAGATCCTGGCCGCGATAGTCATCCCGTCGTACGACGGGGTGCGCATGATAGGGACGCGGAACGGACTGATCGATGGATAGGGCGTGAGGGAGGCTCCGATGAGGCAAGTGAGGACCGGGCGGAGGGGCGTCGGATGCGTCGGATGGTGATAGGGCCTCGCCGCGCCATCGGCGCGGCGTTCGCAGCCGTTTCCGCCCTCGACGGCGCGCTGGCGGCTGCGTCCAGGGGTGCGACCATGACCATGGGTGCCGTGACCGCACAGGTCGCTGGACCCGCTATGGTTGACATAATATCAAAGATGGCCGCAGCCGCCAGGGGCGCGGCGCGGCGTGACCGACCGTGGCGGGCGACGGCGGGACAGGGGACGGTCGAGTTCCTTCTGCTGCTGCCCCTGCTGCTCCTCTTCTTCGCCGGTATCTGGGATGGGGGCTCTATGCTGATCGCCCAGGGGCGGTTGGAGGGCGTGGCGACGTCGGCCGCCGTGGCCGCGGCGCGGACCTGCGCCGTCTACCCGACCGTGGCCGACAGCGCCGCCGAGGCCGCCAACGCCGGCCGCCCGCGGCTCGACCCCGCCGGCATCACGCTGCAGGTCTACACGAACGACCTCGCCTCGGCCGGCGCCGCGAGCCCCCTGACCGCGGCGCCGGCCGCGACGCCCGAACCCCCGCGCGACGGGACGGCCCTCGACGTGGTGGTGCGCATGCCCTACGCGTTCCCCTTCGCGATCGGCGGGTGGCGCGTCGTGCTCACGGCCGAGGGACATCGCACCGCCCTCTGTTATCGCGGCAGTGGACCGGCCTCATGACCGCCACGCCGCCCCTCGTTCGCGCCGCCCGGCGGGTAGCGCGGGCCAGACGCTGGCGCGGCCGCGCGGCCGCGCTCGCACGGCGCGCTCTGGCGGGGCGCGCCGTCCCGGGCGCGATCGGCTTGCCGATGATGGCGTTCATCCCCGTGATCATCATGCTGGGCATGATCGCGTGGGCGGAGATCGGCTTCCACAACGACGACGCTTTCGTCGCGGCTGCCGTCGACAACGCGGCGATCGCCGCGGCGCGCACGCTCCCCGTCGGCGCCATGGCGGGCGACGCGCCGGCCTTCGCGGGGTGCGCGGCGGGGCAGATCTGCGACGGGGACGCCACCCCGGCCGGCGCGCGAGCGCGGGCCGAGTTGCGCGCGGCGTTGCTGCGCCGTTTCCGCCCCGCAGCCACCGGCGCGCCGGCGCGGGTCGATGTCGACGCGGCGATCGCCGGCCTGCACACGACGATCTACGACGCGACCCCGTCCGACCCGATCACCCTGACCGTGCCCGCGACGGGGAAGGTCACCGTGTTGCACTATCCGACCCTCCGCGTTTTCGCTGCCATAACCATAGGACTCCTCGAGGCGGACGGGGTGCGCTTCACGCGCAGCTACACCGCCTGGCCACAGGAAGCCACTTAGCCGCGTGACGATTTAGCCGCGTGACGATTGGGCGCGATGCACGCACGGCCCCGAGCGCGGGCTCTGGCCGGCGTTTCACCCCGTCATCGTCGTTGCCGCCGCCTGTGGGGGATCTTGATGACGGCAAAGAGCGGCGGGCGCGTCGTTTCCGTTGCCCCTATCGTTCCTCGCCAGGCCGAGAACGCCGCGCGGGGAGCATCGGGAGGCGACCGTTGGGAGCTTGGCGGCGCGCGTGTTATAGTCAACGGTGACGGGATCGCCGCGACGGTGGCCCGTTCCCTACCACCGCCGCGCGGGCTTGCGCCGCGCGCCACGACCGTGGGGCCGCGCCCTGTCAGGCACGGCGCCTCGCAGCAGAGAGTAGGAGTCAGGCGAAGATCATGAACGCACGCGCATTCGCGATATTAGGCGCGGCCGCGCTCGCCTTTGCGGGCGCCGCGCTCGCCGCCAATGCCCATAGCGAGCAGGGCGCCGCACGCGGCGCTTCCGCAGCCCCGACCGTGGCCGTCCTCGTCCCGAGCAGGCCGATCGACCCGTTGCAGCCCATCACCGCGGGGACCCCGCTCGCCCCGGTCGTCGTGGCGCAATCGGCGCTCTCCGTCGCGGGGCCGGACCCGGTCCCGGCCGCCCAGCGCGCCCAACTCAACGGCCAGGTGCCGATGGTACCCCTCCAGCAGGGGCGAGCCGTCGACTGGGGCGATTTCTACGGCCACAGCTCGGGCGAGCGGGCCGCGCTCGCGCCGGATCAGGAGCGCTTCACCCTGCCGCTGACACCGCTCTCCTCGCCCATGCCTCCCCTCCAGGTCGGCGACTATGTCGACGTCCACGCGACGGTCGACCGCGACCAGGACGGCTCCACCGTGGCCCAGGGCGGGTTGACCCCCGGTACCGCGGCCCTCTCGCGCAGTGGGCTGGCGTCCGACTTGGTCGTCAGCCATGCGCGCGTCGACTGGGCGGCGCGCGATGCCGTGACGCTGGTTGTCCCCCGCGACGCGGTCGACAAACTCAACATCCTGCGCTCGCTCGGGACCTACAGCCTCGGTCAGATCTCGCCCCTCGCCCCCGTTATGACCCCGGGCGAGGTCACGGCCCGCGGGTACGCGGCGGCGGCGGCGGGCACGGCCACCGTGCCCCTCCGGGCGCCGACCCCGTGGCCGACGGAGGCGCCCCATGCCGGCCGCCGCTAGGAATAACGACGACCGCGGCCCCATCCCGATGGTCCGTCCCGCCCCGCTGCGGGCGGTCCTCGCCGCCCCGGACGCCTCGATCGACGAGGTGCGCCGCATCGAGGCGTCCCCCGTTCGGGCTGGAGATCCCCGCCGTGGTGGCGGACGCCGCGCTGCTCGATGCAGCCGCGCTGAAGGTCGACGCCCAGGTCGCTTTCATCTGGCGCCGCCTCGCCAACTGGCAGCCGGGGATGGTCGACCTGCTGGCCCGGCGCGGCGTCGCCTGCGTCCTGCTCGTCGAGGAGGAACACCGGCGCACCCCCGACCTGCTCAGCCCCGACACGGGGGCGTTCGCGCCGGGCGTCATGGCCGAGGCGGCGCGCGGCGGCTTCCCGAGCGTGGCGGCCTGGCCGGGGTCGCCGGCGCAGCTGCGCATGGCCGGCGACCTCGCGGTGGAGGCGCTCGAGCGAGCCCGCGTGGGTGGCGCGCGCGCCGGGCTCCTCACCGCGCGGGACGGCCGGCTGCTCGTCTTCTGCTCCGGCCTGGCCGGCGTCGGCACGACGGAGACCGCGCTCAACGTCGCGGCGGTGCTCGCCGAGGCCGGGAAAGTGGTCGCCCTCGTCGACCTCGACCTGGGCGAGGCTTCGCTGCGCGACAAGCTGCGGCTGCCGACCCTGCCGAGCCAGACCGGCCTGCATCGCCTGGCGGAGGACGCGGGACTCGGGCCCACCCCCCTCGCCAGCGCCGGGGACGACGACGGGCCGATCGACCCCGCGCCGTATGCCCTCGTCTATGGAGGCGACAGCGGAGGGGCCGCGGGGTCGTCTGGGGCGCGGGGGCGCGTCGACGCCTTCCTCGGCATCGAGGACCGTGCGCTCTTCCCCGCCTTCGGGTCCGACGTGGCCTTGGCCGGCCGCGTGGTGGCCGGGTGGCGCGCCGCGTACGACGTCGTCGTGGTGGATCTCGGGACGACGCGCACCCCTGGACCGGTGCGGCTCGCCGTGGCCGGGTGGGCGGACGCGCTCGTCGTGGTGACGACGCCCGATCCCTCCGAGTCGGGGCGTATCGCGGCTGATTACGACGCGCTACGCGCGTCGCTTGAGCTGCCAGAGGAGCGGTACCATGTGCTCGTCAACCGACTCGGCGACCCGGCGTACGACGAGGGGCTGGTGGAGATCGCGGCGCGCTTCGGCAAGGCCGAGCTCTCGCTCGCCGTGGTCGAGGACCAGCCCCTCGTGCGCGCGGCGCGCCGGCGCGGCTACCCGCCCCCGGCGCTCGCGACCGACGGGCTCGCCCGCACGAGCGCCTTCCGGGAGGACATCGAGAACGTGGCGGCCGCGCTCGTGCCGGGCGTCACCTTCGCCCCCCGCCGACCCGCCCGCGCCTGGGACGGCGTCGCCGCCCGCGGGGCGCACGCGGCGCGCGCCCTCTCCGCTCGATTGGCCGCACGGCGCGGACGGCGCGGGGAATAGGGACCAAAGAGACAGGAGGGGAGAGAGATGGTGACACGCTGGACGCCCGACCCATTCGCCGACCATCGGGCTCACGGGGCGGCTCCGGTCGACGGGACCGCCCCGCCGCGACAGGCGGATCGCGGCGTCGCCGCGGACCCTCAGGGGCGCGGGGCGTCGCCGGTGGGCGGCGGGCCGTCGCGCCCGGCGCCCGTCCTGGTGGGCGACTCGCGTAAGCAGGTCTACGCGGACCTCCGCAAGGCGCTCGAGCAGCCCGTGCTCGACCTGGTGAGGGAGACCAGGGACAAGCTCCCACCGCATGAGGTGAACGAGCGCATCCGCGCCAGGATCGGGTCGGCCGTCGCGGAGTTCAACCACGAGGCCAACCGCAGAAACAGGCTCCAGCTGCCGGCCGAGGCCGCGAACGAGCTCTTCTACATCCTGCAAGGCTTCGGCCGCCTGCAGCAGTTCTATGACAATCGGATCGGCGCGACGGACGTCATGTGCGACGGGCCGGGCAAGCCGCTCTACTACGAGAAGGCGGGCGTCCTCCACGACACGGACATCGTCTTCAGTGAGCAGGAGATCCGCGACACCGCCGAGGCGCTGCAGCCCCCCGGCGGCCTCCCACTCGGCCCGAGCAACCCCAAGGTCGAGGTCAACCTCGAGCATGCCCGCCTCATCTTCCTCGACAGCGCCTACACGCCGCGCAACGGGCCCTGTTTCGCCATGCGGCTGCGCGCGCTCAACCCGTACCGAGGCGAGGACATGGTGGGCGACGGGGTGCTGCCCCGCGCGTTGATGCTCTTCCTGGCCCGCGCGCAACAGGCCGGCGCGAGCGTCATCGTCGCGGGGCCCACGGGCTCCTACAAGACCACGCTCGTGCAGGCGATGCTCGACCTCATCTCGACCGACGAGCGCATCATCACGATCGAGGAGGGCATCGAACTCTCGCTCCAGCGCGACCACCTCATCCAGATGGAGGTCAACCGCGCGCGCGGCCTGACGGCGCGCGCCGCCCTTTTCGACGCGCTGCGCCTGAACCCGGCCTACCTCCTCCTGGGCGAGGTCCGCGCCGCCGAGGCGTTCGACCTCCTCAACGCCATCAACGCCAACAAAGGCCAGTTCGGCACCTCGTGCACGGTGCACGCCACCAGCGCGCAGGACACGCTCAGGCGCCTGGCCACGCTCTGCACGTTCGCGGACGAGCGCCCGCGGCTCGACGACCTGTGGCCCTCGCTCGAGCGCGCGATCGACCTCATCGTCGTGCTGCGCAAATTCCGCTACACCGAGGACGGCGAGCCGAAAGTCGCGCGGCGGGTCGTCGAGGTCTCCGAGGTCACGGGGCTCAAGGCCGGCGGCTGCGAGACGACGCCGCTCCTCGTGTGGGAGGGCGGCCCTCCCGTCCGCGAGGACGGGTCGGCGGGCGGTGGGCTGCGCGCCACGGGCTTGGGCATTTCCCCCGACCTGGCGACCACGTTCGAGACGGCCGGCATCCGCGTCCCGGACTACGAATACGGCCTGCCCAGGACGCGGCGCGAAGAGGAACGTCTGGCCAATGTGGCGGGGCGCGACGGGCGGGGGCGACGATGAGCGGCCCCCTCGCGGCCGTCGCCGACGTCCTCGCGGCCGGTGGCCTGGCGGCCGTCGGGGCCGCGCTCACCGCGCACGCCCTCATACGGCCGCGCCGACGGCCGACGACGGCGCAGCGCTTGACCGACGCCAACGAGTGGTTGAACGGGGTGCGCCGCCCCCGCGGCCCCCGCGTGCCCCCCTGGCGGCGCGCGGTCAACGCCCTGCAGGCGCGCAAAATCGACGCCGGCTTCCGCGTCCCCCTGCGCTACCTGCTGCTGCTGTTCGTCGCCGCGGGTGTCGGCGGCATGGCCGTGGGCCACCTCATCTTCGGCACGCCGATCTTCGCCGTGCTGGGCGCGGCGATCGGGATCTACGGGTTCTGGGCCGAGATCGCGCGCCGCGCCCGCGAGCTGGGCGTGCGCAAGCGGGCGCAGATCGTGGGCTTCGTCACGGACTACGCCAGCCTCGTGGCCAACGGCGTGGGCATGCGCGAGGCCTTCCGCGACGCGGCGCTGCGCTGCGTCGACGAGCCGCTGGTCCACCACCTCATACAGGCCCAGGCGCGCCTGGACGCCGGACAGGGGTTCGGCGGCTCCAACTTCCTGGAGATCCTCGACCGGCTCGACGGCGACCTGCACGACCGGCTGTTCCACGACTTCGTCTCGACGGTGGCGCCGGCCTACCGCCGCGGCGACATCCCGGTCGACCCGCTGCGCGGCCTGGCCGAGGCGGCGTCCGAGCAGGAGGGCTTCGCGCGCGAGGTGCGCGTCGACTTCGCCCAGAATCGCATGAACGCGCTCATCGGGTATCTCTCGCCCTTCGTCGTGTCGATCCCCATCCACGCGCTCGAGCCACAGATGATGGAGCAGTGGTACGGGAGCCCGCCGGGCGTGGCCCTTGGCCTCGCCAGCATCGCCTGGTGCCGCTTTTTCTATATCCGCACCATGCGCCGAGAGCGGCGCACCGTTGAGCTCGTGACGCGTTGAGCGCGGGGGACGGGACGGCCCCGCCCCACCCCGCCGGTCAGCACGACCAGTACGGAACGGAGGAAACCATGACCATGAATCTGATCGTCCCCCTGCTCGCGGGGGGAGCCGCCGCGGCGGGGGCGTACGCGCTCCCGGCCGCCCTCGCGTCCGCTGGCCCCCGCCCCCGCCGTGGCCGGTCGGGGCGCCCTGGTCGGGGACCGCGGCGGGCGCGGCGGGGGCGGGCCGTCGTGCTGCTGCCGACATCCGGCGCCGTCGCCGCCTGGTGGCGCGTCTTCGCGGGCGACGGGGCGTCGCCGATGGACCGGGCGCTGCGCGCGAAACACCCCGAATTCAAGGGGGCGACGGCCCTCAAGTGGCGCGCCCTCTACGCGGGCTACGGTGGCCGCACGCTCCTGTGGCTGCGCGTGCGCCAGGCCAAGAACGCCGCGGCGATCGTCCTGACCGCCCTCGGGCTCTGCGTCTTCGGGGCGGTCCCGGTCGCCGCGCTCGCCCCCGTCGCGGTCGTGGCCGTGGCCCTGAGCTTCCCGATCATGCGCGCCGAGCTCAACGCGCGCGTCCCGGCGCGCCAGCGCCTGATCCGGCTCGAGCTCGTGCAATTTCTCAACAACCTCGCCAACGCGGTGCGCAACGGGAGCTCGCTCAAGGAGGCGTTGCGCGACGCGGCCGACGACCGCCGCGGGGGCGAGCTCGCCCGCGAACTGGACGTCGTCGCGGACCTCATCGCGATCCGCGTGCCGCTCGCCGACGCGCTGGACATCTTCGCGTGCCGCTGCAATACGCCGGAGGCCGAAACGGCGGTGCAGCGCATGCAGGCGGCCCTCAAGACAGCCTCCGACCAGCGCGCGATGGCCGATGAACTCACCCGGCTGGCCCGGGAGACGCTCCACCGCGCGCTAACCGACGTGCGCGCCCACAGCAAGGAAAACGCCATCCGCACGACCGCCGTCATCGTGCTGACGGTGATGCCCGTCTACATGATCGACATCCTGGCCCCGCCCGGCGCGCAGTTCCTGCGCGCGATGACCGGGCTCTTCTAGGGGGCGCCATGTTCGAACGCACGCGCCCTCGCCCCGCCCGCCCTGGACCGGGCCGGCTGCTGGCCATCTGGGGGACCGGCGGATCACCCGGTTGCAGCGCCACCGCGGCGGCCCTCACCGCGACCGTCGGCCGCCGCGCGCCGGGACCCGTCGCGCTCCTTGACGGAGACCTCTGCCGGGGGGGCCTGACCCACCTCCTTGGGATAGCGCCGGGGCTCACGCTCGGCGCCGCGCTGGCGCTGCCGCGCCGCGACGACGAGCCGTGCGCCGCGGAGTGCGTCGACCGGCGCGACTGGGCATGGGGGCGTGGCGCCGTCCGCGCATCCCTCATCCCCGGCGAGCCGGGACCCGGCGCGCCGGGCGAGATAGACGTCGACGACCTGCTCGCCCTCGTCGACCGCCTGCGCGCGGCGCACGCCCTCGTCGTCGTCGACGTCGGTGACGAGTTGCCGCCGCGGGCGGGCGGGGAGGGGCACCTCGCGCTCCTCGCGCGCGCCGACGCCCTCGTCGTCGTCGCCCAGGACACGGCCGTCGGGCGGCATGATTTCACGCTCGAGTATCGCCTGCTGCGCGACCGTCTCGCCGCGCTTAACCCGACCGCCCCGCGGCGCGCGGTCGTCAACCACATGCACGGCGCCCACATCGCCGCCTGGAAACGCGAGGTCCTGGCCCCCGTCCAACTGGAGCTGCTGACGCAGGTCCCGCACGACTGGGATGGCGCGTCCAGGGCGCGCGCGCGCCGGGCGCCCCTGCCGGTCGTCGACCCGGGGTCGCCCGCATCCGCCCCGCTCGAGGAGGCGGGCGGCCGCCTCGCGGCGCTCCTCTTCGGCTAGGCGATCCCGCCGCTTGCCGGGGCGCGGGCCCGCAAACGCTTATTTCGCGTTTAGCCCCGTCGCATGTGATAATGGGAGACACAGGAGAGCGCCATTCCTCCCACGGACTGTAGCCGTGGGAGGAATGGCGCACCACCGCAGGGAGCGATGAGCGACCGGAGCTTGTCGTTACGGACTCCTGGCCGTCGGTTGCGAGTATGACGAGGAAGAGGGGACCCGACCGCATGCCACGGACGCGTACGCCATCGTTCATCGCCGAGATCCCACTTCAGGCGACTGGCTCGCAAGAGCAGACGCTTGAGGTGCGCTTCCGCATGGCGCCACAGGCATACAACGCCTGCCTTGGCGAAGCGCTACGGCGGTTGGACCTGATGCGCGAGCGGACAGCCTACCAAGCCGCGCGTAGGCTCCCTAGGGGTAACGCACGAAGGGATGCCTTTCGCGACCTGCGCGCGCTCTTCGCGTTCTCGGCATACGGACTACACGCCTGGGCCACGCGCTATGTCTCTCACACGGTCCTTGGCGATCACCTGGACGTCAATACGATCCAGACCATCGCGACGCGCGCCTTCCGGGCCGTCGAACAGTACGGATTTGGTGTACGTGGACGCCCGCGCTTCAAGGGGCAAAACCAGATTGATAGCGTCGAGGGAAAGGGCAACAAGCAAGGGCTGCGCTGGAAGGAGGGGGCGCTCGTGTGGGGCGATCTCACCCTCACAGGCCTCATCCCCACCACTCTTTCCAGCGATCCGTCCAACAACCCGGTCCTCGCTCACGGCCTCACGCACCCGATCAAGTACGTGCGGCTCATTCGTCGCCGCCTCAACGGTCGCGTCCGCTTCTTCGCGCAACTCGTGTGCGAGGGGCAGGCCTACCGCAAAGCCCAACACATCGTGCGTGAGGGCGTCGTCGGTATCGACCCCGGCCCGCGCACCTTTGGCGTGGCTGGACCCGATTGGGGCGCACAGGTTGATCTCCAGACGCCCCTCACACACAGTCGTCAGGTGATCCGTCGCCTCCAAAGAAAGATCGACCGGCAGCGCCGCACCAACAATCCCACGAACTACAACGCCACTGGGACCGTCAAGAAAGGGAAGCTGGCATGGGTTATCTCCAAGGGGCGCCGATGCAACCAGGTCACGTTGGCGGAGATGCACCGCAAAGCAACCGCCCACCGCGCCAGTCTGCACGGTCGGGTGGCGCACGCGATCCTGTCGCGCGGCTCGACCATCGTCATTGAACGCAATAGCTACACATCCTTCCAGAAGACCTACGGAACGTCCGTAGGGACCGCCGCGCCGGCCACCTTTGTTGCGCACCTCACCCGCCTGGCTGAAAGTGCTGGTGGGTCGGTGGTGCGGGCGCCTGCAACGCTACGGCTCTCCCAAACCTGTCTCTGCGGCACAATCCGCAAAAAGCCCCTCTCGGAGCGCGTCCACCACTGCGACTGCGGCATCACCGTCCAGCGTGATGTCTGGAGTGCGTGGTTGGCGCGTTTCGCGGTGGCGACGCTCACCAAGAAGGGGACAGGTCGGGGCAAGGCTGGCAAGGATATGGTCACATGGCGCTTGGACGCGGAGACTGCCCACGCAGCGTGGGCGCGTCTCCCAGGCTCGGATGCGGGCCTGCCTGCGGCGTCTCACCCACTCTCACCGGAGCGGTTCGCCGCGTTGGTGGGGCGATTGGGCAAGCGAGAACCAGCGAGCGGTCGCGCCGTCAGGTGTGCCCACGTTGTCGCGGGAGAGGGTGTGTCTCGTGTGGTGGCGTCGGAGGTGGTCGCAGGGAACGCTCGACTGAAAACCAGGGAGGCCACGGATGCTGTAGCGCTCGTGCAACTCTCGCTCTTTAGCGAGGATGGCGTGAGTCGCGAGAGCCGTGGAAAGCTGGTCGGACGTCGGGAATCCCATGGTCTTTAGCCGTGGGAGGTATCAAAAGTCCGCCCGCTCGCACATAGACGCGCCCGCGCGCGGTCGCCGCGCGGTGGGCACGAAGTGGAGGCAGAAGCTATGCTGAAGACACTTGCCGCGCTCGTCGCGGCGGCGGCGGCGTTTGTGGCGGCCGCCGTACTGCTCGCCCACGGGATCTCCGTCGGCGCGATCGCCGTCGGGGGCGTCGGGGTGCCGCCGCCCCCAACGCCCGGCCGCCTCGCCGCGGGGGACCCCGCCGCGTTGCGCGCGGCGGCCATCCTCGCGGGCTACGTCGTGCTGGGGGCGTGCGCCGCGGCCGCCCTGTTGCAAGCCGTCGACGGCGCGCTGGAGGCGCTCGCGGCGGATTATGCGCCGGCGGTCCGCCTGCGCGCCACACTGCGCCGGCCACGGACGCGGCGCATCGGGGCCATCGTCGGCGCAACCTGGACGGCGCTCACCTCGGGGCCCACCCTCGCGCGGGCACGGGTCGCCACGCCCATGGCTCCGCCGACGGCGGCGGTCGCCGGCCGCCGCGGCGCGGTCGACCGCGCCGCGGCG
>JAABUV010006821.1_pt1 | contig 12254 bp, 15 predicted proteins | sample 5559971 | NCBI WGS metagenome assembly JAABUV01 (sample SAMN10711881, study PRJNA513362) | rock metagenome | isolation source: Antarctica rocks | place: Antarctica: Victoria Land, Knobhead nord | collected 2015-12-19
CACCTGCTGCGGCTCAAGCGTCGTCACATCCGCCCGCGTGCTCACTCAGGTTCGGAGAGATGCTGCAGGTCTTTCTATACTTGTACGGCGAAACGCGGGGAACGACACCCCTGAGCCGAAAGAAATAAAGCACTAGAAAGCCAGGGCCAGGGGCTGGGAGGGCAGCAGAGCGGCCGCGTACCGCGCAGGTCGGCCTTATTGGCGACGACGAGCGTGGGCACGGGCAGCGCGCCCGGGTTGGCCGCCGCCTGCACCTCGCCGCAGCGCCCCACGAAGCTGCCGCGCGCCGCCACCTCGTTCGCCCACCGCCGCACACTCGCCGGCGCGCTGCGCCGCCCCGAGCCGGCCTGTGTCACGCTGGCCGGGCAGGTTGCGCAACAGCGCGGGGAGCGCGTCTGCGGGGGGCGCACCGGTGGGCAGCCTGGTCGTGCACGATGATGACACCATTGAGCTCGGAGTAGAAGATACTGCGCAGGCTCTTGTAGCGCTCGTGCCCTCCTGCAGCAGCGCGCGACGGTGTTCTCAATTTCTGCGCACGAGACGCAATGCGTGCAGGTGGAGGGAGGCCCCGGGTGCTGGCACGCACCCACGTCCCAGAGCTCCACAAAGTACGGCCGCGTGCGCGCCGCCGCGCCATCGCAGCCCAACTCCTCCGGGTAGTCGAGGAGCTGCGAGCGCGCCCCGCGTCAGGCTCCCCACTGTGGGACCTCGCGTGTGCACGGCCAGCGCCGTGCGCGCGCTGCAGACCTTGACAAAGGTGTTGCAGCCGACCGTCGGGGTGGTGCTCCGCAGGACCTCGCCGTTGGCCAGGAAGTGTGCAAGCGTTGTCTTGCCGCAGCCTGCACAGAGCTTGCCAGCTGTCGTGTGAAAACACCCAGCTGCGGTCCTAACACCCAGCTACGCTTCTGGCACGAGGCAGCCGCAAGCGCACCAGAGTTTCCAACGATTAGGATGCGTATGGAGCCAAGCCGGTCGGGGTTGACACTGGTGCTCGCCAAGCTCGAGAAGAGGCTATTCATGCCCCGTCATCCCCCGTGTGTTGGGTGCTGGTCTTCCACAATGCTTGGCAGCCCAGCAAGTGTGCTTTGCAGGGGAGGGGTGCGCGCTGCAGCTCTCCAACGGCTGCACAGCAGATGCAAGCGCCGGTGCCTAGGTGGCAGTGCAAGGTGTGTGCTTCAGCTAGAGGCAAAGAAGCAGTCTCTGCACTGCAGAGTCTGCAGAGCTGTTGGGAGCCAGATCAGGCCCACTTCCTGGTCCCCCACCCCCAGCTGATGTGAACTGAACCGCACAGTATGATCACGGCGCTGGCGCGAGCATCAGCTCTTCAGAAGCCTGTCTGTCTTCCGTGCTTGGACTGCTGCGCCAGCTAGCACACACGCTCACTAGCTGTGCCTGCTGCGATGGTTGGCCACTTGGTCAGGAAGGCAGTGAGCCAGGTACGTACGGCATCCTGAAAGCAAACGGTGCATGTCTGTGCACTCCATACAGCTGCAGTGTCCTCTGCTCATCTGCGATCACGACGTGCAGGAGACCTTTGACAGCGCTGTGGAGGAGAACATAGCGGAGTTTGACATGGAGGTGCGGTAGACGTCCGTTCTCTGCTGCAGCGGGTGTACATCAGTCAACCTGACAACCCGCTCACGCACTGCCGCTGATGAGAAGCGACGCCTGGCAGGAGACCGAAGCCGTGGCCAGCGCTGTCGAGGAGTTCAGAAGCCTGGGCGTGGACCTCAGCTGCGTCATCCAGGCCCGAGGCGGGGCCAAGGCGAAGCACGCCCCGCTCTATACATCAAGATGATCGTGCTGTCGCAGAGCCTCCTCCTCGCCCAGCCCTTTCATTGTGCACAAGTCGCACCCGGCTGCCGCAGGCACCCAGTGACAGAGGCGCTGGCCCGCGCACAAGCCGCGGCGTCGCCCGGGGCTGACTGCAGCTCTCCGGCGCTGCTGGACGCCCTGACGGACCTGACCAGCCTGCTGAACGACGACAAGGACGCTGGCACGCTCGCGCGCACAGGCGCGGCCCCGCCGCCACACGCGCGCAGGTGATGGGGTGCCCACTGGCTTAGGCTGGGGTGCTGCAAGCCTCTCCTTTCATGCCGTGCGAAGCAGCGCTGTAGCCCAGCAGACCAGCCGCGGCGTGCGCAAAAGCTTGCGGCCGCGCAGTGGCTGCGAGGGAGGGCGCCGTCGGGCAGCTGGCGGCGCTGGCGGGCGCGCTTGCGCAGGCGGGCGCAGAGGCGGAGCGGGAGCGGGAGCTGGCGGCCGCGCTCAGGGCGCTCGCGGCCGCGCTGGGCTGCGACGCTGCGAAGGCGCAGTTCACCGATGCGCATGCGGCGCTGCTCTGCAGCGTCCTGGCGGAGCGCGCCCGTGCGCCCCGCTGCCCTGGGCCCCTCGGACAGGGCCCGCTGGATGCGGCATGGGGGAAGGCACGCAGACTGCGGCTGTGCTGCCCGTTGCCCGGCCTGCACACCAGCTGTCCGCGGCGCTACGTGGAAGTACTCTGTGAAGAGCGGTCGACGACAGCGCGGCACGATGCAGCGCATACTGCGCGGTAGCGCTGTCAAACAGGCGCTCAGTTGGCGCCAGGCGCACCGGGCGTGGCAGCGGGCGCGGCGAGCGCGGCCGCGGCCGCGGCGCACAAGCACGAGGGCAACAAGTGCCGCCTGGTGGACGCCGGCCTCGGCGGCGGCCTGGTGGCGGTGCTGCGCGGGCCGTGCGCGGAGGACGCCCGCGCGGTCGTGGCCGTCTGCTCGGCGCTGCGGTCGATGGCCACGGCAGACGACGCGCGGCCCACCACCTCGCGGTGCGGCGCCTGCCCGGAACCCAACCGTCAGATTTTACACGCCGGGCAAGTCCTGCCTGGAGGAGCAGCCGCGGACCGCGTGCAAATGCAATGGTGCGCACCGACTGCAATGCCAGCTTGTCGCACTGCCGGAGCTGCTGTGTGCATCCTGCTTGCGCGACCATCCACTGCAAGCATCAGCATGCCTCACCGGAGGAGCTGGGGTGGGCCCCCTGCGCTGGCGCTGGAGTTTCCATTGCCTCGCATCTTGATGCGCCGCCAAGGACAGCGATTGAGCTCAATGAGCTAGGGTCAGCGCTCGGCCATCGATGCGGCCTGAGCGCGCGCGCGCGCGCGCGCGCCCAGGGCGTTCCAGAACGGGCGCACGCTGGCCAAGGAGGGCGCGCCGCTGGCGCTGCTGGCCGTGCTGCGGCGCGCCGGCGCCGCGCCCGAGGTCGTCGCGGCCGCGTGCGGCGCCGTCAAGCGCCTGGCCGTGAACGAGGACATCTGCATGGAGTTTGCTGACGCCGGCGGCGTGCAGGCCTGCCTGGAGGTGTGCGCTTCCCTTCACGCAGGGCAGGCCGCCGGCTCGGCATGCCTGGTCGGCGCCGCAGCGTGCTTTGCCAGCCGGCCAAATCATGAGCTCTGCCAGCTTTGTGGAGGGCTTGATTGGCAAAGATGAGTCCAGAAATATACCAAAATACCCTGGAAATATACCAGCAGGCACCGCCCACAGCACGGCTGCCGGCGCCGGCGGCAGGTGGTGCGCGCGAGGCTGGGCAACGCCGCAGTGGTGGCCGGCGCGGCCGGGCTGCTGCGGCAGCTGGCCGGCAGCGACGGCGTGAAGGCCGCCGTGGTCGAGGCGGGCGGCCTGGGCCTCATCACGCGCGCGCTGGCCGTGCAGGCCGCCGCTCCGGGCGCGCTGGAGCAGGCGCGCGCCCGGGCCCATGTTCAAGCTTAGCCTCGCATGAAACCTGATGCGCGCGGCCACTGCCTGGATCAAGGGCGGTCTGTGCTGGCGCGCGCGGCACTGTGGCAGCGCCGTGTGCAAGCGCACCCCTTGGACGCCGACACCTGCGTCCGCTTGGTCGGTCTGCTCACCCCATCCACGCAGGGAATGCGGCCGCGCCGGCGGCGGTGCGGCTTGTGGGTCGCCAATATCTGACGCGCCGGGCGCAGGTGCTGGGCCTAACCCTACCCTACCCTGCCGCAGGTCCTGGGCCTGCTGTCCACGCTGATGCTGCGCAACCCGGCCGTGGCGGCCGCGGCCGCCGAGGCGGGCTGCCTGGAGGCGGCGCTGGGCGTGCTGGCCGCCGACACGGCGCCCCCCAGCACGGCGCCCCAGGACCCGCGGCAGTGGGTCATGCGCCAGGTGCCCCCCAATGCGGCGCCTGCCGAGCCTGCCAGCTATCGCCGAGGCGCGGCGAGCGTGCGGCGGGCTTGCTCAGAGCTCTCCTGGCGGATGCCGGCACCGCAGCGGGAGTGGCCTGGGACCGTGAGCTATGCATGAGTGCCGGGTCGGACCCTGTGCTCTTGTACGCACCGCTACTCCCCCGTGCTATGTCATGATTGGACTAGTGAGACGGCAATGGCCGGGGCTGCGCTGTGCAGCGGCTTGCTTGTCAGGGCTCTGCAGCCAAGCCCGGCGCGGCGGCGTGCATGCAGGCGTGCATGGCTTTGCGCAACGCCGCAGCCCGCAGCCCGGACCTGCGCGACCTGCTGCTGGCGGCCGGCGCCGAGGCGCTGCTGCGCGCCGCGAAGCGCCGCTACCCGGCCGCCTGCGCGGACGTCGGCGCGGCCGCCCTGCGCGACCTGGGCCTGGACGACTACCTGACCTAGGAACTGGACAACTACCTGACCTAGTTTTTACATAGGTTGTCAGCCAATGTGTATTGCGTTTGCCTGCATCGGACCCTGACAGAACTCGAGACGTCCGCTGCCTGGATAACTACCTGACCTACATCGGCCGAAGCAGTGTGCTGCGTATGCCTGCATCGAACCCTGACAGAACTCAAGACGTCTGCTGCCTGGACATCTGCCTTGCGCGGCATGGCACGCACACAATATTTGTGAGACTGAAAAGTGCCATGCTGTACGTGTGGTTGAGGCGGGACTTGGTTGTTGGCAGCCTCCGTACACATGTGAAGCAGGCGCACCATACCCAATGCTTGGTCAATGTATGCTGCTTCGATTCATGTGCAAAGTGCAACCAAGGGTGGTTATGGCCTGCACCAAGCGAGGTGTCGGTTTGCATTTACATCACACACTTTATTCAAATGTCAGACCTCTCGACAGAGCTTTTACACGCCTGCAGGCTCGCCTAGGTAGCTGCTGTGCCTGTGCCGCGCTGCATGCATGCATGCATGCCTTTGCTCACACTTTGCAGCTGAATCTTGCCATGCTGCCACGCGCTCTCACACTCGCTCACGGTGCCTCTCCTCGTCCTCACGGCAAGGGTGCAAACCTTGCATATATGGTGCCATCAGCACTCACGCGCGTCGGGTAGACCCTCAGCGGCTCTCTGTCTGCCTTGGCCTGCCGTACACAGCCACACACGCACTGCACTTGTGCCTAGGGATGCTGGAAATAATACAACAAACTTATCCACGAACACGTGTGATGCATACAGGATGACATGCATGCAGCGTGCACCAGGTTTGCCAGAGCTCCTCACGGGTCATCGTTGTTATACGAGATAATGGTGTGCGAGCCAAGAAGCGTCACACAGTGCTCGCAGATGTTAGGTGAGACCGGCCTGGTGGTTGACCAGTCTTGGGAGAAGGCAGGCAGTGAGCCAGGTTTTGGACACGTGCACTCTACATGCACTGCCTCGGTGTACAAAAGGGTCCAGCCAGGCGGCTGGGTGCCAGCCTGGCCCGCCTCTGCACACCAAGGCAGTGCATGTAAAATGCACATCCCCAAATCCCGGCACACCGCATGGCCATGCCAGACTGCTTTCTCCCAGAGACTGATCAACAACCAGACCGGACACGCCTTAATCTACGAGCCTGGTGTGACGCTGCTTGGCTCGCACACAGCATGATCTCGCACAGCAACGATGACCCACGAGGAGCTACTGGCAGACCTGGTGCATTCGCACTCCCCAAAGCAAAAGCTGCGCTCTGCCTGCGGCTGCTCGCAAATGGCCTCGTTCCAGGCAGTGCCAATGCAGTGTTCTTCTTCACAGGAGCCAACATGTGATGCACACAGGATGGCGTGCCATGCAGCATGCACGCTGCAGGAAGTGCCGCAATCACGCACCTTGAGTGACCCCAGCAACACGCGGACCGGGTTGTTGCGCGGGCACCACTCCAGCACGCGGCCGGTGTCCAGGTCGTACACGGTGCCATCCAGCGGCACCTCCACCGCTGGCCCGCCCTCCCCTGTACGCGCCGCGCGGGTTAGGCTTAGGATAAACCTAATACCTGTCGCTGCGGCCGGCCCTGCATGTCTGCGTGGGTGGTGCTCGTAAAGCCTGGCTGCGACCGCGCCCGCTGAATATAACCCTGCGTGGCGACCCTGGCAGACGTCCCCTCCGCGGCACCGCACCCACGCGCGCTGGTCCCGCACACGCCTGGCAGCGCAACGTGTGGTCACTGGCTTGGGCTGCGGAGCGGGCGCGCACGCTCGAGCAGCTTGGCGTCTATCAGCGGGAACTTGAAGGCTGTGGAGTTGGCATCAGAGCAGTACACGTCGCCGTCGGCGGCCTTGTACAGCACCACAGCGCTCTTGTCCTTCAGTATGACCGGCAGCGTTGGCCGCCCGCCCGCCTGCCCTCGCGCATGCCGAGCTTGAGCGTGCAAAGCCTCCAGTGACTCAGCAGCCAGTCCCTGGCTCGCCTGTCGGCTTGCCTCGCCTCTCGGCTTGCAAGCACCTGCCATCCTGCAGCTTAAGCTTTCCGTGGTACACAGCGCGACAGACCGGGCAGCACCGGGAAGTCTGAGATCGTTGCAACGCGTATCCAGTCCGGGTCGTCGTCCCTTAGCCGCAGGTTACTCCTGCGGCCCTGCGCTACCCGCGCGCGAGCTACAGTGAGCGACGGCACAAACCTCTTTATTAATCCAACGGTCTCCATACGAGCGCAAGCTCCAGTGAGTAAATGCGCTACTCCTGTAACCTGCCAATGCTCCACAGACGAGCACCTTGGACTTGGGGGAGCTGCTCCCAAAGCCCTTCTTCGCCTGGCACAGAACCAGCAAGCGGGTGCACGGCTGGCGCTCTGCTGTGCGTCCCAACGTATGTTGCCTGGCAGATGTGCTGCACGTGCACCTGCAGCCTGCAGCCAGCGCCACAGTGTCACAGCGGGCGCCCTGCACTGAGCGCGGACTGCAGCTCAGAAGTAGCGCTGTGCAGACTGGTAAGGCGATCCGTACTTGCAGATGCTGGAGCCGGCTGCCGCATCAGTTTCAGAGCAAGGGGCACCGTGTGCGGTGGCAGCACTGTCTGCATTGTGACTGTCTCCTCTGTTGCGTCTCCTCTGTTTGAATGTCTTGGGTCAAGGAAGTGCACCAGGGAGCTCTGGCCTGTTGTGACACACCGTGCCCTGGAGGTCTTACATGGCACCCACCACAACGTGCGAAGCGTGTTGCAACAGCATGCGCGTCACTGGTCCTGCGCGTCCGCATCTCCTTGCAGCTCCCGCCGCGCATAGAAGCGCCGATACAGCGCATCCACCTGCGTGAGGTAGTAGGTGCCCGGCCGCAGCTCGCTGGGACCCGCCTCGGGCGTGTACCCGGCCGCGGAGAAGCGCCGCTCCTGCCAAACGCGGCGCGTCGCCTCAGCGCCGTGCAGTGTCAGTAAAGCCGCAGCAAGCCGAAAAGTGAGCCGCCGAACGCCAACAGCGACGTCACACTCCTCAAACCGCCTGACAGCGCTAGCCCAGGTGCACCCTGCCCCGGGTCGTGCACCTGCAGCGCCATCGTGGCCGCAAACTCTGCCGGCGTGGCGCGCCGCCGCGAGTCCAGCCGCGCGCGGATGTCGAGCTGCACGCACGCTTGAGGCTCGCTTCTGCAGCAGGCACTGGCAGGCAGACACAATGTCTGCACGTGATGCATGCGCCTGCCGGATGACTTCCAGGCAAACATGCAGCGGACAGTCATGACCAGCCCCGGGATGGGTCTGCGCATGCACGCTGGCTCTCATCATGCCATCAGAGATTGGAGCCACACTAGAACAAGGTAACAGATCGCATGCCAGGCAATGCAATTGCAGCGTACGCCAGAGGCGGCCGCCGCCGCACCGAGGCCGCCAGGCGAGCGAGCGAGAAGGGCCCCTGCACGCGGCGCGCGTACAGCGAGAAGAGCGTGCCGGCCAGGCCGCTGCCGTAGCTGTAGAGCAGGATGCGGCGGCCCTCCAGCGCGGCGCCCCGCTGCTCCACCAGCGCCGCCAGGCTCGCATGCACCGAGGCTGCGCCGGGTGCAACAGCGTGGCTGTAACCCTACCCTAACCCTTGCATGCAATGCTGCAGTGTAGCCGTGCGTGCGAGCCCTCAGCGACATCGCGCGCCCGCCGCCGCTCCTCTGAGAGGCCTGCTGTCGGCACATGCACGGCACGCCCGGCCCAGGGATTGCATCCCGTGACCTAACAGACCCGCGCGTGGCCCTATGCCAGCAGGTTGAGGGGCGACCCTGCAGCGTGGACCGCCCGCGCGCTGCGCGCTAGCAGCGCCGCCGCACAGCGCGGCGCGGGCCCGCCCGGACGCCTGCGGGGGAGCGCTGCTGCGGTGCACTGCCGGGGAAGGGGTGGAGGCGCCCCATCCCTGGCCTGATAGGGTTAGGGCATCATAAGCCCCGCGCCGGCGCGCACCGGTGTACATGTTGCCCACGTCCAGCGCCAGGCCGGTGCCGGGCGCGACCAGCGCGTCATAGCCGGCCGCCGACGCGGCCAGCGCGGCCGCCTCCAGCGCGCGGTCGCCGTAGCTGCCCGCCAGCAGCGCGTCCGGGTCAGCCGGGAACGCGTCCAGCGGGTGCGGCGAGCGGCCCGGCTTCGGCCCGGCGCCGCCGCCCGCCGCGCCCGGGGGCGCGTACGGGCCAGGCGGGCGCGAGCCCGGCGCGTGCGGCGCGGCGCCCCGCTCGGCCCCCGCCGCGCCCTCCCCGCAGCGAATTGCTGACCCCGTGCACGCGCTGCGCTGCTGCGAACAAGGGTGGCCAGCTGCTGCGCAGGCTGCCGCCCCGTTGCAGCCCTGGCCCGCGTCATGCTGGCCGGGCGCGGCGCCGCGCGGCGGCCCGCCCGCGGCGCAGCCGGCGTCCGCGCCGGAGGGGCCGCGCGCGTCGCTCGGAGCCCCGGCGGGTCCCCTGCCGGACCCTGCGCCGGCGGCCGCCGCGGGCTCCTCGCCAGCCAGCTCCGCGGCGGCGGACGCGCCCTCGCTGCCCAGGCGCGCCGGCGCGGTCGCCGCCGCTGCGGCGCACGCGGCCGCCAGGCTGACCCCGCCAGGGCCGGCGGCTGCGGCCGCCGCGGCGGGCGTGCTGGCGCGCGCCGCGCGCAGGTGGTCCACATACCAAAGCCGCGCGAACGCCTTGCGCACCAGCTTGTTGAACGGCGAGTGGAATACGCAGAAGTCCACCTCGGCCAGGCTGAAGCCGGGCTGGCCGGCCGGCGGCGCCGGCGGCGGGCCGGGCGAGCGCCGCGCGCCGCGGCCGCCCCCGGGAGGCGCCTCCGCCGGCGGCCGCGCGGGCGCGCCCCGGTTGGCGCTGGCCAGGCGCGCGCTGGCGCGCGCAGCGGCGGCGGCGTCGGCGGCGCCGGCGGCCGTCGCGCCTGGCGCGGCGCCAGCGTCGGGGCCGGGGCTCGCAGCGGCAGCGCGCTGTGCGTACTTGGCGCACAGGCGCGCGTAGCAGCGGTCCAGCGTCATCAGGTAGCACGCCAGCGAGCTCTTGCCGTCCACCTGCGCGGCTTGCGCGCGTTTACGCCAGCGCTCGTGACGGCAACGGTCTCGCTGACAGCTGACGGGCGGCGCTCTGCGTCTCCTGCCGGCGGCGCGCCTGGCTGGCCCGAGCACGCTGGAGCCGGCTGCGCCGCCAAACACGGGCCGGGCTCGCGTGCGCCCGGAGGCGCGCCGGCTCGCTCGCTCCCAAATTTGCAGGCATGCAGTCCGTAGTGAGGGCCGACGCGCATAACACTTGACCCGAACCCCAACCCTACGCATGACGCCAGTGCACCAGCGGGTACAGCCCGGCGGTCTTGTAGAAGTTGCAGGCGTGCTCCATGCAGTCCGTCGTGAGGGCGGGTCCGCGGGTGCCGACCTTTACCCTGACACTAAATCCCTAAGCCCTGCGCATGACACCAGCGCACCAGCGGGTAGAGCCCGGCGGGCTTGTAGAAGTCGTAGGCGTGCTCCATGTGGCTCGCGCTCAGGCCGCGCTCCAGGTCCAGCGGCGCGTCCGGACCTGCGCGCGCGCGCGGCCGCGATTTGCGCAACCCTACAAAGCCCTAGCTGTCACGCATGCAGCCACCACGCATGCCAGCCGTCCGTCCACATGCGCAGCCCTCGCTCGTGTGCCTGGTCCAGGGAAGGCCGCGAACACGCCGCCGGCGCGCAGCCCCACATAGGCGAGCCCTGTATGCACAATTGCACAATCTGCAGCGGGCGCCAGCACAGGGCAAGCAAGGCCGGGAGCAGCAGGGCAGGGGCGCACCGATGAGCATAGCGATGGCCGCACAGCCGCCCGACGGGCGCGCTGGCCCGGCGGCGTACCTGCACGCGCCCCGCAGCCCATGTGTCCGGTGCCCGCACAGCTCTGCTTCATTTGTCACGCGCTTCGCGCTACAAGCTGTATGGCAGCGCATGAAAGCGGCCGGCTTCTAGCCATGCCGCTGGAGGGCCTCCCAATGCGTCGGCAGAGTCCCGCAGAGCATGCAGCCCTGCGCGCAGCAGAGCCCGGCGCGGCGCCCGGCCGCGCGCCCAGTGGCACCGCATCGGGCGCGGGCGCGCACATGGCAATGTCGGCGGCCACGACGAGCGCGTACCGCCCGTCCCAGGCGCGCGACTCCACCCACGCAGCGGCGCTCAGCAGCGCCGCGGTGCCGCCGTAGCACGCGCTGACGGTGTCGGCGCCCTGCCGCGGCGCGGCGTCGCTGGTCATGAATGCGCTCATGTATGCGCTCACAGGAGGGACTGCGCGGGTTGGGGGCGCCGCTGAGGGGTCGGCGGCGCCGCAGTACCAGAGCATCGCCCATGGCGCCATTTGCTTTGGCGACTTTGCCCCGCGCCACACGGGCCGTTACAATGGCAACCTCGCAGCAAGGCAGCAGGCATGATGTGGCGGGCTGCCTCGTGGCGGCAGGAGCCGCGCCTCGATGTCAAAGTTGCCGCTCTCAGCAAACAGCGCCATGATGAACGACTTGAGCGGCTTGCTGCGGTCCAGCGCGCTCTCCGTGCCCACCTCCAGCCTGCGCGCGGCTTGGCGGCGTAATCATGCGCAGGAGCCGCTGAGTAGTGACCCACTGACGACTGCACGCGCACGCATGAGCCAGTCGCGCGGGCGCAGCAGGCGCCGACGCCGGGCCCGGCGGAGCCGGGCTGCTGCGCTCTGCGCGGCCTGCATGCTTGCCAGGCTCGTCGGCCGCAGTTCACTGGGCTATGGCAGGGCGTTGCCGCGAGCGCGCCTGCCGACGTCGCGCGGGTCAATGGCGTACTTTTCCAGCAGGCGCTTGACGGCGGTGAGCGCGATGGAGACCACGTCCTCCTGGTCGCCGCAGAACGCCATGCGCCGCTGGCCCAGGCCGCTCGTGTACTTGCCGGGCCCCGCGCCGTCGAAGCGCTCCAGCTCCGCCTGGTCCACCTGCGCCGCGAGGCATCTAGCCATCAGGATGCGGCGGCAGGGCCAAGGATGCGGATCATCAGGATGCGGCGGCGGGGCCAATCCTCCGCTCGCGCGCGCGCCGGGCGCCGCGCCATCCAGGCGCTCAGAGTCCGTGAAGTCGTACCCAGAAAGGGGCAGGACTGCTTGCTCTGCAAGCGAGGGCCGCTCCGCCCGGTCCACCCGCGCGCAGCGTGGCCTGCCAGCCGCCCCACGGCTGCCCGCCTTGCAGCAGCGTCCAGCGAGCGGACACACAGCAGCGCCTCCGGGAGGCTCGGGGTACACGCGCTTCAGTCTCCTGGCCTCTGCTTCTTGACAGTGGGTAAGGCAGCGGCCCGAGCAGAGACTTGCTGACAGCGTGCATGCCTGCGCGACAGCGCGCAGAGTGCGCGGGCATCTGCCTGACGACAGAAGCGCCATGTATCTGCGCCTCAATAGCGCGCGCTCCGGCAGCCGGGGCGCACATACACCGCCGGAAAGTAGACCTCCATGGCCAGGATGCCCACGTTGCGTGCCCGGGCGCACGATTGCACGAGACTGATGCAGGTCCGGTGCGGGCAGCTGGTGCGCGGCGGCGTGCGCGTGGCGCTGCTTGGTCGGCCCAACGCGGGCAAGAGCAGCCTGCTCAACGCGCTCGCGGGCCGCCCGGCGGCCATCGTGGCGCCGCAGCCGGGCACCAC
>JAABUV010006822.1_pt1 | contig 12254 bp, 12 predicted proteins | sample 5559971 | NCBI WGS metagenome assembly JAABUV01 (sample SAMN10711881, study PRJNA513362) | rock metagenome | isolation source: Antarctica rocks | place: Antarctica: Victoria Land, Knobhead nord | collected 2015-12-19
CGCCCGCCGGGCGCGCAGCGCGGGCCGCGCCAGCCCAAGCCGCCGCCCGCCGCAACCGGCAAGAGGAAGGCGGCGGCGTCGCCGGGGCCGGCGGGCGGCGGCGCGGGCGCGGGCGGCGGTGCGGGCGCGGCGGACGCGCCGGGCGGCCCGGCGAAGATGCGCAGGCCGCCGGCTGCCGAGGCCTGCCCGGGCGCGCGCAACCCTGCGACTGTTGCTGCGGCCCCTGCGGCGGCCGGCGCCGAGGCGGGGCCCGCCAGGGCCGACGAGCGCGCGGCAGGGGGCGGCAGCTGCGGCGCGCCCGATGCAGGATATGCTCCTGACCCTGACCCTGACCCTGGAGCTTGCCCCGTACCTGCGAGCGACGCCAGAGGCGGTGCGCCCGGCGGCACGGAAGATGCGAGGGCCGCGGCGCAGGCCCTGCAGGGCTTGGCGGGCGGCGGCGGGCGCGGCAGGGCGGGCGCTCCAGCCGCGCGGCGCGGCCGGGGTCGCCCCCCGCGCAAGCGTGCAGCGCCTGGCGGCCCTGGCGCGGCCGCCGCAGCTAGCCCCCGCGCGGCGGCCGCGGCTGGCGGGGCCGGGGCGGACTGATGCGGGGCAGGGCGGGGCGCGGACCGCCAGCAGACGCGCTGGTGGTGTGAAGCGGGCCTGTGACGCGCGGCGGTGCGCGTGTGTATGCGGCCTTGGTGCCATGAGGTGCTTGTCTACATCTGTCACCCCGCTCTGCCAAGGTGGACACAGTACGTGAATCACTGCTTGCGTTTCGGCCCCAACACTTTGCTGCTTCTTTGCTACCCCTTCCTGCAAGCCTGTTAGCAAGCTGCGGTCATGCAGGGAGCGGCTCCAACTGCCTCGCAATGCCGGAGGACCTCCGGAGTCAGGGGTCATCAGTGATGGCTTTTATCTGGTAGCCCTCCGGCACAAACCACGGACTCAGGTCCATCCCGCCGGCCGCCAGCTCCTCCGTCGCTGCGCGCGTGCGCTCCAGCACATCGCCGTGGATCGCGCCACTAGCCGCCAGCAGGGACCGCGAAAACACCTGCGGCGCGGTTGCTTTGTCCAGAAGGTCGTGCTGCTTGTGTGCGGCCTGATGTGCCGTGTGCTGTGTGGGCACCCTCGTGGGCCAAATCTGTTAATTTTGAATGCAGGTTGGCTCCGCTTGACTCCCGCTGATTCGCGCGTCAGACGGCGGCCAGGCATGCATGTGGCACCTGCATGGCAAGGCGAGCACGCTCGCATCTGCTAACAACTGAGTCACACAGAATCGTGAAAGTGCAGCAGCCGAGCGGCGAGAACGCGTGCGCAAGCAGGGCTGGGAACGCTCACCGAGAAGGGCTCGCCCGTCATGGTCGTCACGCGCGCGCCCGCCTCCTCTGCGACCAGCACGCCCGCGGCTACGTCCCAGGGCTTCAGGCGGTACTCCCAGTATCCGTCCACAATGCCTGCGGCATGCATGAACGGATCAAGGTTCAACCACGGTTGGCCGGCATGCACTGAGGCATGCTGCAGCTTGGCTGCTTCACATGGAGGGCCCTCCGATGTTGCCGTTGAGGCGCGCCAGGCAACACCATCCAAAAAAAAACTCCATCGTGTCTGTGTGCATATGCGCAGACAAAGCCACGCAGGACTGCGGGGCGGAGGCCCGGCGGCCGGGACGGAAGCGCGCAGGCGGCACCTAGAGCGACATGGCAGAGGTCAACGGCGGCGGCGCCCAGCCGCCGGACGCCCTGCGTGACGTCCGTGAAGTGCTTGAACAGCTCCAGGTTGGCCGCCCAGGCCTCGTCGTGCTCGTAGCCAAAGCCTGTCACCTGCGCGGCACCGGTCCTCGCCCCACGGCCTAGCCGCCGCCGGACCAGCCGCGCGCGCCGCAGCCCGCCTGCGCCTTTCTGTGCAAGTGTATGCAGCGCCCGGCAAGGCGGCGCAATGCAGCGCGCCTTGGCAGAGTGTTCAGTGTCACATATTTGATGGAGGTATGAGTAGATTCATTAAAGTTGTCTGCTTGCATTTGTATGAAAAATGAATGCATATTTCATCCTGACTCAGAATGAGTGCTGGCCCGGGCGGCACCAGCAGCGAGCGCCGCAGCTCGGCGGTGCTGCTGACGCCGATGCGCTGGTCGCCCAGGAACGCGCTGCCGCCGCGCGTGGCGCTGTAGGTGCGCTGCACCCAGGCGCCGCGCCCGCCCGAGAACTCCACCACCACGCCCGCGACTGGCACACCGCCGCGCAGCACTGCGCGACACAGGACTCTTGGTCGAGGCGCGCACGCGTGCTCCCGCGCCCGTCTCAAAAAGATCAAGCTTCCGACATCCAAGATAGCAGTGACTCCACTACAGCACCTTCACTTTGCAGGCTGATAGCTGCAGGCCCATGTGGCTCACAGCCCTGGTCGGGGACCGGCGCGGGCCGGCGGGACGACAGGCGCGCATCGCCGCAGCCCACGCATGTCATTGCTATGGATGCGGCGCCTGTGGGCCCGCGGCGGGGCGGGACGCCAGGCCGTTCGCGCGCAGCACGGGCGCGAGGCGCGCGGCCTGCGCCGGCGGCCGGCATGCCTGCCGCGCGCAGCGCTGCGGCGCACCGCCCACGGAGACGGCGAAGCACGGGTACGAGTGCGAGAAGTTGGTGGTGCCGTCCAGGGGGTCGACCGCCCTGCCGCTCAGCCCCACCGTCGGGATGAGTATTTCAAATTCTTTTGTGCTGAGTGCGACAAGTTGTGGTGCTGTCCAGGGGGTCTACCGCCCTGCCACTCAGCCCGATCCTCAAGCCCACCACCCCGCGCCGCCCGCGCCCAGCCGGCTCTCCCGGCGCGGCTTAGGCGGCTGCCGGGCCTGTGCCAGCCCTGCAACGGACGTGCGCAGGGCGCAGCATGCATGTGTGCTGGCATCTGCAGCATGACCAAGCGCGAGCACCCTGGGCCACGGGGATGCCAGCACAGGAGCGCGAGGTCCTGGCGAGCAGAGCGAAAGCATGCTGCGGCACGCCGAGTGTGGGGCCCAGCGCCCGAGGCGCGCGCACCAGAGGTACTCGCTGGCGGTGTCGCCGGACACGCCGCCCTCTTCGCCCAGGATAGCATGTTCCGGGAACGCCTCTGTGATGACCTGCGCCCACGCGCTGGTCGCCGGGATACCGCCGCCCACACACTGTTGCCTTGGTCACTGGGCAGGCGGGCCAGCACGATCGAGTCTGCCGCCAGCCAAGGACACTATAGGTTAGGGGGGGTCGGTTGCATTGCATGACACACCATAGCTTGTTCGTAACATACAGCACCGCAGAAACACTGCACCGCGCACAGACGCTCGCCCTGGCGAGTGCAGCGCGCGCCGCGCGTGCCGCCTAGGGGAGCGCGAGCGGGCGTGAGCGCGGGGCCGCGCGCGCGCCTTGAGCACGGCCGCCTCGCTGGCCTTGTCGGTGTCGGTGACCAGATCCATTGTGCTCTTGTACTCGACCGTGCGCGGCTTGTCGACGTTCGCGCTGACCACCTGCGCGCGCGGGCCGCCGGCCGCTGAGACGGTACCCCAGCAGACTCGTCCGCTCCAGGCTGATGCTCATCAAGCCGAGGAGGTGTGCAGATAACTCGTGAGGGGCGCCGCAAGCGGAGTTCAGCAGAGCAAGAGGTCAGGAAAGGAGGGGGCTGCAAAAGGTGCAGTGAGCGGGCGGCAGTGGGACACTGTGACTTGACAGGGGAAGGACGGGTGTATGAACGGGCTCCAGCCACGCCGCGGCCCTACACAGCAGTGCTCTTCAGCTCTTACAGCCGGCAGGGAACAGGGCGAGGTGCGCCGCACCGCGGCACCCGCGGCCGCGGCCCGCTTGGCCGTCTCGAGCAGCTGAGCATACGGCGGGGCGGCCACGCCGCTGTCGGCTGCCGCAGGCGCTGCCGCGCTCGCGCGCGACGCCTGATGCATATGCCCCGCTCGTGGCGCACCGCCGGCAGCGGGCTTTTGGTCAGAAACGGCTCGCGCGGGCGCCAGGCGTCCAGCCAGGCAGCGTGGGGCCCTCAGCAAACTGCTCCGGCCAGCTATGTGTGGCACATTCAGCGGTTTGCAGCTTAGGAGCATAGCTAAAAAGCCTCTGTGCAGTGCCTGCGACGCCGTCTGCCCTGCCTGTCAATACCAGCTATCAACTATTGCTAAAACAGGATGTCAGAGCGTGAACAAAGGCTTGCAGATTGGCGCTCACCTTATTATAAGCTGGATCAGACTGCGCTTCAACTTAGAGAACGAATGCAGAGCTACACTGAGCACACGAGTGAGGATGAAGTACAGCCGTTCATCAGCCTGTACTTATTCCTTTCGCGAGGCACGTGCACCAGCCCGTAAACCCTGGATGTGTCGTACAGTTCCTCCTGCGCTCAGCTGCTTAGTCTAGCTGCTTTACCCTTACTCGGAGCGCACTGCGCTCCTGCGTTCTTGCATAGCTTTTGCAGGCTCTTGACCGACGCGGCACCTAGCGCTCGGCAAGCGTGCGGCGCGGAACAGGCGCCAGCGGACCAGGATGCCAGCCCAGTCCCAGCCCCCGTTCAGGCACGTCCTATGCTGCCCAGGTATTGCACGCCCACGCTGCGTTGGTCCCCCCCGCCGCACCGTGAAGGGTCACGCAAGGCGCTCCTGTCAACAGGCGCCCAGGGCTGCGCCCATGCTGGCCTAGCGCAGATGTGAGCAGACCGGGGTGTGGCGCCAGGGTCCAGGCGCGGAGGCCGGCGGGCGCCAAGGCGCAGGCGGACTTTGTCAACGCCAACGCGGCGGGGGCTGGGGTGCGCCGGCACCAGCAGAGCTGTCAGCCTGGCCTGGCAGTGCAGCCGGCGGGGCGGGGGAGTGCAGCAGTAGAGGCGGCCCCCTGCTCACGCCGCGCGCAGAAGGCAAGGCGTGGCAGCAGCAAGGACTCGGCAGCTTATCGCCGAGTTCTTGCTGCAGTCAACTGCGCGCTTGTGCAGGCAGGCTGCAGGCTGTAGGTTGACAATGCAAAGGGCACAGCAGGCCTGTTGCAGCGAGCCGCGTTTCAGGTGCGGCAGGTCGCTGCAGCGCCTTCCGGGCTTTGTCTGTGAAGTGTAGACCAGAGAGGGGTGGGGGCACCATGTTTGGGCTGCCTAGCCTCTGGCAGTGAGCCGCTGCAGGCAGCAGCAAGCCACTGAGCTCACACGCAGGCATGCATGGCTGCCCGCAGCCTGTGCGGCAGGCTGTGCACAAGGCTTGCAGGGGCAGCGCATGCATGATTCACATCAGCAAGCAGCTCCGCACATGCACGCTGCATGGCTGGGCAGCGCATGCCAGGTCCTGGGTCAGGCAGGGCACTCAGTGTCACCCCACCTCCAGTGGCTGCATGTATGATAAAAGACATCACACGGTCTCTGTGCGCGCCAGGCTGGAGCGCCGGACACGAAGACCATCGCGGGGGCGGGGCTGAGGGTGCAGCCAGGCTGCGGCGGCATCTTCAAGACCGCGGCGGTGGCCATCCTGCGCGCAGAGCGGCGGCTCATGGGCACCGCAGAGATCACAAAGTGCGCCACCTGCACGGTAGACCAATCATCGCATGCAGCGCATGTGCAAGGCTGACGTGGTGGCTGGAAGCCATACGCACACTCCTCGGGCATGCTCGCCTCGTCTGCCCCACCAGATGGGCGGGCATGAATGGCGCATCGGCAATGCCATAGGCGATCTCTTGCGTGAGGAGGCATCGTCGAGAAATACGTCTGCATGCGCCCTGTACTGACCTGCCTGCAGCTCGCTTTGGCGGCGCTCCCCTTCGCTGCCGCCGCCGCGCAACCTGGGCTCACGGCCGCGCGCGGGGAGCGGCAGGGCGGCGCTGGAGCGCGGCCTGATCCACTGCCAGGGCCGCACGCCCGAGGCCACCATGGCCTCCGCGCTCTACACGGACGTCAAGCGGAAGGGCGAGCGCTCGACCTTCACCCGGTGCGCGCCGGCCCGCGCGCCTCGCCCTGCCTGCCGGCGCGCACGAGCGGCGGCCCTGGCGCACCCACGCCGCAAGCGGCAGCTGCTCCCACAGGCCTGACGGCCCAGGCCCTAGCGAGGCGGGGTGGCACGCCATGCCGCAGTGAAGACAGCAGCATGCGGCGCACTCCGGGAGGTGGAGGCTGTGTGGTTCCCCGCAGGCCGCAGGAGGGCCTGTTTGCGCTGCGCGAGTGGGAGCGCGACGGCGACCTGCCAGCCGAGTACGCGCACGGTGCCAGCCCGGCCCCCGCCGCCGGCCCGCGCGCCTGCGGCCGCCCCTGGCGCGGCCGCCGCCGACGCGTTTGAGCCGCGGGCCGCGGCGGCCGCGACGGCGGCGGCCCCGTGCGCGGCGCCGACCGCCGCCGCTGCGCAGAAGCGGGGCCGCCAGGCGGAGCCGGCGCAATCAGCACGGGAGGCGTGTCTGGCGCAGGCGCATGGGGTATGCCCGCGCGCCGGCGTGCCGACGGCCAGCACTGCGCCGTCGGGGCTTGGCGACCCCGACGCCGTTCGCCCCGGCGGCGGCATCGCCGCTGCGCGCGGCCCGCCGCCCTCCTGCTCCGGGTCTAATGACCCGCGCTTGCCGGTGGGCCGCCACCCCCGCCCCACGCACGGGTGCTCCGCAGCGCCTCGCTAATTCGTGGTCACAGCGGCTGTTGCGTCTGCTTGCGCCATACATACTCTGGTACCCGCGCCGCGCAGGCCAGTCCTGTCTGTGTTAAGAGACACAAAATAGTGTGTTTGCAGAATGCAGCGCGCATGCACACCCCCGCTGCGACCAAGAACCAGCTCCGGCCGCGCAGGGCCGGCCAGGGTGCGCAGACGCGGCCGCGCAGGCCGGCGCATCGCCCTGCGCGGCCTGGCCGCCGGGCGGGGGCAGCGTGCCAGAGCATGACATGGCGTGTCAAGGGCATGGACCCCACCACAACTGTGACTGCGCGGAGGGGCCCTGGCCGCGCAGCGCCGCCAGCAGCAGGGCGCCGCAGGGCGGCGGCTTCGGCGCGGCCGGCGGCTTCGCGCATGCCACCCGGGGACCGGCGGGCGGCCGGGTGCGGACACTGCAGCAGCGGCACAAGCGCTCCAAGTGACTGATGCTTCCAGACGCATGCGATGCCTGCAACAATGTGATTCATCGATCAAACAGTTGGGCTCGCACACTGCCAGCCGGGGATGCGGCGCGTGCCGCCAGCGCGTGCATACCGGTCGTTGCCTGAGAGCGGCCCTGCGCAGCGGCCCCACATGCGGCGAGCTAGAACGGCCTGCCTTGGAAGTCGCTGCGCGGCTGGGCCTGACATGCAGTGGCCAGGGCACGCTCAGCATGCAAGGAGTGTGCCGCAAGCATGTCAGAACCTTGCTGCCTGTGCCATGGACAGGACGCCGAGGCGCCTGAGCGGCCGGGGTCGCCGGATGCGGCACCGCCGGATGACAAGCGACCGCGCCTGATGCTGGACGTTGTGTGCCCGGTGCGCGCGCCCGCGCCCGCCACATGTCTCCCCCGAGCCTGCTCAGCCTTAGCTCATTTGGCGCCGGAGCCTGCGGCTGTAGCCATGATGCAGGCGCGCCGCTCGGCAGAGGTTCAATGAGGTGTATACCATGATACAGTCTGTCATGTGGTGTGATGCTCGGATGGTCGGTTCGGCACGGCCGTGTGCCGTGCTGCGCAGGCTGGGGCGCAGGTGGGGAGCATCGCAACCCAGCGGCGGGCGCCGAGGCCCAGCCCCGTAACAGCCGCCCTGCTGGCGGCGCTGCAGGATTCGTGCGGGCCGCCGCTCACGGCTTGCCCGCTGTCAGCCCCGCCGCACGCGCCGGCAGCGCCTGGTCCAGCGCGGGACATGCCGCGCCGGGGCGCGCGCGCATACGTGCGTCCGGCTGAGGCGGCGGTAGCGCGGGCGGTGCTGCCGCCATCGCCATTCAACACGCCCTACCTGCTTGCGCTGCCGCTGCCAGGTGGGGCTGCCAAGGACAGGCCATGCGTGTGGCAGGCCGGGGATCGCATCTGTGATTGTGAGGCGTACAGCGAGGCCCTGTGCACATCTTGTTATGGGCACCGTTTGTGCCTGCATGCACGCTCGCCTCTGCATACCTCGCTTGCCATGCCGACCGTGAAGCCCAGCGGCATGGGTGGCCCGCTTGCGGCATATCCTCATTCTGCATCAGCAGGGACCACGCGCCCATACCCTTATGTTGAGCCTGTTCAATTTGCATGGGCGCCAACCCACATGCGCACGGCCAAAAACATGCGCACCTCCCCGTCCCGGTTTGCACCCACCTCTTAACACCCTGCAGAAAGATATGTGGGTGGGGTTAACCCCTCTTCGCGTCCTTGACCTCTTTCTTAAGCACAGCAAATGCGGCGCAGACGGCGACCTGGCCAGCCAGGAAGAGCTAGAGGCGCTGCAGGTGCGCACGGGCAACACACCGCCCGGCGCGCCCGGCCAGGCGCCCAGCCTGCCGCCCGGGCTGCCAACCTTGCTGCTGCGCTGCGCAAGCGCGCCGCTGATATGCGCCGGGGAGGGGCCGGACGGGGGGGACCTGACCGCGGTCCCTGGCGGCGTGGCGGCGGCTGCGCCCGCGCCCGTGCAGGCGCATGCCCTGGCTGGGATCTCGGTCGGGACCCTGCCGTGCCGCCGCCGCCGCCAGGCGGGCGCAGCTGCTGCGGGGAACCCCGTGGGGTCGCTCGCACGGAGCGGCGCCGCTGCTGCGGCGTGCGGCGCGCTGGCGCGCACGGTGAGCTGCCCGGCGGGGCAGGCGGTGGATGGGGGCAGGAGGGCCGGGCCGGGGTGCAGGCCGCAGCGCGAGCGCGGCGCGCTGCGGCAGCACGCGTGGGAGCGCGCGCCGCGGCCAGGCGCCGCCAGGCCCCTGCGCACGAGCCCGAGCAGGCGCGCCCATCCCGCAAGGCCTGCTGCCTGCCTGGCAGAGCAACTGCCGCCATGCACCGGCCAGTCATGGCAAGCAAGCGGCTTGAGAGCGCATCCAGTTGCCAAAAAAAAATTGAAACACCCTGCAGCCCCCCGCGTCCAGGTTGCGGGCGGCGTCCTGTATCAGGGTGTGCTATGCGAAATACAAACAACAAGAACTCGACAATGCAGCTCTTCAGCACAAGATCGACTGCCTCCTGCTTGTGCCGTGAGCAGCGACACGTGTCCGGGCCCCTGCGCGCAGCGGCCAGGAGGACCCACTACAGGGCGCGTCGCCGTCTGAGCGCCTGCGCTGCCTGGAGGCGCGCGTGCTCGCGCTGGAGCGCAGCCTGCCGCCCAACCACCCCCAGGCGCGGCCATGCAGACACAGGTTGACCACTGCAGAGCCGGGCAGCCGAGACCTGCGCCGCAGGGCAGCGGGGAGGCGCGCGGCGTGCGCCTGCATGGAGGCCGGCCGCGGGGACACAGAAGCAGGGCTGCGCCTCACCATAACCCTACCCTAACCCCCGGGCGCAGGTTGGCAAGGCGTGGCTGTACCTGTCGCGGGAGTACCAGGCCGGCGGGTCGGACCGCGCGCACAACTCGCAGAAGGCCGAGGCCGCCCTGTTCAGGCGCGCGCGGGACTTCGTGCGCGCAAGCGCGCGGCGCGGCCGCCGCGGAAGGCCGGCGCGCTTGACTTGTGTCTGGCTTGTGGCGCCAGCCTCTGCGCGCGCGCATACGTTGGAGCCTACCCGCTTGAGTGCCGGCTTGGGACATAGAAAACACTTGAGCTGCCTGAGCGTGCTCGCCTAGCACTCGGGGGACGCAGCCATGCCTGGTCGTGTGCGCCGCAGGGCGCTGCAGATCATGCGCGCGTGCTCGACGGCGTGCGGCGCTCTGTTCGGGTCGCTGTCGCCCGATGCGCTGCCGCGGGACGGCGCCCCGCCGCGCAACCCCCACATGGCCCCGCATGCATGCGCCCCGGCCGCCGCGGCCACGCCGGATGCGCGCAGAGCGCCCCTGCTGGCAGGCCGCCTCGATGGCGCGGCTGCGGCGCAGCCGCTGCATTCGCGTCTGCGCTCGTTCGGCGTGCAGCCCTCCGCGGACGTGGGCGCCGTGCAGGGCATGGTGCCCATGCTGCCCCTGGGGCAGTAGCGCGCGGGGCCGGGCGCCGGCACGCCGACGCGCCTGCCGCGCAGTGCGGCGCCCGCGCGCTGCGGGGCGCGGCGGCCCGCAGGCAGCGCCAGCAGCGGAGCCCTCGCGCCGGCGCTCCCGCAGAGCTGTCTGGGGTGGGAGCCCCCGGATGCATGCGGGGGTGCGGGCGGGGCACAAGCGCAAGCTCGTCTCTGCGGCCTGCGTCAGTCAGGGCTAGCAGGTCACAGGCGCCGTCCCGGCGTGCGGCGAGGCCGGCCTGGGCCACGGATTGGCGGGGCCAAGAGGGCGCAAGCTGCAGGAGCGCGCTAGAGGCAGCGTAGATGGCCGTGCAATGGCTGCTGCTGGGCTGCCGCAGGGTCGAGCTGCGCGCTGCAGACTCGCGAGAGCTGATCGTAGAGCTGCATGATACCGGCAGTGATGTGCACGGCTGCGGGAGAGCGTGAAAGGATTGGAGCCTACAGACGTTACAGACTGTGTCTGCGGATGTGCGCCAGGGGGCAGCCACATGCGCACTGCAGTTGCGGCGCCCCCCCGTTCCCAGCGGCCCAGCGCGCCCTCGCCGGACCCTGCCCAAGTATCCCTGCACAGGCACCCATGCACCCCTCTTCCCACAGGTACCTGCTGCTCCCCCCGCGCAGTGTCCTCACAGCAGCCCCATGCCCAGCTGAGCGCTCGCACCGCGCCACAGCAGAGCATCTGCCAGGTCACCCCCCCCGCGCACTGCTCGAGGCACGCGCGCTGCAGTGAGGCAGGCTGCAAGCGCGCCTGCAAGCCTGACGGCTGCCATGGCAGAGCAAGCGCCTCGATCCGGCGCGCTGCCCGAGCGCACGCTCCAGTGCCGGCCGCCACCAGGCGCCCCGGGGCGCACGCAGCGCTTTCTTGCCGCGGCGCCACACGACAGCGGCCAGGCAGTGCGCAGAGCCTCCCACACACACCCCCGCTCCCATGCAGCGCGCCGCCGCAACGTGCACCGCGCCGGCCCGCGGCCGCCGCCCTCCGTTGCGCTCAGGGCAGGGCCGGCGTACAGGCGCGGGCGGCGCGGCGCGCTGCAGGGCAGCGGCCCCGCCGCGGCGCTGCCAGAGCCAGTTTACGCGGCCATGGCGGCTTCGCGCTTGGCGGCTCCTGCCAGAGCCAAGTTAGGCGGCCTTGGCGGCATCACGCTTGGCCTGCTCCTGCAGGATGTTGAGCCGCACGCCCTTGCCCTTGGGCAGCGAGATGAGCGGCTTGTCGCCCTTGCCGATGATGAACACGTTCTGCAGCCTGCGCGGGAGCGCGGGCAAGGATGAGGGTCCGGACTCCGCGCTGGCGCGCCATGCACTTATCGCTACTCATCGAGGAGTGTGATACCATTGCACAAAGGGTCATCACTGCCAACTACATTCGCGAGCACCCAGCACCCGCTAGCTGCGCACGCCCATGCCTGCTGGGCAGCCTCCCTGGACACGCTGCATCACACCCAGCACAGCGCACCACACGCCCTGCCAGCGCCAGCCCTACAAGACAGCCTCGCGAGCGCACAAGCACATGGCGCAAGGCAGCGGTTTTGCACGACAGAGCGGCCGGTCGCGGGAGCGGTGAGTGCAAAACGTGGTGTACAATCTGTATTGCCTACACCCTGTGCCCTGCCGCGCGCGCGCACCGCGTGGCAAAGTCGTGGCCCTGCGCGTCCTTGACGTGGCAGATGTCAAAGGAGCCCTTGTGCTTCTCCTTGCTGAAGATGGTGCCGACGCGGCCCTGGTTGCGGCCGCCCGTCACCATGACCAGCTGGCCCACGTCGAACTTGATGAAGTCCTTGATCTTGCCGGTCTCGATGTCGAACATGACCGTGTCGTTCACCTGCGCGCCGCGGCCGCGCGCGTCGGCCTGCGCCGCGCCCCCGGCCGGGCGCGCCCGCCTGTGCGCTCTTGGCACTTGCCTCCTCGGCCTCCCTGTGTGCACCTTCGCAACGGCGCGCATGCTCCTCTCCGAGCCGGTCTGGTGCGCCCGGCTGCCAGCGGGCGGCAGCCGCCCACGCCCAGCCTCGTCGCATGCGGGGCGTGGTTGCTGCGCGCGCGCTCGCCACAGCAGCCGGCGCGCATGCCAGCAGGCCTGGCAGCGCGCGCGCGCCGTCGCGCGTCCGCACAAGCAGCAAAGGGCGCGCCTTGATGTCGGGGTCGGGGTAGCGGATGGTGCGGCCGTCGTGCGTGGCGATGTAGGGCACCTTGTTCTTGCCCATCTGGTTGCGCTTCACCTTGAGCAGCTTGTAGCCGGCCTCCTCCTGC
>JAABUV010006823.1_pt1 | contig 12253 bp, 9 predicted proteins | sample 5559971 | NCBI WGS metagenome assembly JAABUV01 (sample SAMN10711881, study PRJNA513362) | rock metagenome | isolation source: Antarctica rocks | place: Antarctica: Victoria Land, Knobhead nord | collected 2015-12-19
CGCGCCGCGTTTCCTCCCGTGTTTGCTGTACTCTTGCCATACCCGTTGCCCCCTCTCTCTGGTACGGCCTTTTTGTACGCTATTTCCTCCCTCTTGTGCAAGCGCCGCCTTATATCAAAACGTCAGTTGAAGGCGGCTGTCGGGGTGCGGGCGACCGGGCGCGCCAATAGCGTGAGCGCATGGTCCGAGGTCCAGCGGGTCCCGCAACAGTCGGGGGGCAGTGAAGTCAGTCAACCCGCCGGGGCGTTTAGCTCTGGAACGGCCTGCCGCGCGGAAACGCCGCGGCCTCGCCTGTCGTCGGCGCCGTATCTCCCCGCGTCTGGTCGTGGACAGGGCCGCTACGTCATTGTGGCGCGCGGGTATGCGCGGCGCCATCGTGGGCGACACCCACGGTCGCGGGACCGGCCGACGTGGTGACAGGGCGCATCGTCACCGCCTCCCAGGCCTGTCGTTCCACGAAGGACCAGCTCAATTCCGCCCACCCGTTGCGGCCCCAACTCGTGCCCCACTGGTTCTCAATCCACAGGCCGTTGCGGTCGTAGCGCGTCGCGAAGACCGTGTGGTTGCCGTGGTTCGTCCCCGGCGTCCCATCGATGTAGGCGTGCGCGCTGTCGGCGTTCCAGAAGTTGTCGTAGACCGGGATGCCGAGGCCAACGGGGGCGCCGCCGGCGATGCTCTCCTCGATGGCCGTGCGTGCCGCATCCCCCTGGGTCGTGCCCTGGAATAACACGGTGGCGCCGGCGATTTTGTACGGTGCGGCGCCGGCCCGCTCACCCAGCGTCGGCGCATCGGTGTAGTCCTGATCGCCCTGGGCGTAGGCGGAGCGCGTGGCGACCCCCTGCGTCGCCAACATGGCGAAGGCGTCGTCGAACGAGATAGGGATGTTGCGCCCTTTGGTGATTTGGTTGTACAGGTACATCGGTGCGAAGCCGCCCGCCCCATCGGGCCCACCCGCCGGGTAGGTACGATCGCGTCGGGCGTACCACCCCCGCATGTAGTAGGCCGTGACCCAGGCGACACAGGCGTTGGTATCGCCCTGGTCGGCGACGGGCGGGTTGTATTGCGAGATGTCAGCGCTTGCGGGAGGCGCGGCCGGCGTCGACGCGGTGGCGGACATCCCCTCCGTGCGCGCCATCGTCCTCACGCGCGGGCTGGTCGTCGGGATAGACGACGAGAGCATCGTGCGCAGGACAGCGTGGGGAGCCAGGCGAGGGCCATGTAACGCGGCCAGATGGGGTGCGTGTATCTGGGCGGCCGGATCGCGGCTCAGGGACTGATGCGTCCACGCCGCTGGCGTGGCGGGATGAACCGTCACGAGCAGGAGCAGGGCCACGGGTGGGATGACGAGTGTGCGCATAGGTTGCCTCACAACGGACGGATCACGGATGTTGTCTGTAGCGAGGCTAACCCGCGACCGATGGCTCGCACAATAGGAGGGTGTGGCTGGCCCTTGTGGGGCAACCCGGACGGGTTAGTCCAGCACGATATATCGAACACCCTGGGGGCGCCTATACTCTCCGATAGTGCGTGTAGGCCGCCGTGTCAGCTAGCGCGCGTAGGGTGACTGTGTCAGGCAGCGCGTCTCACCAGCGTACGGTTATCGGCGTAGGAACGGCTAAAGCCGGGGCTTGCCCTCATCGTGCGAAGAGACGGGCAAGGCTTCCACGCGGGCAAAAGTCCGCGTGGAAGCCCTGCCCACGACGGGGGAACCCACCCCGCCGACCAGGGCGCTGAAGCCGTTTCACCCCACGGGGTGTGCCGAACGCGTCCCTGTCTTTGACCAAAAATCGGGGACCTGCGGCGCGTGACAGCCGGGGGGGCTTGACCGCTGATGCGCCGCTTGTCGCGGCCCATCGCCTCACGCCGATCCGATTCCGCCGGATGGCTAAAGCCACCGGCCCGCTCGGATTATCATGAGGGAAGAACCACTGGCCCGGATTGTCGGCCATGGTATCGACCGCGAACTGGTTCATCGGGGCGACGCGGACCACGTCCTTGAACAGACGGTGGCCCGTCCCCGTGTCAACCTGGAAGCAGTGGCCATGCGGACGCACCGAGCGCCACATCATGCTGTGGTTAAGCATCTCAAAGCGCACATGTTCACCCCGGCGCACTCCCAGTGAGTCGGGGTGCGGGTAACGCTGACCGTCAATGCGCCAGGTAGGGTGTCATTGTGTTGAAGGGATCTGGCGATTAGGTGATGGCGACGGCGAAGCGGGCACACACGTCGCTGAGGGTAGGTACGCAGCCTGAAGGTGGAGCGTCTACTCGTCCCACGCCCGCACGAGTCGCGGCGCCCGGGGGAGGCGTGGATCGCCGCTCGGTTCATCACGTCAAGAGAAGCCACCGCGAAGGGTGCGCATGACTTTGTGCCCGTCGCAGAGCGTCTGTGCACCGCTGAGCGTCTGGAAACCCCGCATGCGGCGAGGTCCGCCTGTGGGATGCGTGTGGGCGCGCTCGATGCCCTGTCGCCCCAACTTGCCAGGGCTGTGGGTGGCTGCGGGCAGGATCGTAGCGTACGGGCGGATCGAGGGCTGCTTTGTCCGTCATGGTTGTGGGGGATGCCATCATGGGGGATGCCATCAGTGGTCGCGACCGCCTGTCTCAAGAACGCGGTCGCGACCACTGTACCGCGCGTCGGGCTGACCGAGACGTCGCTGACCTGCCTGTACTCACTACTGGCCTGGGACGCGCCATACCGCCGTGACGCTCTCGCATCGCGGTCGTCATCGATGTCCCGCGTGGGCCAACACAACGACGCCGACGATCACAATGACAATCACCCCCACAATGGCGGCGACCTCCACGATCAGGCCGATGACCTCGCGGCGCTCCCGCGCCAGCAACTCCTTGACGGCCCGCTCACGCGCTCGCCGCTTGGCGCGCGGTTCGGCGAACGGGCGTCCTGCCGGCCAGGCCCGTGCCCCGCGCGTCCGATCCCGCCGCGCCACGGGAGCGTGCGCCCGGCCCCGTCGCCCGCGCGCCATCTATCCCACCCGCCGACAAGACGACGCACCCGCCGCCCGCCTCATGCGATGTGTCCTATCACGACCTGGACCCCGAGCCCCACGGCCCACGTCAACACGACGGCGATCGCCCACACCGCCCCGACCGCGCGCGTGGTGGCGGATATAGACCCAGGCGGCCTGATCATCGGCACGATGATGCGCAGGTAGACGTCCAGTGAGAGCACGCTATTGAGGATGCCGGCGACGGCCAGCCATGTATAGCCCGCGTCGATCGCCGCGCCGAACAGCAACAGCTTGCCGAAGAAGCCGCCCAGCGGCGGCACGCCGACGAGCGAGAACAGGAAGACAGCCATGGCCGCGCCGGTCCACGGGGACGCGCGTAGGAGGCCGGTGAATGCGTCCAACTCGCGGCCCACACGGGCGACGACGGCGAACGCGCCCAGATTCATCGCGGCGTAGGCGGCGGCGAACACGATGAGCGATTGCAGCGCGATGACGCCGTGCCCCAGGCCCACGACGCCGAGCAGGAAGTAGCCCGCCTGCGCGATGGAGGAGTAAGCCAGCAGGCGCACCACGTTGGTCTGCGCCAGCGCCGCCAGGTTGCCGTAGGTCATCGACACAACCGCCAGGATCGCCACCACCAACGGCCAGTTGACGGCGCCAACCGGCAGGCTCCTCATGACCTGCGCCAGCCCGAAGATAGCCCCGACCTTGGGCACGATCGAGAGGTACGCCGCCACCGCCACGGGCGCACCATCGTAGGCGTCGGGCGCCCAGAAGTGGAACGGCGCCAGCGCCGCCTTGTAGCCCAACCCGACCAGGACGGCGACGAGGCCAGCCGTCGCGGGCACGAGCGCCCCGCGCAACCGGCCCAGGTCCGCGAGCAGCGTCGAGCCGGTGGCCCCAAACCAGTAGGTGAGCCCGAAGATCATGACCGCCTCACTGACCGAGCCGAACACGAAGTACTTCATGGCCGCCTCGGTGGCGCGGTCATCGCGCGGGTAGGCCACCAGCGCGAACGAGCCCAGTGAACTCAAGAGGACACCCAGTACGAGGAACATCACGTCGCCGGCCCCGGCGAGCGCGAGCGCCCCGAGCGTCGTGAAGGCGAGCAGGCTATAGACCGTGCCCTCGCGGTCGGTGTCCCGCACCTCGGGGTAGGCCAGCACCGCCACGAGCGCCGTCGTGGGCAGCAGGATTACCATGGCCCACACCGAGAGCGCGTCGATGCGGTAGCTGCCCTGGAAGATCGTTTCGTTGGCGCCCAGCCACCGCGTTTCCAACCCCGCAGCCACGAGCAGCCCGACCACGACAATGGGCAGGGCCAGGCGCGGCCGGCGTAGCATCTCAGCGACCAGGGCGAACACCGCCGCTAAGAGCGCGACGAAGGCGGGGATCAGCGGGATCAGATCGGGGCCGACGGGCTGCATCTGCATGGCGGTGTGATCTCTCTCGACAAACAGGTTGAGGGGCGGGCGTCAGGCGCCGTGCCCGAGTAAGGTCGTCGTCCCATGGATCAGGGTGAGCAGGGCGCCCGGCGCGACGCCGATGGCCACGATGAGCACGAGCAGCGGGGCGATAGCCAACCCCTCGCGCACGCCCAGGTCGGGCAGCCCCTCCCATCGCTCAGATGGGCTGCCCAGGAACGTCATCTGGATGGCGCGCAGGTACAGCCCCGCCGTGATCAGGATGCCCACGATCACGATCGCCACCGCCCAGGGCCACTCCCGGAAGGCGCCGAGGAAGATCTGGAACTCGGCCGGGAAGTGCGCCAGCCCCGGCAGGCCCAGCGAGGCGAAGGCGGCCAGGATGAAGCCCCAGCCCAGCAGCGGCGTCACGCGCAGCAGGCCGCCGAACCGGGCCATCTCGCGCGTGCTGGCACGGTCCTGGAGCGCCCCGACCAGCAGGAAGAGCGCACCGGTGACGACGCCGTGGCTGACCATCTGTAGCGTCGCTCCGTCGAGCGCCAGCGCGCGCGCCGCGGGATCGGTTGCCGCCGCAGCCGCCGCGATCGCCAGGACCACGTAGCCCATGTGGTTGACGCTGGTGTAGGCGACTAGCCGCTTGATGTCGGTCTGCGCCAGCGCCACAAAGGCCCCGTAGAGCGCCGAGAACACGGCCAGCGCGGCGACATAGGGGGCCAGCGCGCGGAAGGCGTCCGGCGTCATCTGTAGGGCGAAGCGGATGAAGCCGTACGTGCCCAGCTTGAGCAGGACGCCGGCCAGGACTACGCTGCCCGCCGTCGGAGCCTCGGTGTGGGCGAGCGGCAGCCAGGTGTGCAGCGGGACCAGCGGCGTCTTGACCGCGAACGTGACAAACATGGCGATGAACGCGAGCGTGGCGGCGAGCCCGGTGAGCGGGGGGGCCGCGATGACGGCGCGCATGTCGAAGGTGCGCGGGTGACCGCCGAGGTAGAGCGCCAGGATAGCCAGCAGCAGGGGCAGGCTGCCCAGCAGCGTGTACAGGAAGAAGGTCAGGGCGGCGCGCTGGCGGTCCTCGTGGCCCCAGCCGGCGATGATAAAGTACATGCCCACCAGCGTCACCTCGAAGAACACGTAGAACAACACCATATCCAGCGCCAGGAACACGCCGAGGCAGGCCGTTTCCATGAGCAGGAACAGGGCGACGTAGGCGCGCGCGCGGTCGGTTACCTTGGCGGAGAAGACGAGCGCGGCAAGAAATAACACGGCGGTGAGCAGGACGAGCGGGAAGCTGAGGCCGTCGACGCCGACGCGGTAGGCGGCGCCGAGCGAGGCGATCCAGGTGACCCCCTCGACCTGCGTGAAGCCGGGGCCTACGCCCCGCTGCCAGATGGCGAGCGCCCCGAACAGGGTCAGCCCCGACGCGGCGATGCCGACCGTGTGCGCGACGCGCGGTGAGGCGTGCGGCAGCACCGCGACGAGCAGGCCGCCCGCGAGCGGCAGGAACAGCGTGATGGTGACGAGTGGGAACACGAGCAACCTTTCTATTCTATGTATCCATGTCTAATGGTGCGAACCTTGTAGCCCCGCCGTGCGCTTTCAGGCGCGAGTTGTTAGTGCGTCACGATCAGCGCAAGCGCGACGAGGAGGGCGACGCCGCCCATGGTGAACGCGAGTTCGCGCGAGACCAGGCCGGTCTGCAGGCGACGCGCGCGCCCGCCGAGGTCCCGCGTGCCAGCGACGAGTTCCCGGATGATACCGTCGATCACCCGCTCGTCGGTCCACGCCGCGGCCCGTGCCACGGCAAGCCCAGCCCGCCCGGTCCCACACACGCCCCGGTGGATTGCCCGGTCGGCTTCATCGCAGAGGCGCGCCAGGGCCAGGGCCGGCCGCGCCACCAGCCCGTCGAAGCCGCCGCTAACGCGGAAGCCCGTTGCCGCCCACGCGCGCGCCGGCCCGAGCAGGCGGCCGATGGGGACGAGGCCGCCCGCGAGCACGCCCGCTATCGCCGCGACGACATCGAGCCAGGCGCTCAGGGTGTTCTCCGGCACGGGTAGCCCCAGCAGATGGGCGATGGGGCGTACGGCCAGGCCGAGCGTCGCGGCCAGCAGGGCGAGCGCGGCCAGCCCCGCGATCATCCAACCCACCCCGGCCACCGGCTTCTCCGCGGCGTCACCGCGCCACAGCAGGCGCAGCGCGCGCCCCACGTAGCCCCCCGTCAGGAGCGTCCCGATCAGGGCGAGCGCGCCTAACAACCCCGACGAGGGGACGGCGAACGTCGCGGCGACCACGGCGCCCTTGGACCAGAAGCCGGCCAGCGGCGGGATGCCGGCCAGGGCGAGCCCAGCGATGGCGAACAGCAGGTAGGTGGCGCGGTGGGCGCGTCCGGCCCCGCGCAAGTCGGCGAAGGCGGTGGAGTCGTAGGCTTCCTGGTAGATGCCCGCGCCCAGGAACAAGGCGCTCTTCATGGCGGCGTGCGCGACGAGGTGGACCAGGGCCGCGGCGACCGAGCCCGCGCCCAGCGCCAGGAACATGAAGCCGAGCTGGCTGGAGGTCGAGGCCGCCAGCAGGCGCTTGAGGTCGCCCTGCGCCAGAGCCATCAGCCCCGCGACGAGGGCCGTGACGCCGCCGACCACGCCCACGAGCAGCAACACGCCCGGCGGTAGCAACGGAAAAGCGCGCATCAGCAACACCACCCCCGCGATGACGAGCGTCGCGGCGTGCAGCAGCGCCGAGACCGGTGTAGGGCCCAGCATGGCGTCCTGCAGCCACCCCTGGAAGGGGACCTGCGCCGCCTTGCCCATCGCCGCCACAAGCAGCAGCAACGCGGCGACCGTGGCCGCCGTCCCGCCGATGCGGAGCGTCCCGATGATCGCCGTCGTCCCCGCGTGCGACACGAGGATGAAGACGCCCAGGTAGAGGCCGAGGTCGGCCCCGCGCGTCACCAGGAAGGCGCGCGCCGCCGCGCGCGGGACGCCGGGACGCTCGAACCAGAAGCCGATGAGCAGATACGAGGCGAGGCCGATCAACTCGTAGGCGGCCAGAAACAGTATCCAGTCGCCGGCGAGTATGAGCGTCTGCATCGCCGCGACGAAGAAGGACATCTCGGCGTAGAAGCGCGTGTGGTCGCCGTAGCGGCGCATGTAGCCGACGGCGTAGACGAGCACGCACAGCGCCACGACGGCGACGGTCGTCTGCAGCACCGCCGTGAGCGGATCGACGACGAGCCGTAGCGGATAGCCCGGCAGGCCCGGCAACGTCGCCGCGGCGCGTGCGCCGCGCGCCACTCGCGTCAGGGTATAGATAGCCGCGCCGACCCCGACCACCGCCCCAACCAGGGCCAGTACGGCGGGGATGCGCCGGGATAGCACGATGAGCAGGAGCGCGGCGAACGGGGCCAGGGTCGCGAGGGCGGGCACAATCATGGTCGGATCATCCCTTGAGTTCCTCCGCCTCGTTCATCTCCACCGAGCCCTTGGCGCGGAAGCGCGCTGTACCCACCCCGAAGCCGACCGCCATATCCAGCGCCATCACCGTCATCACGATCAACACGAACATCTGCCCGGAATAGGCGTGGGGGTGCAAGAAGCGCCAGAAGGCCACCAGATTGACGAGCGCCCCGCCGAGCATCAGTTCAATGCCCATCATGACCATGACCAGGTTGGTCTGCGAGAGCGCGCCGTAGAGGCCAACACCGAAGAGCCCCGCGCCGACCAAGAGAGCGATGATGAGCGTGGTCATGGCGTCCGCCCCCCTATGCATGTCGCGATCATGGGCGTTGCCCCCGGACGATAGCCACCGTCGTGGCCGCGATCATGGCCACCAGGATGGTGACGCCGGTCGTCTCGAAGAGCAGCATGGAGCGTCCCAGCAGCTCGATGCCCAGGTCGAACACCTGCGTCGTCGCGGCGGGCGCATGGACCGCGGCCGCCCCCCACCGGCTGAAAAAGACCACGCCGGCGGCGGCCAGCCCTCCGACGACGCCCGCCACGATTGACGTCCGCTTCTGGTGCGTCATGTCCATGCCCATCAGGCCACCGGGGTCCATCATATACATGACTCGACTGTTGTGATTTGAAAGGCATTGGTTGATCACGTTGGCACGATGCCCTGGTGCTTGGCAAACAAGGAGGTCATCACGTCCTCAATGGTGACCCCACCGAGGAGACGATCATGCGTATAGAGCAGCAGTTGCTGGAGCAGCGCCTGGGCTTGTTGGCGACACACCTCCCCCATGGTTCGGACGGGGACGGTTCCTTGGGCCAATGGCGGCGGGAGGCAGGCTAGATGCAAGAACGAGTACGCCACGAACACCAGACACCAATGCTTCGCAATGGCTTCGGTGCTCCGCATGCGGTACGTGTCCAAGCCCAAGCACCCCTTACCGTCCTGGTAAAAGGTTTCGGTGGGCCAACGCAACAGGTAGGTTTCAATGATCCGCTTGGCGCTCCAGTCGCGTTGGTTGGTGACCAGCACGACGTAGGAGCCACTCAGGTCGGCGTGTTGGAAGCTGATGACCAGGCGCACCTTGCCCAGGCCGGGCACACGCACGACGAGCGTGAAGCACCAATAGGTGTGCGCGCCGACCGTGACCGTGCGGTAGGCGCTCGCCGGGATGAGGGGAACCAGGTCGGCGACCGCGATGTGCGGGCCGGTCAGCGGGATGACTGTTCCAGTGGCGTCCTTGAGCGTGAAACTGGCCGTCTCCAGGTTGCGGTTGCGCTTGAGGATGCTGATCCAGGCTTTGCGGCGACGCTCCGCCACTTGGACCAACTGCTCGGAGAGATACCAGCCGTCAAACAGGAGCACCCCAAAGGGCGTCTTGTGGCGGATGGCGGCCTCGATCAACTCAATCCCCAGGTCGATCTTGGTGACGAACTGCTCGTGCAGGGCCAGGAAGGCGGGGTCCCGCAACAGGAGCGGGTCGACCTCCTTGTGCAGCCGCGCCCGCTCCTTCGTCTTGTGGGGAATGGCCCGTCCCGGAAAGTGCTTCGTCACGAAGGTCGCCCACTGCGTGACCTCCTCGTAGCGGCGATACAGCCGCAGATCCAGGGGGAAGCGCACCGCGCCACTGACGTAGAAGCTGGTCACCGGGGTATGCGCCAGCGGGTAGGTGCCCTCGCCGTGATTGTAGTGGCGATCCACATGCTCGAACAGACTGCCCACATGCTCACACAAGGTATCGTCGAGCACCAGCGCCGACACCGTCTTGGGCTGGCGCTGGGCGCGCGTCTGCGCCAGCAGGTAGCGAATGCGCCGCGCGTTGACCTGCTCCGGGTCCCAATCAGCCTCCGAGAAGAAGCGCGAGAGGTTCGTCTTATCCGCACTTTCCACCAGACAGCGCGCCATGTTCGCCATGCTCTTGTTCTCCAACACCATCAGGCCCGTGAGATAATGCGCGAAGTGGGCGAACTGGCGGCGGTTCCCGAACAGATCCCGGACGGCCGCAGCGTGGGCAGTGACCAGCGGAGCCGGCGCGACAAGGGGCAGTTGCATCAGGGCGTCTTCCTTTCCTTTCATTCCTCACGGTTTCTGCCCTTGGAGGGTAACAGCACGCCCCTACCATCGCAAATCACAACAGTCGAGTCATCTACAAGTGCAAAGCTGCTACTACAAGTATGGCGCCTGGTACCAAGAGCCGCAACTACCTCTTTGGTACTCATCAAAATATTCGTTCGCGCGCAGACGTCTCGGTGTAGCCTGGGAGCGCGGGCGTCTCGCCCGTCCCCGGCGTCAGCAGGTGTGGGTCGGCCATCCCCGCAGGGCCAGCGCGTTGCTGCCCCGTCACGCGCTCATTCCGGAGCGCACACCGGGACGGGCGAGACGCCCGCGCTCCCAGGACTTTTCACAGACCCTGCCAGGCTCCCCACGGCGTGGGGAGTACGCGCACCCAGCATGGTAGACTACGAGTGCTGTAGCCGTAGGGTAAGTGACGCGTAGGGTATTCATGCGCGGGTTAATACAGGGCTGGAGGGGTGTGGCTGCTCGTAGCGAGGATACCGCGCTCCAGAATGTACGCGTGCTGGGCGTGCGCGTCGACGTGGTGACGGAACAGGAGGCGCTGGACCTGATGGCCTGCTGGGTCGCGGAGGGCCGGCCGCGCCAGGTCGCCACCATCAACCCCGAATTCGTGATGCGCGCCCGCGCCAATCCCGCGTTCGCCGCCGTACTCGACGCCTCCGACCTGGCGACGCCTGACGGTGTCGGCGTCATTTGGGCCGCGCGGAGGCAGGGCGTATACATTCCCGCACGCGTGGGCGGGTCCGACATCACGCTCCCGCTGGCACGGCAATGCGCCCGGTTAGGCCACCGACTCTTTCTGCTTGGCGCGGCCGAGGGTGTCGCCGACGAAGCCGCGCGGCGCCTACGCCGTCACATACCCAGCATCATGGTCGACGCGTACTCTGGCTCACCCGATCCCGCGGCCGACGCGGAGACAGTCGCGCGGGTGCGCGCGGCCCATCCCGACATCGTCCTCGTGGCCTATGGCTCGCCCAAACAGGAGTTCTGGATCGCCCGCAACAAGGAGGCCGTCGGCGCCGCGGTGAGCATCGGCGTGGGCGGAGCCGTCGACTACCTCGCCGGCGTGCAGCGGCGCGCCCCCGCACTGGTGCGCCGCCTGTGGCTTGATTGGGTCTTTCGCCTGGTCACGCAGCCGCGCCGCTGGCGGCGCATGCTGGCGATCCCGCGCTTCATCTGGGCCGTCCTGCGCGAACGGAGCAACGGGCGGCGGGGGAATTAGAGGTTGTGGCACATTATGAAAGTCGTGCTCAAACCTTAAACGATCATGAACACATCCAGCTACTCTTGTCTGCTCCTACTATCCGCGCGGGTCACGGTCAGGTAGCCGACGAAGCCGATAATCACCAGCGCTAAGACCAGGCTGACCGGTCCCGTCCCCAGCCCCAGGCCACCTAGACTGGGCGACCGTCCCATCCAATCGGCGAACGATGCGCCGAGCGGACGCGTGACGATGTAGGCGAACCAGAAGGCAACAATCGCGTTCAGACCCACCAGCCGGTAAGCCAGGGCTGGGATAGCGATCACGACGGCAAAGAGCACCCCCGAGGCCAAGAACCCCAATCCGAGTGTGAAAGCGGTCATGTCCCCCGCGGCGGTGCCGAGCGCGAACGTCGCCATCACTGTAGCCCAGTAAAACAACTCACGGCGACGGGTGTCAATACTGTGGATCGACAAGGTTTTCTCACACGCATACCAGGCCACGAAGATGACGGCCAGCGCGCTGGCAAAGAATGCGGCCGAGTCAAGATACGGAACACCGAACCCAACGTGTAACGCGTCGGCGGCCATGGTGCCGAAGATAGCGACCATCACGACGGCTAACCAGTAAATCCAGGCCACATAACGACGGGCCCGGAGCTGTAGGACCAGGGCGGCCGCCAGTCCCGCGCCGCCGAGCGCGACCGCGATCAGCGGATTGATCCGGTGGACCAGGTAGTCCGAGGTCGTTTCGCCCATCCCGGTGGTCAACAATTTGATGATCCAGAAGTAGACCGTTACCTCCGGGACCTTTCTAAGGCCTCGCAGTGCATGACGCGTAGGGTGAGCAACGCCGCCGTGGGCGTGCTCAGAGCGAACGGCCACAGGGGTGGTCGCACCTAATGCGGAATCCGTGTGTTGTTGGTCTCGTGGTAGGGGTTTATTCATTATGCTATGTCTCCCAGTAACAACAATAGCATATGTCGCTTCTACACGCAGGCGGGTTCAGCCCTACGGCAGGGTCTGTGAAAAGTCAGGCAGAGCGGGTTCTGGGGACAAGGAAGCGGAGGGCCTTGGTGGGGCGGGAGCGGAGATGCTGCCGGAAGGCGGCGATCTCATCGGTACCGGTACGCCGGATGAGGG
>JAABUV010006824.1_pt1 | contig 12252 bp, 7 predicted proteins | sample 5559971 | NCBI WGS metagenome assembly JAABUV01 (sample SAMN10711881, study PRJNA513362) | rock metagenome | isolation source: Antarctica rocks | place: Antarctica: Victoria Land, Knobhead nord | collected 2015-12-19
ACGTTCGCGCGCCTCCGCGGCTACCTCTCCACCCTGCGCAAGCAGGGCCTGCCCGCCCTCATCGCGCTGGAGAGTGTCTTTCATGGTCACCCCTTGGTCCCCTCTCTAACGTCCTGACCAGTTACACCAAATCTTAACCTGCGTCCTGTATACTCTACGACGTAGGAGACGTTCGCGCCGCCCAGCCTGCGGATCGCAGTCCACCACCGACAGCCACCGCGACAGCTCACAGCCCATCGAGCACGAATGTTGAGTGTTGAGAGGAACGGGTATCATGCCTAAGCAGGTCACCAGAAATTTGGCATGGTTTGTTGAGCGTGATTCGGGCGTAAAAGCGTGCCGAACTTATGGTCATGTGCTTAGTCATCGGCCACTGCGCCGGCAGTGTCTACGTGTCCTGCGAGTGTTAGGTGTCCTAACCCTGCTTTGTTGTCTCGACGGGCTTTCGGCCACGTTCACGCCAGCGGTGACGCACGCGCTCGGGCCATGCGACGCGCCCATCACTAACCCGATCGCCTGCGAAAACACCAAACCAGGCAATCCCTCCAGCGAGTGGGACGTCAGCGGGGCCGGCGGCCAGAGTATCCAGGGCTTCGCCACCGACATCAGTGTCAACAGGGGTAGTACCGCCTACTTTAAGATCAACACCGACGCCGCGTCCTACCACCTCGACATCTACCGCATGGGCTACTACGGTGGGATGGGCGCGCGCTTGGTGGCTACGGTGGCGCCGACGGCGACCCTGCCGCAGCCCCAACCGGCCTGCCTCACCGATGGCTCCACGGGACTCGTCGACTGCGGCAATTGGGCGGTGTCGGCGTCGTGGGCCGTCCCGCCGGACGCCACGTCGGGGATTTATTTCGCCAAACTCGTGCGCGCGGATACAGGGGGGGCTAGCCATATATTCTTCGTCGTGCGCGACGACAACAGCAACTCCGACCTGCTCTTCAAGACATCCGACACGACCTGGCAGGCCTACAACAGCTACGGCGGCGCCAGCTTGTACGTGGATCACGCCTTCGGCTTGCCCAACGGCCATGCCTACAAAGTCAGCTACAACCGTCCGTTCAACGACCGCGACAATAACGACGGGCTCGGCCAGAAAAGCTTTGTGTTCAACACCGAGTACCCGATGGTCCGTTGGTTGGAGGCCAACGGCTACAATGTCAGCTATTTCACCAGCGTAGACGCCGACCGCTACGGCAGCCTGATCACGCGGCACAAAACGCTTCTATCGGTCGGGCACGACGAGTACTGGTCAGGGGCCGAACGTGCCAATGTCCAAGCCGCGCGGGACGCGGGCGTCAACCTGGCCTTCTTCAGCGGCAACGAAGATTTCTGGAAGACCCGCTGGGAGAACAGCATCGATGGGACAAGCACGTCGTATCGTACGTTGGTCACGTACAAAGAGACGCAGGTCGGCACGCGCATCGATCCACAGGACCCATCGACCTGGACGGGCACCTGGCGCGATCCGCGCTTCAGCCCGCCGGATGACGGCGGCCACCCCGAGAATCAGCTGACCGGCACTATATTCACGGTGAACGGGCCCGAATACGAGGCCATGACCGTACCGGCAGACTACAGTAAGATGCGCTTCTGGCGCAATACGAGCATCGCGAGCCTTGCGGCCGGTCAGACTATCACCCTGACGGCCGGGTGCAATTGTATCTTGGGCTCCGAGTGGGACGAGGACCTCGACAATGGGTTCCGGCCCGCCGGCCTTTTCGACCTGTCGTCGACCACCGCCAACGTGCCAAGCCACCTCCTTGACTATGGCACGACCTACGGACCCGGCACGGCGACGCATCACCTGACCCTGTACCGTGCCCCCAGTGGGGCGCTTGTCTTCGGGGCCGGCACAATCCAATGGCCGTGGGGGCTGGATGGGCATCACGACAGCGAGGCCGACACCTATAACCTCGGACCCTCCACTCCCGAGCCGGCCATGCAGCAGGCCACCGTCAATTTGTTCGCCGATATGGGCGTCCAGCCGGCGACACTACAGTCCGGCTTGGTCCCCGCGACCATGTCCACCGATACGGTGGCCCCGACGTCGAGCATCGTGTCCCCCGCGAACGGCGCGACGGTACAGGCCGGCGTCCCGATGACGATCACCGGGACCGCGTCCGACGCGGGGGGCGGCGTTGTCGCCGGCGTCGAGGTGTCGGTCGACGGCGGGGCGACTTGGCATCCGGCCACCGGACGTGAGAATTGGAGTTATAGTTGGACGCCCGGCGGACCCAGGACCGTAACCATCGAGAGCCGCGCGGTCGACGACAGCGGTAACCTCGAGCATCCCGGTTCCGGGACAACCATCGCCGTGACCTGCCCGTGCAGCATATGGGACACGTCGGCGACCCCCGCCGAAGCCTCACACAACGACGGGAACGCCGTCGAACTCGGCGTCAAGTTCCGCGCCGACGCGGCCGGATACATCACCGGGCTGCGCTTCTACAAGGGGCCAGCTAACACTGGCACGCACACCGGGCAGCTGTGGACACGCGACGGCACGCTCCTGTCCAGCGCGACCTTCACCGGCGAAACGGCCACGGGCTGGCAGCAGGTCAGCTTCGCCGCGCCGGTGGCGATCGCCGCTGGCACGACCTACGTAGCCTCTTACCACACCGACGCCGGCAACTACGCGGACACGACCTCCTATTTCGCCACGACGGGGGCGGACAACGCCCCGCTGCACGCCCTGGCCGACGGGGTTGACGGCGGCGACGGGGTCTACGCCTACGGCGCGGGCGGCTTCCCGAGCAACACTTACCAGGCCAGCAACTATTGGGTCGACGTCGTGTTCACCCCGACTGTAGCCGGGCCCACCGTGACGCCCACCCCGCCCGCGACCGTAACCCTTACCCCGACGCCCACCGCGACTAGCACAGCCACGTCCACCGCGACTAGCACAGCCACGTCCACCGCAACCAGTACCGCGACCATGACCCCGACTAGCACGGCCACGCCAACAGACATGGCAACCCTTACCCCGACGCCCACCACGACTAGCACGGCCACGTCCACCGCAACCAGTACCGCGACCGGCACGCCGATCGCCGCGACGGCGACCACTACCCCGATGCCAACGGCGACCATGACCAGCACGCCCGTGGCGAGCAAGACGGCGACCGCGACCGGCACGCCCACGGGTACGCCGCCCATCGGGACGGCCACGCCGACCGCCCCGACTCTGCCCACCGCGACGGTCACGGCTACGCCGGCCGCGACGCGGGTCGTCACGTTCGACGACATCGCGCCCGCCAATGTCAACGCGGCGCTCAACGGCCCGTACCCCGCCGGCGTCATCGACTGGGGCACGAACCAGTGGTTCGTCTCCGGCCCCTACGCCCAGTTCGCGACCAACAGCGTCAGCTTCAACGGCCCCAGCCTCACCAGCGCCCCCTTCAGCATCCTGAACGCCTCCACCCTGAGCCAGTTCGACATCGACAACGGAGGGACGGCCACGACGACGGTGACGGCGAGCTGCGCCGGGCAGCCCAGCCGGGCGGCCTCGCTCACGCCCGGCCAGGTCGCCACCCTGCGCACGGGCTGGACAGCGCCGTGCAGCCCCGTCACCATCGCCAGCACCAACGGGTGGGACACCAACCTCGACAACCTCGTCCTCACCGGTGGGACGCCCTGACCACGGCAGTCGATCAATGGGGCAGGACGTACACACCGCGCACGCCAGGCGTGCGGTGTGTACGTCCTGCCCCATACGAAGGACTCATCCTAATTCTTACGACAGCGGCGGAGTATCGAAGACACGCCGACGGTATGGACTAGCCTGCGTCGTAGGTTAGGTTGTCGAAATTCGTCCACCATCCGTTCGAACTGGATACGGTGACCGTTGTGCAAGTGGTGGTCCAGTTCGTCGGTATGGTGAGGAGTTGGTTGGCAGCGACCTCTTGGCTTACTGTCGGGTTGCCGTCGCAGGCGAGGGTAATCGTACTCGGGGTATCGCCGCCATTGAATGCTTGGATGGTGATCAAGCGCCGCGGCGAGGTGAACGAGAAGGGCTCGGACGTGCCCTCGGGGGGGAACGAGATGCTGTTGGTAGCGAAACCACCCCATGGTCCCGATAGCCACCATTGGCTCACTCCCCAGTCGATAACGCCTATCGGGTAGTGGCCGTCAAGAAGCCTGCCCGGATTAGGTAGGTCGTCGAAAGTGACGGTCGACTGATTAGACATGGGACTAGGCGTCGTTATGGGAGCCGGGTGCGCCACAGCAAAGTTCCCCCGTGCTGAAAGCGGTACCCTACCGAGGGGCGGAGATGCAGACACATCTCCACAGCGGCCCCTCGGAGGATACCCATGGACAGAACAGAACTGTCCAGCGCCATCATACAAGAGATGCAGGCGCTGGTGGGGGACGCGCTGGCGACCGTGGTACCGGAGTTATTGACGGCGGACCTGGCGACGCTGGAGCAGCGCGTCCAACAGGTGGGCCGCGTGATCCTGGGCGGGCTGATTGAGCGCGTGGCGGCGGGGCAGGCCCAGGGGCTGCCGCGTCCGGCGCGCTGCCCGGTGTGTCACGGTGCCCTGAAACGGCGGGAGCGCCCGCGCCCGCTGGTGGGTCTGGTGGGCGACTACACGCTGCAGCGCGCCTATTACTGGTGCGCGGCGTGCAAGCGCGGCGAAGCGCCGCTGGACGCGGCGTTGGGCCTGGGTCCAGGAGACGTGTCGCCGGGGTTGGCGCGGGTGGTGGCGCGGACGGCGGTGGACGCAACCTTTACGCCGGCCGTCGAGCAGGTGCAGGAGGCGCTGGGCGCGACGCTGAGTGACGAAACGGCGCGGCGGCTGGCCGAGCGCATCGGGGCGGCGGCCGAGGCGCAGACGCAGGCGGCGATCACGCGGGCGCGGCAGGGCCAGCCGGTGTGGGCGGACGCGGAGATCGAGCGCGCGGACGACACCACGATCCTGGTCATAGAGGTGGATGGGGTGCTGGTGCATCAGGAGGCGGGGTGGCACGAGATGAAGGTCGGCACGCTGGCCCCGCTCGGCCCCGGCCTGCACAGCGACCCGACGCACGGACGCGCCACCCTGGCCTGGGGGGCCGCGAGCTACGGGGTGGGCGGCGAGGACGCCGAGCACTTCTGGTGGCGCGTCTATGTGGAGGCGCTGCGGCGGGGCCTGGGCACGCCGGCGGTGCGCACCGTGGTTGTGCTCGGCGACGGCGCCCACTGGATCTGGGACCGCGCGCGCGCCTTCGTGGGCTTGCCCGGCGTGGAGGTGGTGGAGATTGTGGACATCTACCACGCCTACGGCTACCTGTGGGCGGTCGGGAACGCCCTCTATGGCGCGGGGAGCCTACGGGCGGCGGCCTGGGTCGAGCCGCTCAAGGATCAGCTCTACCTATACGGGGCGGTCCCGGTGCTGGCGGCGCTGACGGCGCTGGAGCCGAGGACGGCGGACGTCGTGCAGGCCATCGACGACGCCCAGACCTACTTTACCCGCCACGTGGCCCGCATGGACTATCCGCGGTTCGTTGCCCGGCAGTTGCCCATCGGCTCGGGGGCCGTGGAGAGCGCCTGCAAATGCCTGGTGGAAGCGCGGCTCAAACAGGCCGGCATGCGTTGGGGTGGTCTCGGCAGCCAGGCCATCGCCAGCCTGCGCGCCGTGCAACGCTCGGGGCGCTGGGCGGCCTTCTGGCAGACCCACCCCGACCGGTACCGGCCGCCGACGGAGGACGCCGCCCCGCCCACCCCGCGCGTGCCCGCTGCGGCCACGCCGCGTCCCGCCCTCACCGTAGCACCCTCGGTGTCCGCCACATCGCCGCGTGTCGCCCCGCTTGCCGACGCCCCGCGCGCCACGCCCCGTCCCAAACCCACGCCCGCCCAACGTCCGCTGCTCCTGCCCCGCTCCGCCTAGGGAACTTTGCTGTGGCGCACCCATGGGAGCCGGAGTCGGCGATGGCGTAGTGCCATCGTCGCCGCGTATGACAATCCGCGATCCGTGATCGTGTCGAATGCGCAAGACACCCGTCGCGCTATCGTAGACCCACCCTTCCTGACGCGTATCCTGAGTTTGCTGCATCGTGGCACCGTCTTGCGTGATCTCCGTAGGGGTAAAGGATAGGCGCAGCACATCGGTCGCCTGCGCATCGAACGTCGTGTAGCTGATGTCCGAGGGCGCGTAGGCGATAGCCTGCACAACGGACGATGATCGGACCAAGTGGTCTTCCCCTGCGGGAGACCACTCCGGCACCGCGCCTATACCATACATGAAGTGTTTGACGTAATCCGCATACGAGTCGCTAAACCAATCACTGATGGAAGAGCTTTCTAACGGACCACCTAATACTGACGCTACTACCCCATCTTGCGAGGCGAAATAGGTCGCCAAATTGAAAGTACGGAAGGCATTGTCCTTATAGCGTGCATCACCTGTCAACTCATACAGCCGCGCGTTTATCGAAGCCCAGCGCGCGGTGTCACTGCCCAAGCCATACGTGGTCTCACAACAGATCGTTTGCTCGTCGATGCCCTGCGCGCCCCAAAACGGTCCCCTCCCGAAGTTTTGGCCCACCCAATCGATCAACGCGGGGACGTGCGTACGCCACTGTGGGTCGACGGCGCTCGGGTCCTCTCGATCTAGGATGTACCGGGCGGTTTCCATGGCCGTCAGTTGATTGTAGTTCACAAGCTCGGGGTCGCGCGGAACGTCCTCGTAGTAGGCGTGCCACTCGTTGTTCTCCAGGGGATACGTCAACACCCATGTCCAGGCCGTATCACGCGCACCCTGGTAGTGCGCGACATCGCCCACATTCAGGCGGACTAGTTCATCGAACAGCCGGACCGGGCCGACGACGCTCGACGTGTACTCTTCCCGGATGTCCCCCGTGCGCCCGTCAACACGGAAAGGCCACGGCGAATGCGTTGCATCACCAGCGCGAACGTGGCGCACGAGCGCATCGGCGTCCGCGATCGCCGCGTCACGGTATATGGTGTCTCCTGTCAACTCCCAGAAACGTAGATAGGCATATCCGAGCTCGCCGACTTTGTCCGGCTCGATGCCATCGCTCCCATCGCGGCTGGCGTCACCATCCCCGGAGTAGGTCGTATCCCCATTCCGCGCACTAGCGAAGGGGACGTTGGGCCAATCCCAGGTAGACGGCGTCGTCCCGTTGGCGAGCTGATAGTCCAACATATGTTGGACTATCGGGATCAGCGACGCGTCGCCCGAATAGGGATAGTAGGACAGTAACGAATCGGTGAACATGGCATAAAGACCGGCCGGATTATGAAACCACTGTATGTTGTCGGACCGATAGGGCGGATCAGGCGGGAAGCAGCAATAGGATAGGTAGCTTTTGACCCCCGCGTCGGTATCCGGCACCTTATTCTTGATGAAGTCCCAGGCTAGTTGCATCACATGGCTATAGGCGGTATTTTGATCGGACCAGGAAAGCAGCTGATTAGCGTTATCCAAGACGACGGGATGCCCATTGATAGCCTCGCCGTTTATCGCGTCATGTACCCGCGCGGCCGGCGCCACGCTAATCACAGCAGTCCGCGGAGTGAGCGACGTGGGTAAGGCAATGAAGATCGTGAGCAGGGCGGGGGATATGACAGTAGATCGCAATAGGGTACTCCTTCTGAATCTGATAGAGCAGCGACGCCAGGACGTTCTTCTGCATCCAGGATACCCGAAACGCGATCGCGGCCGCTCTTGCCCGCGGAGCGCGCCGTGTCCGGCTACGACGCTTGCGCGCGCAATGAGCGGAATAGGTCTATAGACCGCGCCGCCACTGTGGAAGGGGCGTGGCGGCTCATCGCAGCGTCATGTGCGGCCATACGCATCGCCGACAGGGCATCGCTGGACATCAGCGCATACATGCCGCGCGCCAGATCATCGCTGTCCTTGTATTCCGCGACGTACCCGTTCCGCATCGTCGTGATCCAGTCGGGCGCGCCGCCGGAGTTGAACGCCGCCACTGGCGTCCCGCAGAGCATCGCCTCGTTGATCATCATCGGACCCGCGTCTTGTATCGAGGGGCAGGCGAATACATCCGCCGCCTGATAGGCCAGGGCCAGAGTAATATCATCCTTGAGGTACCCGAGCTGTGCGCACGGGAAGGGCAGCGACTCCGCGAGCTCCTTAGTCCGGTTGCCGGCTAACAGCAGGAACACATCCTCGCCGCGCACAGGGCCATCGTCGTCCAGGAGCGGGACCAGCCGCTGTAACGCCTCGATGAGATAGGCCATCCCTTTGCGCGCTTCGTTGACATAGTTGGACCCCGCGAAAATGACCTTCTTATCGTGGGGAACGTGGAGCAACTCGCGCGCGGCGCGCTGATCGAATGGACGGAAGACAGTCGAGTCGAGCGGCAGTGAGATCCGCGCGATCGGATGCTCACGGAACAACGAACTCTGCCGAATTCGGTCCTCCGACCAACTGGTACTCGCCACAAAGGTGATGGGAAGGCCGCGCAAATAGTCGGACTTGCGCAGCCACACGGTCCGCGAACGATCGTCCTCACGTTTGGAGGGCAGGATGGGGCAACATCCGCACCGTCCTGTGTAGCGGGTACACTCCCAGGCATACTGGCACCCGCCGGTGTAGGGCTTCTCATCCAGCAGGAACCACACGATGGGGCGGCGGTAGTAGTCGTATATCCGCCTGATCCCCCGGATGTCGAGTAAGCGCGCCACATCGTGGAGGCATATGATGTCGACATCCTTCGGGTCGTGGGAGAAGAGCGCCGCGCTATCGACATCCGGTGCGGTGTCATAATTGAACGGGTACGGCCAGCTATACAACGACTCTTCAAACAGGGGGATACGCCGCTTCATTTTCAAGGCCCTACCTTGCCACGGAGGTAGCGGCCACACCGCTTGCACGTCGTCGTCGTCGGACAGCTTGTGCAGGACAACCATTTTGGAGGACAGCCCTGCGTGTCGTAGCGCCTGGTGCAAGCGGTACGAAGCCTTGGCGGCGCCGTCACCGAGATCGCCATTGGAGTAGTGCAAGATTTTCATGACCATAGCAGGCTCTTCGCGGCGTGCAACGGTGACATGTTGAAGGCGGTGCTGCGCAATCGCGCGGCGAACGCCTCCTCGCGCGCCGCGCGCGCCTGGCGCGCCGCCTGCATGACCCGGTGGGTGTACCACCCCCGGTAGTGCTGGTAGACCTCTTGCCGCCGCCGCCAGGAGGGCCGCCAGGGGTTGCCCGGAGCGAAGGAGCGCCGCAGCACCGCCATTGTCTCGTGGTACGACTGGTAGAGGAGCGGGCCGTCCTGCCGCTCGCGTTCGCGGTACAGCACCAGCGGCTCGTCCGTCGAGGCGCAGCGCACGCCGGACGCGGCGACGCGCAGCCACAGGTCGAAGTCGTCGGCGCGACACAGCGCGTGGTCGAAGAGGCCGACGCTGTCCAGCACGTCGCGGCGCATCAGGACGACGGACGGGGAGACGGGAGCGGTGAGGAACGCGTCGTAGGCGCTCCTGTCGCCGTTTAGGTCCGGCCCGAGCCAGGCGCCGCCGGCCGGCCGCAACTCATGGTCGCAGATGGTGGCGGCCGAGAGGATAAAGCACGCCTCCGGGTGGTCGCGCATGACGCGGCGGCACACCGCCAGCTTCCGGGGCAGCCAGGCGTCGTCGTCGTCGAGGAAGGCGATCCACTCCCCCGACGCCCGCGCGATGCCCACTTCGCGGCTGCCCGACGCTTTGCCCTGTTTGGTGCGCAGGTAGCGGACGGAGGGGTACGCGGCGACGACCGCCGGCGTGTCGTCGCTCGAGTTGTCGTCGACCACGATGAGCTCGACCTCGGCCCCGCACGGCTCCTGCGCCAGCACGCTCTCGATGGCCTGGCGCAGCCACGCGGCGCGATTGTGTGTCGTGATAATCGTCGAGATGATCATGGCTCTGTCCTCCCTTGCGCTATCGCCGCCGTCACGAGCCCTGCCAGGTATTCCAGCTGCGTTTCTTTCGTGAAGCTCGCCTCGACGCGCCGCCGGCCCGCCTCGCCCAGCGCCGCCGCCCTCTCCCTATCAATCAACAGCGCGCACAGCGCCTCGGCCGTTTCCCGGACCGACGTCGGGTCAACAAGCAGCCCCGTCGCACCGTCCGCGACGGCGTCAGGGCAGCCGCCCGCGGAGCCGGCTATCGCGGGCAGACCGGCCGCGGCCGCCTCGAGATAGACGATGCCGAAGCCCTCCACGTAGCGCGTGACCGGGTCCCAGCGGCTAACCATGACGTAGACCTGGCTCAGGTGATAGAGCGCGGCCAGCTCGTCGTCGGACAAATAGTTGGCGAAGACGACGAGGTTGTCCACGCCCTCGGCCGCGGCTAGCGCGCGCAGCCGCGCCTGGTCCCCTTTGCCGGCAATGACGTACCGCACCGTGGGTATACGCTGTCGCACGGCGCCGAGCGCGCGGATCACGGTGTCCTGCCCTTTACGCGCGTCGAGGTGGGCGACGGTGAGGACGACATGGGCGCCGTCGAGACCGAGCCGCGCGCGAAGGCTGTCGACGATGCCCGAGGAGACCGTGGCAAAGCGGCTGGGATCGACCCAGGGGTGGACCAACGCGATCTTACCGGCCGGTATGCCGAGCGCGGCTATCCTCTGGCGGGTGAATGTGCTGTTAGCCATGATGAGGCGCGCGCCGCGCAGCGCGCGGGCGAGCAGCGCCGTCTTGAGCCGCGCGCCACCCACCTGCGTGACGTCTTCACCGTGTAAGTAGACGGCGTAGGGGCAGTGCGTCACGACCCGCGCCGCGCCGGCGAGGATCGCGCTTGGGTAGGCCACGCCACACAGCACGAGGTCGTAGCGGCGCGTCAGGCTCAAGCGGACCAAGCGCGCCCACATGGCGAGCGACGAGATGCCCGGCAGGCGACGCGACGCGATGCCATAGACGACGTAGGCGTGGGCCGCGTCGATCGGGACCCGCTCCTCGCCGTCGGCGGCATAGGTCAGGACCTCCACCCGATGCCCGCGCATGGTTAGGTACTCGACCGTTTCCCGCAACAGGCGACTGCTGCCATAGATCCCACGGGGGGCTATCGAACTGACCAGTAGTATGTTCACGATGTGGTCTCCATGACGACAGGCGTGGGCGTGGCGGCGGCATCCGCGCTCCGAAACCGTGCGCGGGCGGCGCGGAACGACGCGCGGCCGCCCAACGCGCCGGCCAGCCCATCATAGTAGCGCACGTTGAAGACGAGGCTACAGGCCGCGTTGGCGACGCCCTCGATACCCAGGGCGCCCGCGCCGCGCGCCAGCAGCCCCAGCCCCAGCGTAACGGCGCCGACCGCCAGGGGCCGGCCGGCGCAGGCCATGGTCAGGAGCCGGACCGGCCGGTTGCGATAGCGGTACTCGTCCGCCAGGCCCCAGAGCACCTCGGGGCGGCCCGCCCGCGCTATCGCCACATCGGCCATCCCGTAGGCCGTCGGCATGCGCGTCCACGAAGCAAAGGTGCGCTGCACGTAGTGCCAGCCGCGCGCCTCGGGCAGGAAGGTGAAGCTCAGGCCGCGGTCGCGCAGGCGCAGCGCCAACTCGACGTCCTCGGCGCGGCGGAAGGACGGGTTGAAGCCCCCTGCGGCGAGGATGTGCCGCTTGAGCACGGAGGCGTTGCCGGTGTAGAACTGGCGGTACGTGGCCGACCAATGCCCCGCCATCATCGCGTCATACTGGCGGCACAGCGTGCGCTCCTCCCAGGCGCCCCACGCGTTGAGGCGCGCGTCGGGCGGCGGCAGCAGCGGCCCGATCGCGACACGCTCCGCCTGCCCCTGCTGCGCCGCCAGGTGCGCCGCGATCAGCCCCACGTCCGGTACGACGTCGTCGTCGACGAACACGATGAGCGCCGCGCGCGCCGCGGCCACACCACGGTTGCGCGCGGCGGCCGGGCCACCGTTGGGCTGCTCGATCACACGTAGCGCGTACGGCAGCGCGGGGGCCAGCACGCGGCAGGCCGCGGCCGAGCCGTCGACGTCCCCGTCGCAGACGACGACGACCTCGAACGTCCCCGCCGGGACACTTTGCCGACCCAACGCGCGCAGCACGCGCAGCAGCGAGGCGCGGCGCCCATGCGTCGGCAGCACGACGCTGGCCGCCGCCTCCGCCGCGGCCATACTCATCTCCACCAATGGCGTCTCTCTAACCCGTGTATCCATATAACTGTAGTATCCTCTAGTTTTCGCTAACAAGGGGGCAATCGGGAGGGCTTTGGTAGGATAGGGGTGCTGACACCATATCGTCCGGAAGGAGCCTCCCGATGCCACCCGCAGTCTATCGCATGATGACCCTCCTG
>JAABUV010006828.1_pt1 | contig 12249 bp, 11 predicted proteins | sample 5559971 | NCBI WGS metagenome assembly JAABUV01 (sample SAMN10711881, study PRJNA513362) | rock metagenome | isolation source: Antarctica rocks | place: Antarctica: Victoria Land, Knobhead nord | collected 2015-12-19
ACAGCAGCGAAACGCAGTACCTGCGCGTGTTCATCAACCGGCTACGGCGCAAGATAGAGCCCGACCCCGCCCACCCAACGTATATCGTCACCGAGCCGGGCGTCGGCTACCGCCTGCTGCCCTCTCCGTAACGCGTTTCGCGTAACAGCGCGCCCGTTTACAACTGTTTATACGCGCCGGCCCTCCGTTTATGCCCTGTTTATACGCCTCTCTCTATGGTGTATGTAGTGGCTTATCGAGGAGGCGGCATGACGGCGATGACGGCGCAAGTGGTCCTGGTGGTCGAGGATGATCCGACGCTGGCGCGCACGATCACACATAATCTCTCCGCGCGCGGCTATATGGCGCGCAACGCGACGACGGTGGCGGAGGCGCTGGCCGCGCTGGACGAGGAGCGTCCGGCGGTGATACTGCTCGATATCGACCTGCCCGACGGCTCGGGCTGGGACATCGTGCGGAGCCTGCAAGGGGACGGCGGCGCGGATGTCGCTGTGATCGTGATGTCGGCGCTCCAGCCCAACCCGCGGCTGTGCCACGAGTTCCACGCCGTGGCTGTGCTGGAGAAACCCTTTCCGATGGAGTCGCTGCTGCGGCTGGTCGCGCAAGCGACGGGCCGGCTCGCGGTGCCTGACTCCGCCGACATCATGAACGGGGACTGAAGGACTGAAAGGATAGAAAGAGTGCTTGACGTGATATTTATCCTGGCGACGATCGGCTTCTTTGCCCTCAACGTCGCTTTCGCCGCCGGCTGCGACCGGCTGATGGGTACGGGGAGGGGTGGCCGATGATCGAGAATATCATCCTGACGATCGTCTCGCTAGCCATCCTGATCTACTTATTCGTGGCGCTGGTGCGCCCGGAGGTCTTCTAAATGTTCACGGGACAGGCCCTCGGCCTCTGGGCCGTCTATAGCATTATCCTGCTGCTCACCGCGCGTCCGGTCGGGTCGTACCTGTACACGGTCTTCACGGGCGGCCGTACGTTCCTCCATCCCATCCTGCGCCCGGTCGAGGTCGGGATCTACCGCCTCACCGGCACGGACGAGGGCGAGGAGATGAGTTGGCGCGTCTACCTGCTGGCATCGCTGGCCATCAGCGTCGTCAGCCTGCTGCTGACCTATCTGATCATGCGCACGCAGCAGTTCCACGGCAAGCTCTTCAACCCGCAGGGGTTGCCCAATGTCTCGGAGTTCCTGGGCTGGAACACCGCCGTGTCGTTCACGACCAACACCAACTGGCAGAACTACGGCGGCGAGAGCACGATGAGCTATCTGACGCAGATGACGGGGTTGGCCTTCCACAACTTCCTCTCCGCGGCCATGGGCATCGTGTGGGCCGTGGCCCTCGTGCGCGGCTTGGCGCGGCGCACGGCGTCGGGCATCGGCAACTTCTGGGCCGACCTGGTGCGCTGCATCCTGTATATCCTGCTGCCGGTCGTGGTCGTCTACGGGCTCTTCCTGATGTGGCAGGGCGCGCCGGACAACCTCAACGCCTACACCGCCGTCCACACCCTTGAGGGGACGATCCAGCACATCGCGCAGGGTCCGGTGGCGTCGCAAGAGGCGATCAAGATGTTCGGCACCAACGGCGGCGGCTTCATGAACGCTAACTCATCCCATCCCTTCGAGAACCCCACTCCGCTCTCCAACTTCGTCGAGATCCTCTCCATCTTCCTGATAGGATCGGGGCTGGTCTACATGTTCGGCAAGTGGGTCGGCAATACCAAGCAGGGCTGGAGCATCTGGGCCGCCATGTTCATCTTGTTCAGCCTGGGCTACTTCGTGGCCGTTGGGGCGGAGCAGAAGGGCAACGCGCTGATTGCCTCCCAGGCGCACTACACCACGGCGGCGAGCGCGACGCAGTCGGGCGGCAACATGGAGGGCAAGGAGGTGCGCTTCGGCATCGCCGACTCAGCCCTCTTCACAACCATCACGACCGACGCCTCATGCGGAGCCATCAACAGCTGGATCGAGAGCTACACGCCGATCGGCGGGCTCGTCCCGCTGACCAACATCGCCACGGGCGAGGTCATCTTCGGTGGGGTCGGCGCGGGCCTCTACGGCATGCTAATGTACGCCATCATCGCCGTCTTTATCGCGGGGCTGATGGTCGGACGCACACCGGAGTACCTGGGCAAGAAGATCGAGAGCTTCGAGGTCAAGATGGCCAGCCTCGCGCTGCTCATTTCGCCGGCCAACATCCTGCTCTTCGCGGCCATCGCCGTGGCAGGGAGTTGGGGCACGGCGTCGATCCTCAACGCGGGGCCGCACGGTCTCTCGGAGATTCTATACCTCTACACGTCGAGCAACGGCAACAACGGCTCGGCCTTCGGCGGCCTGACCAGCAACACCAGCTTCTACAACCTGACGGGCGCCTTCGCCATGCTGATCGGGCGCTTCCTGTTCCTGACGCCGCTGCTGGCCATCGCCGGCTCGATGGGGCGCAAGAAGACCGTGCCGGCCAACCTGGGCACTTTCCCCACCACCGGGGCCACGTTCAGCATCCTGCTCGTCTTCGTGATCATCATCGTGGCCGCGCTGACCTACTTCCCGGCGTACTCGCTCGGCGCCATCATCGAGCAACTGCTGCTTAACGCGCACAAGACGTTTTAAAAAGCCTGCGACTGCGGTCGCATGGCAAACGACGCCGACTGCGGTCGGTTGGATGTCGTAGGGGCGTATTGCATACGCCCTCGTCACAACCAGGGCGTATGCAATACGCCCCTACAATCGCGCTGTCGTGGCATGGCGGCCTCGTGCGCTGCCATGCGACCATGCGGATTAGTCTCTCGGCCGCGGCCGACAGCCTAACCGGAGTCACAGGCGCGGATATTTTGGAGGAATACGAGGAATTAATGGCTAAGACACCAACGCAGCAGCAGGGGGCGCAGCCCCTGCCGGAGCAACCGCTGCCAGAGCAGCCGCGCGCGCCGCTGGGTGAGGGGCGGCGCAAGAGTCGCTCGCTCTCCATCTTCGACCCGACCATCATACGGCGCGCCATCAGCGACAGCTTCCGCAAACTGGACCCGCGTGTGCAGTTGCGCAACCCCGTCATGTTCGTGGTGCTCGTCGGCGCGATCATCACCACGCTCGAGTTCATCCGCGCGCTCTTCGACGCCGCCGCGGCCGGCGATCGCTTCTTCAGCGCCGCCGTCGCGGTGTGGCTGTGGCTGACCGTGCTCTTCGCCAACTTCGCTGAGGCCATGGCCGAGGGGCGCGGCAAGGCCCAGGCCGACACGCTGCGCCGCACGCGTACCGACGCCCAGGCCAAGCGGCTGCGCGACAACGGGGGGACGCAGGTCGTCTCCGCGACCGAACTGCGGCGCGGCGACTTGGTCCTCGTCGAAGCCGGCGACCTGATCCCCGGCGACGGCGACGTCGTGGAGGGCGTGGCCTCGGTCAACGAGGCCGCCATCACCGGCGAGAGCGCCCCCGTGATCAAGGAGTCCGGCACCGACATCCGCTCCTCCATCACGGGCGGTACGACCATCGTCTCGGACCACCTAAAGATTCGGATCACCGCCAACCCCGGCGAGACCTTCATCGACCGCATGATCGCGCTCGTGGAGGGGGCCAGGCGCCAGAAGACGCCCAACGAGATCGCGCTCAACATTCTGCTGGCCTCGCTCACGATCATCTTCCTGCTGGCCGTCTACACGCTGCAACCGTTCGCCATCTACTCCGGCGGCCCCGTCGATGTGGTCACGCTGATCGCTCTGCTGGTCTGCCTGATCCCCACCACGATCGGCGGGCTCTTGTCGGCCATCGGCATCGCCGGGATGGATCGCCTGGTGCAGTTCAACGTGCTGGCCATGAGCGGGCGCGCCGTCGAGGCCGCCGGCGACGTGGACACCCTCTTGCTGGACAAGACCGGCACCATCACCTTCGGCAACCGCCTGGCCTTCCAGTTCGTGCCCGTGGGCGGTCACAGCGAGCAGGAGGTGACCGAGGCGGCGCTGCGCTCCAGTCTGGCCGATGAGACGCCCGAGGGCAAGAGCATCGTGGCCCTGGCCGAGGAGAAGGGCGCGCATATCGACCACTCCTTCCTCGACCGCGCTGAGCTCGTGCCCTTCACCGCCGAGACGCGCATGAGCGGCGTGCGCGCCGACGGGCACGGTACTATGAAGGGAGCCGTCGACTCCGTCGCGCGCATCGTGCCCCACGCGCCGGCCGACCTCGCGACGGTGGCCGACCGCATCTCCAGCGAGGGCGGGACGCCGCTGGCCGTGGAGCAGGACGGCGAGGCCCTCGGCGTGATCTACCTCAAGGACACGGTCAAGCCGGGCATGAGCGAGCGCTTCGATGAGCTGCGGCGCATGGGCATCAAGACGGTCATGGTCACGGGCGACAACCCGCTGACCGCCGCGACCATCGCCAAGGAGGCCGGCGTCGATGACTTCGCCGCGCAGGCCAAGCCCGAGGACAAGATCGCCCTCATCCGGCGCGAGCAGGGCGAGGGCAAGCTGGTGGCGATGACCGGCGACGGCACAAACGACGCGCCCGCGCTGGCGCAGTCGGACGTGGGCGTGGCCATGAACACAGGCACGCAGGCGGCCAAAGAGGCCGGCAACATGGTTGACCTGGACAGCGACCCGACCAAGCTGATCGAGATCGTGGCCATCGGCAAGCAGTTGTTGATCACGCGCGGCGCGCTGACCACGTTCAGCATCTCCAACGACGTAGCCAAGTACTTCGCGATCCTGCCCGCGATGTTCAGCAAGCAATTCCCGCAACTGGGCGCGCTCAACGTGATGCGGCTCTCGACGCCGCACTCGGCGGTGCTCTCGGCCGTCATCTTCAACGCCCTGATCATCGTGGCGCTGGTCCCGCTGGCCCTGCGTGGCGTAAAGTACCGCGCCGAGGGCGCGGCGGCGATCCTGCGCCGCAATCTGCTCATCTACGGCCTCGGCGGAGTGGTCGTGCCCTTCGTGGGCATCAAGATCATCGACGTCATTTTGACCGTCTTGCATCTCACACAATAGTCGTGAGTCGTGAGTCGGACGTCAATCCGTAACACGATGTGTACGCTTCGACTATAGGCTACTCACGACTCACGACTCACGACTGAATAGGAGACATTCTAATGGTCCGCCTACTTCGAACCTCAATCCTGATGACCATCGCGCTCGTCGTGCTGACGGGCCTCATCTACCCGCTGGTGATGGTCGGCCTGGCCCAGGCCGCCTTCCACGACCAGGCCAACGGCTCGCTGATCACCAACGCCAAAGGGCAGGTCATCGGCTCGCGCCTGATCGGGCAGAGCTTCACCACGCCACGGTACTTCCACCCGCGCGCCTCGGCCGCCGGCGCCGGCTACGACGCGACCAGTTCGGGCGGGACCAACCTCGGCCCGACCAGCACGAAGTTGCTGACGACGACGGTGGCGCTGGCCGACAGCATCCGCAAAGAGGACAGGCTGCCCACCAACTACCCGCTGCCCTCGGACGCCGTCTCGACCTCGGCCAGCGGACTCGACCCCGACATCAGCCCGGCCTACGCCGATCTGCAGGTGGCGCGCGTGGCCAGGGCGCGCGGGCTAAGCGAGGCGACGGTGCGCGCGCTGGTGCAAAAATACACCTCGGGCCGGACGCTTGGCGTGCTGGGCGCGCCGCGCGTCAACGTGCTCGAACTCAACCTGGCACTTGACCAGACGAAGAAGTAACAGGGACGACAGCCATGGCACTCCAGACAATCCTGGTCCCCTATGATGGCAGTGCGCAGGCCGACGATCTGCTGCATCTGGCTTGTCAGGAGGTCGGTGCTGAGGGGCGCGTCGTCGCCCTCTACGTGACGCGTGTGCCGCCCTCGTTGCCCCTCGACCCGCTCCCGGCGCGTGTAGACGAGATGGGGAACGACGCGCTCGATCGCGCGGAGCGGGTCACGCGATGCTACGACGGCATCGTCGAAACGCGCCTCACGCGGGCGCGCCATGTCGCCGACGCCATCGTGGGGGAGGCCCGCGCGACCGAGGCGGACGCCATCTACGTGCCGCTCGAGCGGAGCGGGATATGGCGGTGCTGGCGTCGGGCGCGGGCCGCGTGGCGGATCGTGCGCCGCGCGCCGTGCCGCGTGTTCCTGTGTTATGTCCCGGCCCTCGATGACCTGGACGCAGCGACCGCTCCGCGCGCGGGCAGCGGACAGGGATGTGACCATGAGCGGCTGGCGCGGCGTCGCGCCTGAGGACGGAGGACCTATGGTGAAAGAACACGAACGGCCCGACCCCGACGCCCTGCTGGCGCGCCTTAAGGCGCAGGAGCGGCCGACGAAAGGCCGGCTGCGCATCTATCTGGGGTCGGCCCCCGGCGTGGGCAAGACCTACGAGATGCTGCAAGAAGCGCATCGCCGCAAGGAGCGCGGGACCGACATAGTCGCCGGTTTTGTGGAAACGCACGGCCGCACCCAGACCGCGGCGCAGATCGGCGACCTGGAGGTCGTGCCGCCGCGTGAGACCCGCTACAAAGGGGTCACGTTGCACGAGATGGACACCAATGCCGTGATCGCGCGCCGCCCGCGGGTGGCGCTGGTCGACGAGTTGGCGCACACCAACGCGCCGGGCTCGCGGCATGAGAAGCGCTACGAGGACGTAGAAGACATCCTCGACGCGGGCATCGACGTGATCTCGACCCTCAACATCCAGCACATCGAGAGCCTCAACGACACGGTGCAGCAGTTCAGCGGCGTCACGGTGCGCGAGACAATCCCCGATTGGGTGCTCAACGAGGCCGCGCAGGTCGAGTTGATCGACATCACGCCCGAGGCGCTGATCCAGCGCATGAAGCACGGCAATATCTACCCGCCGGCCCAGGCGCGACGGGCGCTCGACAACTTCTTCACGCCCGGCAACCTGACGGCCCTGCGCGAGTTGGCTCTGCGCGCCACGGCCAAAGAAGTCGAGAGTAAGCTCGACCAATTCATGCGCGAGGGCCAGATCGCGGGCCCCATGGCGGTGACCGACCGCGTGATGGTGGCGGTGGACCACCGGCGCGGCGATAAAGCCTTGATCCGCCGCGGCTGGCGGCTAGCCTCGGCCCTCAAAGCGGAGTTCATCGTCGTGACGGTCGAGCCGGAACGCGGGCCGCGCCAGCCGCAGACGATCGAGCAGGAGCGCCAGTTGCGTGCCAATATACAACTAGCCGACGACCTGGGCGCGCGGGTCGTGCGGCTGCGCGGCAAAGTATCCGGCGAACTGATCGCCTACGCCAAGGCGCATAACGTGACGCAGGTGGTGATTGGCCACCCCACGCACGGCCGATGGTACGAGTTCCTGCACGGCTCGGTCTCGCGCGACCTGCTGCGCAAGCTGCCGGGCGTCGATATCCACGTTTATGCTGAAGGTGATAGGCGATAGGGGGCGGAAAATGGCTGAAGCCTCCTCGTTTATCATTGGATGGTGAGGTTTATTGAGGATTAGAATGAGGGGGCATACTATGGCGGACGACGCACACGTGTTGACGGTCGAGGAGGTTCGTGTCGTCGAGGGGGTGGCGCGCGAGGCGGGGCGCGCGCCGTGCCTAGCCTGCGGCCGGCCGATCGCGGCAGGCGACGAGGTCGCTACGTCACTCGGCGATGTGCGGCGTGGCGCCGTCGGTGTGACCGTGCACGCGCCCTGCTTCAAGGCAATCGGACATGCCGGCTTGCTGGAGTTGATGGTCGCGGCCTACCACCGGCAGGACGCGTTGTAGACCAGGCGCTCGCGCCACGCTTGCGCCAAACCCGCCGATGCGGGGCTACAACTCCTCACCGACTATCGCCGGCTGGCGGCGGCGCCTTATCTGCTCGCGCTGGTAGCGGACCTCGGCCTGCTCCTTGAGCGCCATCACCTTGAGCACCCGCCCGTCCATCTCGCGCGCCGTCTCGCGGTCGACCTCACGGAGCGCCTCGCCCAGGTCGAGCAACTCACGCCGGCTGCGCTCGGCGGCGACGCGCGTCACGAGGTCATGTACCTGCGGGAGCAGGTTGCCGGGCGAAACGGGCGGGCGCTTGCCCGCGAGCGCCGCCAGCCGCTCCGCCAACTCCTCCCGCGCGGGATCGGGCGCGTACCCATCTAACAATGCGGACAGCAGCGCGGCGAGCTCTATGTCGCCGGGTGTGTACGTCTCTAGCGTGGCGCGCACCTCGGACGGAAGCGGCCGGTGCAGCAACAGCAGTCCCACGAGGTACTCCTCGGTCGTACGGATCGGGTCGACGGTGTCCGGGGCCGGCGGAGGCGCCGCGACGGCCCGCTCGCGCCGGCGTCCGCTGTCCACGCGGCGTCCGGCCAGCGTCTGGCTGGGGACGCCGGAGACACGCGTCACCTCGTCGCGCAGGTAGCGGGCGTCGACGCCGGTGAGGTCGGATAGCCGCGCGATATAGGTTTGCTGCAGGCCGACGCCGTCGAGGTCTCCGATGGCGGGAACCAGCGTGTCGATGGCCTCTTGCCGCCAGGTGGGTTTGCCGCGGTCGAGGCCGGACGTGACGAGGGCGACGTAGTGGTCCATCAGGGGCGCCGCGCCGGCGATAGCGGCGCGCCACACGGCGGGGTCGGCGGCGATGGCGTCGTCGGGATCCTGGCCCTCGGGCAGCGCCGCCACGTAGATATCCGTGGGCTCGCGCTTGGTCCCGCTCGCGGTCGTCTTGGGCAGCGCTTTGAGCGCGATGAGCCCGCCCTTGATGGCGGCGCGCTGCCCGGCGGGGTCGGCGTCGAGCGCCAGCACGAGGCGCGGCGCGTAGCGAGCCAGCGCGCGCAGGTTCTGCTCGGTGATGGCCGTGCCCAGCGTGGCCACGACGTTGGCAAAGCCTTCCTGGTGCGCGCGCAGGGCGTCCATGTAGCCCTCCACCACCACGACCTCGCGCGCGGAGCGGATGGCGTCGGCGGCGTGCTCGATGGCGTAGAGCACACGGCTCTTATCGAAGACGGACGTGGCCGGCGAGTTGAGGTACTTGGGTTGGCCGTCGTCGAGCACGCGCCCTCCGAAGCCCTGGATGTGTCCTTTGGCGTCGCGGATGGGGAAGATCAGGCGCCCGTAGAAACGGTCGCGCATGGGGCCGCCGCCCTCGGGAGCCACGGCCAGCCCCCCGTCCACCATTTCCTCATCAGAGTAGCCGGCGTCGCGCAGGCGCTTGCACAACTCGCCATGACCAGGCGCGTAGCCAAGGGCGAAATCTTCAGTCGTCTTCTGAATGATGGCGCGGCGCGTCAGGTAGGCGCGCGCCGGCGTACCGGGTGGGGCGGCGAGCATCTGCTGGAAGTAGACGGCCGCGGCGGCGTTCATCTCATAGACGCGGTCCTTGAGCTTATTTTCAGGGCTGTCCTGGTCGGGCTTGTCGAGCGTCACGCCCGCTTTGCCGGCCAGCAGCTGCGCCGCGTCGAGGAACCCGACGTGCTTCGTCTCCATGACAAAGGAGAAGATATCGCCATGTTGGCCGCAACTGAAACACTTGTACGTCCCTCTGCTGGGCGTCACGATAAACGAGGGCGTCTTTTCGTTGTGGAAAGGGCACAGCCCCTTGTACGTGCTGCCGGCGCGCTTGAGTTGCACCTGGTCGCCCACCACGTCCTCGATGGACAGCCGCTCGCGTATGTCGTCGATCGATGCCACGGCTACCGCCCTCCTATTCTGGTGTATCAGCATGATACTGGGGAATGGTGCCCCTGTCTAACGCTTGTCCACGCCGAGTATGTTACTGTTCCTCTATGAGTACTTTTATTTTCGACCTTGACGGCACACTATATCGCGGCGACGAGGCCTTGCCGGGCGCGCGCGAAGCGGTCGCGACGCTGCACGCGCGCGGTCACCGCGTGCTCTATGCGACCAACAACGGCACGCGCACGCGCGCGGACTTCGAGCGTAAGCTGGTGGGGCTCGGCTTCATCGTCGAGCCGGACAGCGTCGTCGCTTCGGCCTACGTGACGGGGCTCTACCTACGCGCGCTGCCCACGCCGCCCCGCTCGCTCCTCATCCTGGGCGCGCCAGCGGTGGCGACGGAGATCGCCGCGGCCGGACTGGACGCGCGCACGGACGGCCAGCCGCCGATCGACACCGTCGTCACGAGCCTCGACCGCGATTTCACCTACGAGCGCCTAGCCGCCGCACAGGCCGCCCTGATCGCGGGGGCGACGCTGGTGGCGACGAACCACGACTTACAATTGCCAGGGGAAAACCGCGTCTACCCCGGCGCCGGCTCGATCCTGGCCGCCGTCGAAGCCGCGTCCGGACAGACCGGCACGGCGATCGGCAAGCCCGCGCCGCACATGTACGAGGCCCTGATGCGGGCGGCGGGCGCCACACGCGCGACGACGGTGGTGGTGGGCGACAACATGCTGACCGACATCGCGGCCGCCGCGCCCCTCGGCCTCTACAGCGTCCTCGTGCTCACCGGCGTGAGCGTGCCGCCACCGCCCGACGCCGACCTGCAGCCAAGCCTCGTGGCCCCATCCGTGGCCGAACTGATCGCGGCGCTGGAGCGCGCCCGCCCCGACTTGCTAGGCGACGGGCGAGGGGCGAGGGGCGACGGTTAGGCTCCCCCTACTTCGACGCGCGTGGAGGCTGGAGAACACTGTCCCCTCCTGTCGCCTGTTGCCCCTTGCCCGTCGCCCGGCGCCCACTGTCGCCCCTCGCCCGTCGCCCCTCGCCCGTCGCGGGGTAGAAGCCTTCGAGGATGCGGCGCAGGCGCTCGCCCGTCAGGTTGGTGACGAGGCGGCCGTTGCTCGCCAGCGAGATGGCGCCGGTCTCCTCCGAAACGACGACAGCCAGCGCGTCGGTCACCTCGCTCAACCCGAGCGCGGCGCGGTGACGGGTGCCCATGGCATCCCCCGCCGGGAAGTTATCGCTCAGGGGCAGTACGCAGCCCGCGGCGATGATGTGGTCGCCGCGCACGATCACGGCCCCATCGTGCAGCGGCGAGTTGGGCGTGAAGATGTAAACGAACAGGTCGTCGGAGACCAGGCTGGAGAGGCGCACGCCCGTGCGCGCGTAATCCTGCAATCCCGTGCGCCGCTCCACCGCGATGAGCGCGCCGACGCGCTCATGCGAGAGCCGCTCGCACGCGGTGACGATGGCGCCGATGGTGTGCCCCGCGCGCGGGGGCGAGATCGTCGAAAGCGGATGGACGACGACGCGGCTGGTGCGGCCCAATTGTTCGAGCGCGCGGCGTAACTCGCTCTGGAAAATGACCGGTATGGCGAAGAAGAGAGCAGGGACGGAACGCTGCAGCAGCCACGTCAGCAGCGTGAGGTTGAGGCCATAAGACAGTATGTAGGCCACGGCAACGAGCAGCACCACACCGCGGAAGACCTGATCGGCGCGCGTCCCCTGGATCAGCAGCAGCACCCAGAAGAAAACCGCCGTCACGACCAGGATGTCGAGCAGCGACAGCAGGTTGAAGCGGGCCAGAGTCCAGTACAACGAGTTTTGCAGCGCGCTCACAGGCCAATTTCTCCAGCTGGAACCCTTCCCCACACCCATGACGTGAGGAAGCATGAGACAGGGGGAACGCGACGACGGGCTGTATAAAAAGTATAGCACCACTGACTACCCGTTTGGGCTATAGCGCGCCAGCCAATAGTTTCACATACTCGGAACGTACTTACTGACGTCAGGAGGCGTTCCGTTATGCACACTCTACCGATGCCCGTACGTCGCGCCTGCGCGATCTGCGGCCGCAAGGAGGCCGCGGCGAGCTTGCACCTCACCACGGTATTCGAGGAGGGGCAACCCACCCGTGCTTGCGACCAGTGCCGCGACCAACTCTCGTGGTTTTGTCAGAGCCGTAATTGCCGCAAGGAACAGGTCGGCAGCCAGCACGTTGTCGACGGCCTCGCCCTGTGCGGTCCCTGCGCACGACCGTTGGAAGTCGCGTCATAGCAAGCAGGACAATTTTGACAAAATAGTCCGGTTCCTGGTCCTCTGCGCGCGCGTGGTGTACAATAGCTCCAACGATGACTGAACCACACGCGCCACACGCGACTAATACGCCAGGGACACAGCGCGTCGCGCTTGTGACCGAGACGGCCTACCTGCGCCACGACACGGGCTACCACCCCGAGAACGCGGCGCGCCTGCGCGCCATCTACGCGTACCTGCGCGAAACGGGCCTTGACGCGTGTTTGCCGCATATCGCACCGCGTCCCGCCACGGACGCTGATCTGCTGCGTGTTCATACCGCGCGACACCTCGCCCACATCGAAGGGGTAGCCGCGCGAGGCGGGGGCGCCATCGACCCCGACACGATTGTCTCGCCGCATAGCGAGGGGGTGGCGCGGCTAGCCGCCG